>Ga0153946_1001301_pt1 | contig 10660 bp, 17 predicted proteins | sample TSNJ030MetaG_FD_104751 | JGI IMG/M metagenome (GOLD analysis project Ga0153946, IMG submission 104751) | Attine ant fungus gardens microbial communities from New Jersey, USA - TSNJ030 MetaG | ecosystem: Host-associated > Fungi > Mycelium > Unclassified | place: USA: New Jersey, Wharton State... | reverse complement strand
CTGCATATCGAGCTATTCGGCAATCGCCACACTAGCGCCTTATATTTTGATAGATAAGTCACAAGGCAATCGGTTTTCGTAGACCAGTTTTTATTCATGCCCACGATAAGAGCGTCCCACAATTCTTGGAGAGCAAAATGAGAAGATGCAAACTAGCTTGTAGGCTTTGCGCACTATACCGACGATTATTGGGAGAAGCAGTTCTCAACTTGAACCTTGAGCAAATTTTTTTCATGAATAGCGAAAAAAACAATCAAATCATTATTATCTCACCCTCAAAGGCCAGCACAATAACACTTACCGTCATGTCAGATCATTTCGTCAATCTTCAAGGTATTTGATTAGCCACCTCGGGCACTTGGGCTTCCACTTCACTGGATGATTGATTACATAATGAATCATCAAATCTTCGATACCTGTGGGAAATTGATTATCAGAACAATGTTTGTTTGGCAATCCAAACAATCGTCTATTTTGGAGACATTCGGGTGGATTATTATTGAATGAAAAGTTGCTACAGTGATAGGAGGGTCTTCAAATTCACTTGTGTCATTTAAATTCCAATTATGATAAGGCAATAGGTGCACCAGGATGATTCGCCAGCGATGCGGCTGTAGCACGGTGATAAACGTACATTTGAGATTCCGCTGTCATATATACCCAAATCAAGTATATTTTCTTTGTCTTCCTTTCTGCCGCATAAGAAATTTGCAGATATCACCTATTACTTCTTTTCTCTAGCTAGTGTTGAACTGGGATGTCCAATAACCCATACATTGGTTCAGCGTCGCCGGTGTCGGCTAGAAGTTCTACACTGACGATCACTGGTCCAGGATTTGGGTCAATGGACAATGCTTCAGTCGGCAACATCTCAACAGCCACTCTTGTCAATGAGAAGACTGATAACGCCACTACGTTCATGGACTTGGACACAGAAACATCTACACTAATTGCAGAACTCCTTTGCTCTGACCTTGAAGAACTCAACTCGCTAAATAAAGGCAAATCACGTCAGGGCGCACCACGGAACGATGCAGAATATGCAATCCAGGTTCAATCTGAACAACTAGAGAGTATGTTGACACAGATTCAAGACGCGGAAATCGCGAAGAGGATGCAAGAGGCGATGAGGATGGATCAAGAACTGATTCAACAGATGGTATTGAATGAACGGGTCGCAAGACAGGACCATGAAGCTGCTTTGGCTTTGAGCAGGGGTGAACGATTACCTGTTTCGACAAAGGAGCAAAGAGCGGTTCGGCAAGGTGTAAAAACTGGACATGATGAACTGTAGGTCATTAGGTCTTGCAGATTAGCTTCGGCTTAATTTTGAATGAAGCCTGACGGATACCTACGAAGCTCTTTCACCCAAGTCGACCAATCTGACGCTAGATGAAAGGTATTTATCCCTTTTTTCTTTGTCTGCCATGACTGATTTGTTTTTTTTTTGGTTATAGGAAAGTTAAAGCAGTCCCTTTCTCACCACATAGCTCATCAACAAAGCTTTTGAATGCCTTCGGCCAAACCATACCTGAACGGTTCGTCTACTCATCCAACAAGCAGATTTGTTCTTATCGCGCAGCTGTAGTCTTCAATGTGTCAGCTGTAATGACCGAATTCCCCTCACCAAACCGTCTGTTAAGGCGCCTTGCGATCACATTTACTGCAAAGACTGTCTTGTGAGCCTTGTCAGTTCAGCCGCGACGGATGAGTCTCTCTTCCCCGTCCGTTGCTGCAGGATCAACATCCCCGTCGAATCGTTCACGCGTTACCTCTCTCCAGAGTTACTCGCAACATTCCAAGCAAAAGCTAAGGAATTTGGTACACTCGCTAACGCACGTGTATATTGTCATATTGCGACTTGTTCTGTTTTCCTTGGAAGTGCGGAAGAGGTTAAACGGAACAAGCACAATAGTTTACGGTGCGACAATTGTCGGATTGAGACCTGTGTTGACTGCCGTCAGCGTGCTCATCCAAATGATACCTGTCAACAAAACAACGCCACAGAACAAGTTAGGGACTTTGCCCGATCCCAAGGCTGGCAAACATGCCCGCAGTGCCAAAGGATCATTGAATTGTCGGTTGGGTGCAACCATATGACATGTCATTGTGGGTACCAATTCTGCTATATGTGCGCCGCGAGGTGGAAAACATGTGGATGCGAGCAATGGGAGGAACAGAGACTATATGATACTGCGGAGGGGAGATTGCGGCGGGAACTTGGGGAGCAGGCGAGGGAGCAAAGACCGGAGCAGTGGAGGAGACAGGTCCATGCGTTTGCAGAAGAATTAAGGTTCAACCACGAGTGTTACCCAACTCATAGATGGAGAGGACACGGGCCAGGGACCTGCGAGGAGTGTGGATCCTATATGCCTATATTCTTGAGAGTAGGTCATTTCTTATTCTCTTTTATTTCTGTGTAAACTGAAGACTGGGCTGTATTAGATGTGCAGGGAATGCAGGCTTACGGTTTGCCGTCGTTGCTCATTCAACCGTCTTTGAATAAATCAGGAACTACATCTTGTTTCTTGTGAGAAGTACAGTGTTTTTTAACTTCTTGATCCAGCTCGAAACTTGTGTATCATCTACCGACTCTTGCTTACAGTTTGGAATAGATAGATACCATTTGCCACAACTAGCTTAGGGTAGGACCGAAGAACTGAAGGTGTGACTAAGCTAAGGATAAAAATAGCATATGATCACTGAATGATTGTCACTACGTAAGATATCTGAGATGATACGTCAACCTCCGAAGTAGCGTAGTTTCAGAACCTCGTACCAATACAAGTCACCCATTGAGTTCCAACTTGACCTCAGGTCTCGGATCCCTGTCTATTTTCCTCCTCTTCGCCTTCCTCTCATCAGTATCAGTTTTGGGAGTCTCCTGATAATATTTCTTGTCGTTCTGCCATCTCTCCGCGCTAAGAGATTTTATGATAATCGAACAAAGAAATCGTCCACAAAATCCAAGCAGTCCCCCTGTGATGCATGCCACACCGCAGAACACATATAGGGGAAACAAAGCTTCAAGTAGCCATTTTAGCAAGCTGAATGGAGTTCCAACGGCTATGACAAATAGAATTGACGAGAATGTGATGAACGGAGCGAGGATGTATGTGAGTAAAGTTGTCATTAGATGGGAGAAAGAAACGACGAGTTTGAGGACATTTGGAGGAATGCGGGACAGGAAGGAGGAGATGTGGGGGAAGAGTAGTGGAAGGAGAGCCGATGTTTGTGACATATGTATGTTGATTAGTGCGGCGGTGAGGAGCCGAGGTGCAGTCACGTGGGTCATCATCCTACATTTTTGTGTCTCCCATAACAAACTACGTGTAATTATCTTGACCTTATATAGCTTAGGTTCTCACTCTTGTGTACATTTCGGTTTGCTTCCAATACACTCCTCTCCTACTCTAACATATGTTCAGAAGTACCATTTCGCGGAGAGATGCTTTCCTTATTTTTTTGGGCGCTTCCTCAATCCACATTTGGTCTTTAATCTTCTCTGATCTATCTGGAAGCAGAAGCGACCAGCCAATCCTCATCAATACACAATCATCACACGAGTTCCGCCCCGCAGTCGCCAGAGTCCTTCATCAACTGCATTTGGCCGACACTACCACCCTTACTGTCACCACTACTACCACAGCCTTACCTACACCAGCAACGGAAAGCACAGCGCTACTAGAAAAAAAGGGACAGGAATTTCCGCATACCACCTTACGCTCACATGCACCTGGATGGACTATATTCGAAAATTTGTATATGTCGAATGGGACACTGCTCATTCTCACTTCGACGCCGAAGGAGTTTCCCGAGATTAGGATGATGACAAGTACGGGACTGGAGGCGGTGAACACTCCAGAGAATATTGCAGCTAGGGAACCGACACGGGAGAATATGGATTTTATCACACCTGAAGATGCCTTGGAGAGGTGGGGCGGGAAACCGGAGAGAGGCACGACAAATAGAGTTTGGGCTGTTGAAGGGAAAACGGTGCGTTTTTGGTTTCTCGAATTTTGTTTCCCGGGATTGACGTACGTGACTCTTTCAGCTGTTGGTGAATGACCCGAAACAATTCTTGCGGCATTATTACCATCTAGTTGCTGAACTGTTTTTCGGCGTGCAAGCCTTCTGGCATGGCACCTTTTCGCAAAAAGAAACAACAACGTCCGAATATACAGCTCAGGAATTCGCATTCTCAGCTTCATCTTCTCTTCACCCTGCACCACCAAAATTGGATCGTGCAATATTCATGAATTCAAACGCGGACGGATGGAGAGATGATCCAGGGTTCAATTCCTACTTTCTGCGAGGTGTGTATCCCTCTATAACCATTGAACACAAAGAAGATTGGGCAGACCGGGTCAAAGCTTCTGAAACCGGCGATCGTGTATGGCTCTTGCCCCTTGCCCTTTTGGTGGATCGCAGTGCTGCTCATCGTGGACGAGTTTGTGGGAGTTTGACTCAAAGAACAGCATCAGAGGCCTGGGAGGGTATGCATAAGTTAGGGAAACTTCGAGGTCGATATGCTGGTGGTTGGTGGGCACCCGTCCGTAAAGCGATGTGGAAATTTGCTGGGGTACCGCTGCCTGAGAGGAAACTTTTAGAAATTCAGGTACCTCAACACCAGCTCGACATTCATGGATCGGGTAAGGGAATTAACGAGATCTTGCGTGGCGTTGGTATGGAAGCGCAAAAGTTTTTAGGGGCACCAGAGACAATAGTTGTCACGTATATCTCGAGACAAAATAACAGGCGGCAATTGATAAAGGAGGATCACCAAAGACTTGTGGAGGAGCTGGAAAAGCTGGTGGGGAGGAAGAATGAGGAAGCCAAGACGGATAAGAAGAAGAAAAAATGGGAATTGAATGTCATCCAGGCGGAGAAGATGACCAAGGATGAACAGGTTCGAATAGCTGCGAAGACAACCGTGGGTTTTCTTTTTTGTTCTTATCGATGATCTGCTTAGATTTGGGGGTCTGCGTAGTTTATGTTGGGTGTGCATGGAAATGGACTCACTCACCTGGTTTGGATGAAACCGACAAGATTCTCGACGGTGATCGAGATATTTTACCCTCAGGGATTTGCGCATGATTACCAATGGACTTCAAGAGCTCTTGGTATGGCTCATTACGCTGTTTGGAACGATACGTGGGTGCTACTCTGGTCTTATCCTTGGATTCAGTTGATCATTCTGTGGATATTCAGATACCATACGCATCCTACTGAGTTAAAAGTCAATTATCCTGATGGATTTCAGGGAAGTAATATACCTGTTTATGGGCCTGCTATTGCGAAATTAATCGAGGGCCGGGTCGAGGGCCAGCTGTAAATACTGTTATCTATATTTATCTATTTACCTACTTTAGTTTTAAGACTGATGTTTGGTTAGCTTATGGCAACCAAATAGACTCGACGTACCGTCTTCAAAGTCCTCTCCTCTAAAATATGCTAGCCCTTGGGTTACGCACACGAGCAGGCTCCAGCCTCCTCTCATATTTTCATTGTCCTGCACCTCAGATTTTCCAGTCAAAAAATAATGACTCTATACGCTCAGTATCGACATCGCCATATGGTCGTACGCACGTCTGGAAACGTCGACCACCAGTGTTACCATTGCCAGTCGTACCGAAATATGCACAAACTGTGATTCGTTCCGATGGATCATCATTTGTTCATTGGATAACGTCACCTAAATCGTTAGTCAGGTTGACGAGAGACACAACGAATAATCCTCTATGGAATATGGCGAACTGGGCTAATGATAGAACATTGGATGAGGAGGTTGGAAGTGCCGGTCGAATGGGCAGGTTTAGCAGGAAGTTCGGTGGTACTACTCTTCTAAAGGAGGCGGTGACTGCCAAGACGGAAGAAAAAGAAAAGGAGGACGTCGAGGTCAAGGAGGATATGGTGGATCTGACTGGTGAGGTAGACATGGCGATGGGTGGGAGTATGGGAGGAGTGCTGGATGATGTGAGCTGGTATGAGCAGATGGCAGAAATGACTGGTGGTGAGCCCAAGATGCCTGGAAAGGGTAAAAAGAAGAAGAAGGATTAGAGGGGTCGGGTCTGTTTCTTGAGGTTGTATTTATTCAAGTTGCTTATGATATTTTCTTCAGAGGCTCATGTGAGGCTCAATAATCACCGGTATCAATGGGACTATTTAAATGTGTTCGTGTCTCTCCGCCGCAATGGCGGTTCATCGGACGACCATTTTCGATACGTCCAGTGAACGAGATTGCCATTGGAAAGCAGGTGTGCTTGTTGCCGTTCCGGGAGGAAACGCTTTGCCTTCCATACCTCTTCTAGAGATCAATGGCATTGGCTGTGCAGGGTTTGCGGCCATTTGTTTCCCGCTGAAACTTCATTTCGGATACAAGATCCGCGAATTGTATTATCTACCGGAGGTGCTACTGATGCTTGAGTCCTAATGCCGACGATGGCGCGTTAATCAAGATCTTCCCCTGTTCGGCCCTTTCAACCACAGGTCATGTTGAGTTGTCCACGTCCCACCACTTCCCGGATTTGGCCTGACCGCTGTGATTGAGTTCATACTTCTGCGCGCCGACCGGCGTCGTAATGCCATTGAATCATTCGTTTGACCCATTTAGCGCCCTCAGGACAGATTCAGCGGCATTGACCCTGAGTAGAATTTCGTCGCATCTGAAATTCATTTGTTAAGTATAAATCCCTCGAATTCGTCTGAGCCTTTTCTACCACCAGTCTCCTTGTCACCTCTCCTTGTCACCTCTCTTTCCATTTCTTTAACCAGCGTCCCGTGAGCTCTACTGCTGTGAGTGTTGACTATGATCGGTTGAAATTCCGAAGCTGGGAGAGGCTGACTTATTGACGGATGATAAATTCGACACCAGCCACTATTTCCTTCGTACCGAACCATGTTTATAGGCGCTCGTGCTGCTGTGGTTCTCAGTGTCTTTGGTCTGGCTGTTGATTCGATTAATGGAGTTGTTGCTGGTCCTCTTGTCCGTTCCTCGGGAATGGCAAGAGTTTTGACGTCCTGTATACAGAATAATCTTGCCGCTCTAACGTTTGTGCGTCTTTTATTCTTGGACTGGGTTTCACCACTAATCCGTTTCATTTGAATAGGATGATGGACCGTCTGACTATGCGAGGGAGGCTATGAAGATCTTGGAAGATAACGGCGCGAAAGGAACGTTTTTTATTAGTAAGTGACTTGTTCGATGCGAGTGTGAGCGTCGTATTGTATGGTTGTATGGGATTGATCCTCGGATAGATGGACAGAATTGGGGATGTATTTATGACAAGGCTGATGTCGTGAAGGAAATTGTTGCTAGAGGGCATCAAGTTGGATCCCATACTTGGTCTCATGCTCACCTTCCTGGTTTATCTGCATCTCAAAGTGAGCTGGAGAAACTTTCATTGCTATCATTGTTCATTGCTGACTCGTGTCCCTTGTAGTCGCACAGGAGCTCACTAGGACCCACCGTGAGTGTTTTTCCGAGTCAAGTTGGAGGAGATTGTTTTATTTACGTTGTTGTAGTTGCGATTAAGGAGATTACCGGTGTGGACGTCGCGTTTATGCGTCCTCGTGAGTAGTCTCCCTGATTCTTGATTCCGTGTTATTTTCATTTTTTTTTAGCCTATGGAGAATTTAACAATGAAGTGCGTAAAGTGGCAGCAAATCTGGGTGAGACGCTCGTGACCTGGAATTTGGAGTGAGTTTATTTTTCCTCCACCAAGGTGTGCTGACCTCAATTACTTTTTTTTCTTAGCTCCGGAGATTCTACGGGATTAAATATTGATCAACAAAAAGCCCAATATAATAAAGCTGTCGATAATCATATGGACAGTATTATATCATTGCAACACGACGTTCACCGTATGTTTTTTCTATCTTATTTCATGATAACGTCTGTTGATGTATCACATAATTAGCGACCTCTGTGCGTGATGTGTTGCCTCACGCGATACAGACTCTCCAGAGTGCTGGGTACAGACTTGTTACAATCGCAGAGTGCGTTGGTGAGGCGCCATATTCTAGTGTTGGGCAATCTCAGTCAAAAAATGTGGGTACTTTCGCGTTGGTCTGTCGTGGCACTACTGATGAGTCGATAACGCTGACAGTCGGACTGGCACTGTTGAATATCTGGACGTCGATCTTGGGTTAATTCTTTAGATTATTGTAGTTGGTAGAATTTAATTGTTCGTGATGACACTGGTATATGTAGCTGGCGTCGATCATCCTTTGTGACATTGTAGCTCTGTGCTTCATCAATCTATCAAATCAGTCTATGGAGTTTTCAGGCTGAGACTTTTTGCGTCCTCCAAGCGGAGTTGATACCTGTTCTTCTCTCAAGCCTCTTATCCCCAGGAATTCTTTTTTTGTGACTTCCTATTTCTCTTCCCCATATGTCCTCGTCCAACTCAAGTTATGGGACGCCTACATTTCAGAGATCAGCTACTGGATTGAATACGGGCGGTAGTGCAGAAGCTGTGGTCATACCTCCTCTCCCGGGAGCAGGATATTATCCCTTTCCTCAATTCCCTTCGAGGTTTGTGCATTCCCATGCCCTCCCTTCCCGTGGCCAAGTAACCGATTGCCTCTGACTGCTAGAGAGTATGGCGCTCAAGGTTCCCAGTCGGCGCAATTTCGTCCTCAGCTCTCGCCCTATCTGCCTCCTTTACCTCAGCATTCACCCTATTATCCATCACAACGGGCCGAGTATCAGGCAAAACACGTGCAACAGCCAGATTCAATACCCTGGACTTATGGTCAATACCCACCCTCGCCAGATTATCATGCTACGACCCCTGTGACCGTCAATACTCCTGATTCCATAAGTCGTTATCTACCTCACTCTGCTCCTCCTCAAATTACACCATGGTCGCAATATTCCCATCAGCTGCGATATCAATATCCATCTCATCAGACTCAACAGCATTTCAATCACCTCCATGACCAATCGCATTTACCCTTTAGTGGTTCAGCCAATGCGCCTGCACCGAAGAAGTCAGCGTTAAAACGTTCGCATTCACATTCAGCAGCTGTCGAAAGATCAACTGCATTGGGGTCGCGACCCCGCACCCCACGAATACATCACGATAGCTCTTCAGAGTCAGATCTGAATACCGGGTTCTTCGGAACTGACTGGTCTGTTGGGCCAGCACCTGCGATGTATCCAACGATGATTCCGATGTCGGCGCCTGTGATACCACTCTTGCACTCGTATTTTCCTGGATATGCACTGCGTGACCAAGAAGCCTGGTCTCTTGATAACCTATCGCCGAGACCGAGAGATTGGAGAGCGGACTATGTACCAAAACAAGGAATCTCATTGTACCTTCCCAGGATTGGAAGGGTAAGATCGGACGTGGAAGGTTTGATTTTGTTTTCTCCTTATGTCAAGGGATTTCACTGATCGTCGAGAACAGAGTATATCGACACTGTCAAGAGGAATCTGCATCCGGTGCTTCGTCACTCTTCGGAATATGAAGTCCTCGCCTTTGACATGCGCTACCAAATTATCGAAGGACATACCCTGATGATCCCTCGAAATGAAGTCGATCTCGCTCAGCTCGCAGCTTATCCACCTGCACCGGTTCTTCGATTGTATCACCCTAAATTACCGTGGTACATTGATATACACCAATCGCATCCGACCGGAGTGACGGTGTTTGATGTCTTGGCGCAAATGAGTTTGCAGATGCAAGCTCCTATTCATGGTAGGCATTACTATAATGATGTGCTGGACGCGGCAGATAGAGCGGCTTTAGGGAAGACGTATAAGGAGAGGTGTCGTGGACGATCTGGACAAAGTAGAAAAGGGATTTTTCACGTTGATTTTTTGGGGGAGAAATTTATATTTTCGGGATTGGCTAGGGGGAAGCAAGGAATGTGGGAGATCAAGTCGAGGAGAGTTGGAGACCGTCATATATGAGACGAGTTGGTTGTGTGCATATTTTTTTATTTGGTGTGTTCTTTACTGTTTTTTTTTCTGGTTGGTGTCTTGTATATTGGATCTATCGTCCTTTCTAGAAGGATAGCTTGTTTCAACGTTCATGTTATCTGCAAAAGTCTTGTATGTATGATAATTTTTCTGTCTATCTATTATTGCATTTGTAGTTTTACGTACTTCATCATCACTATTGGATTGTGATATTGTATGGCATACCATCCTGATGGCCTGAGTTGTTATGAACTTTATCACAGGTAATGCTGCTCCAACACTCCAACACTTCCAGTATCTACTACTAACCTGGATTGACTCTGTCTCTTGTCAGTTCATTACTTAGTCAACAGACAATTTTCACCTCCTGCACTTCATTTCTGTAAATTCAGGGACTAGGGTAGATGAATTCATTGTATCAAGCCTTCATGGACTTTTCCGGAAGTATTCTAACTTCCCTGGGCCTGGAATCACTACCTCATTTAGCTTCACTCAAAGTATTCTTGTTTGATAAGAGTTATTCAATGATTCACATTTCTAATAATGTATCAGCAAGTCCACACTCAGACTCTGATTGTGTATTGATAAGAGAAACTAGCTTGGACCAAAAAGCAATTACCGTTTGATTACTAGATCACCTCCTAATGGGCGCATTGCGTCAAGCAGCACTAAAAATTAGTTCATCTGCTGGGAAGGATTGCTGCAATTCCATGATACTAAGTCAACATG
>Ga0153946_1001296_pt1 | contig 10676 bp, 7 predicted proteins | sample TSNJ030MetaG_FD_104751 | JGI IMG/M metagenome (GOLD analysis project Ga0153946, IMG submission 104751) | Attine ant fungus gardens microbial communities from New Jersey, USA - TSNJ030 MetaG | ecosystem: Host-associated > Fungi > Mycelium > Unclassified | place: USA: New Jersey, Wharton State... | reverse complement strand
TTATGAGACGTTCATTGTTCCGGAAAAGCTCTCCCACGCTGATATCCTGTACCGGCTGCACATATCCTCACGGCATTATTACCGCATCCGTCAGCAGGCTATTAACATTCTTTCCATTCGTTTATGGGCAGCCCCTGCCGGCGAGCTGGATTCCTGGCTTGAAGTACTTACTCTTCTGGAGGCACTATGAGCAAGATACATTGACTGTACAGGCAAGAAGGAGTATTTATGGCGGTTTAATTGCTGCTTGCTGCCAATGGATGCAAAGCCGAGCGTCCAATGCCGCCATAAAATAATAACAGCGAACAAATAAGTAAAAGTCATGGTTGTATGCGATATTTGCACTATTTGGAAAGGTTGGAGGTTTATATGACCGGGATAAAGTTTAAATCCAAAGAACACGAGTATTTTTATTATATTATGCTGGATAAATCCGGCAGCACGGATTCTTACCACCGGGGGTTTTTCTATGTGATGGGTATTGCGCCTGAAATGCGGAACAACATCAACAGCCTGTTTAATTTTAAAGAAGATCACATCAAACCTGAAGGGCTTAACGCCTCATGGCAGACAAGCGGAACAAAATCAGCCTGTCTGCTGGCGTTTAACCTGTGGAATGGCTACAGAAAAAAGGGACGGGAAGAAGAATCCACACCTTACTATCTATTTGCGTGTGGTTATGCACCTTATTTTTTTGAAGGTATCAAATTGAGGTATCCTGGATCCTGTAAAGACATTTCTGGTGTGAACGCAGTTGGTCAAACCGTGCAGGAGTAAATAAAAAAGCAAGTTGTCCGCTGCCATTTATGGATTCCATGTATAAACATCTTGAATTTTGGTCATAAATAATATATACTTTTTGTGACGAGGTGAAATACATGGAAAACAATTATCAAAAACAAATCGAAGAGCGCATCACTAATTCTGAAAAAGGCTCAATGTTTATCCCTTCGGATTTTTCAGATATCGCCGATATAAATGCAGTTATAAAGGCTCTGTCACGGCTGCAGGAAAAAAAGGCGATCCGTCGGATCATGCGCGGCGTTTACGAATATCCGGAATATAGTTCCTTTCTTGGTGAGTATGTGGCGCCATCTCCAGACAAGGTGGCCCATGCTCTTGCCCGTAATTATGGATGGACCATTATCCCAAGCGGCGATACAGCCTTAAATATGCTCGGCCTGTCAACGCAGGTTCCTGCTACGTGGACATACGTCAGCGACGGACCCTATAAAGAATATGGGTTTGACAAGGTGGTACTACGGTTTAAGCATACCACCAACAAAGACCTCTCGAAGGTATCGTACAAAACGGCGTTACTGGTACAGGCCATCAAAGCTATCGGTAAGGAGAATGTTAATGAAAAGCTAATTAAAAAAATCGCAAAATCATTCAGCGACGATGAAAAAAACAATATACTGACCGAAGCGAAATATACGACGGCATGGGTATATTCCATTATCAAAAAAAATTTATAACTGGATATATATATCATGAGACCAATAACCAGGCTTTCCACTGATGAGTGGAAAGCATTATTTACAATACCGCAAGTAAAATGGGATTAAATGAGGTCATTATTGAAAAGGATTTTTGGGTATACAGGGTTCTGGATTATCAAAAGTACCGGCGATTACAAATGTGTCCCTAAAGTCATATGATTTCAGAGGCATTGAAAACCTTGCAGGGACACATGTTAAAAAGCTTGACAATCTGATACCTATTTAGTAAACTGAAAATGCACTAAAGTTACCACATAAACATTAAACCTGATAAGGAAATGGTGAAATTGAAAACGGAAAAACTAAGACTTATAAAACAAATTTGCAGCCAAGCCGGCATTGCAAGAACTGAGGCTTTGCGAAAAAACGGTATAACAAGCCGTGATATCAAAGCTCTGGTTGATGAAAACCTGTTGTTTAGAATCAGGCAAGGGCATTATATTTGGCATGAAGGTGTGGACGCTCTATCGGATATCGAAATAATCACGAAGCTAATCCCAGATGGCGTCCTATGTCTTTTTTCTGCTGTCTCGTATTATGGTTTGTCTACCGTCAATCCCACCGAAATTAATATTGCTTTGCCTAGAAATGTAGTTCCGCCTGTACTGCCGGAAAACCTCCATATTAAAGTATACCGTATGACTGATAGACATTTCAATCTTGGGATTGTCGAAGTGGAGGTAGAAAACGTTATGGTAAAAATGTTTGACATGGAAAAAACCGTATGCGACTGTTTTAAATATGATAAGGAAATTGAAAAAGCAATTGCTATTGAAGTACTAAAGAACTATATTGCAAAGGGTGCTTGCAATATTCAGAAGCTGCTTGAATATGCAAAAATTATGGGCAAGAAAAAAACGATACTGCCCTATCTGGAGGCGATACTATGAGTACAAACAAAGCGGCGTCAATACGCGCTAGATTAAAAAATATTGCGGATAAAGAGCATAAGCAATTTGATTTTATTCTTATGCTCTATTTTATCGAGCGGCTGCTTTACAGACTATCCATTTCAAGATATAGCGATATGTTCATTTTAAAAGGCGGGTTGTTGCTTTATACGATACTTGATGAAAAAGCCCGTCCGACCAAGGATATAGATATGCTGGCTCGTGAACTGGCAAGCAACCTTGATGCTTTAAAAGAGGTATTCACTGAGATTGCAAGTATCTCTATAGATGATGAAGTCATTTATGACACAAATAGTATTACAACTGAACGTATAAAGGAAGATGCCGATTATGAAGGTGTGCGGATAAAATTAACCGCCCACATGCAAAATATGAGAAAAGTTCTTCAATTTGATATCGGTTTTGGAGATGTTATTGTTCCGAAACCGCAGAGTATGGAATACCCAACGTTACTTGATATGGACAGGCCCGTCCTCAAAGCATATTCTAAAGAGTCTATCATATCAGAGAAATTTGAAGCAATGTTGTATCTCGCTGAGGCAAACAGCAGAATGAAAGACTTTTATGATATTTATAATCTCTGCAATAACTTTGAATTTGATGGCCGGATATTATACGAAGCCATAGTTCAGACCCTGCATAGACGAGGCACTCCGCTCTCCAAAGCTCCGATTATTTTTACTGAAGAATTTGCTAAAGATAAAAACAAACAGATTCAATGGAAAGCCTTTATACATAGGATAAAAGTGGATGATTCTATCGGATTTTATGAAATCATTCAAATCATCAGATTATTTATCCAGCCTATATATGAATGTATCCTTGATGAAAGAGAATTCTTTGGACAATGGAAATATGACAAGCAAATCTGGTACAGGAAGATAACTTAGCGGGATGAAAAAATCTTTTTGAAAGGAGGCAAACGGATGGGACTCTGGGACACAGTGAAAACTTTTTTTACAGGAATGATTTCTATTTATATTGACTTTAATCAGAATTGTTTTTCTGCGCTGGTATCTAAAAATGGAAAGCCGGCTAGTTATAGAGATATTAAATCAAATGAGGATCTGCAACGCTATCTTCCAAATCCTTTGCCGATAAACGATAGTCCCCACATTATTATCTCCCTGGATGATGCTGAACGTCTTTATACTGACATAAGCGCAGGAAGATTACCAAGCAGAAAAGTGGAGGTTATTTTTTCAGAGAATGCACAAACTGTATACTTTCAATCTCTGCATAACGAATTGCAATTCCAATATCTTTATGATAGTGGAACAGGGTGTCTGCATAAGGTACTGCCTGAAGGCGTTGTCCACCTAACAGGTGATTATTATCTTCAGGATAAAACTATCTTACACATCTTGGACCGGAACCTATCGGAAGTGTTGCAAAATGAAAAAATTACAGGAAAAGAAATCCTGAAGCTTGTCCAAAGCAAGGGCATTCCCGGCATATATTGCAATCTAACTGCTGGAACAGATGCAATCATTTTATTAAGCGCTCAAGTTATATCGGAGCAGCAAATGATTATTTCCAAACAACAGCTTGTACCATATAGCCAATTGTCCCCGTTGTCCGGACTACCTGACAGGGTGGTTTATAATTACAAAATTCATAAAATCATTCCTTGGGATTTAGAAAAGGATATTTTTCAAGGAGAACAAATACGAGTTTTATCCGGAACGGAAATTCCCGATTTTGCAGATAAATATGACACACTCATTATGCAATTTGGAGATCAAAATATAAAGGGCTTGTTGAATAGAGATAACGTATTTGTAAACAAGAGTGATTTGAAATTTATTTTATCATGCCACTTAGAGAATAAGAATGGTGCTGGTAAGGGAATGGCCACACCTATGCTCCGTTATGGAGAAAAACTCATCTCTGCTAAAGAGGTATCGGAGCAACAGATAAACGGGTATGTGAAAATCGGAAATAAGTGGCTGGCAAAAAATGTTCTGGAAGTGTTAGGAATTGGTCCCTTGGGGCGCCTTATAGATGGCACCTCTCTTGCTTCGATTGAATTGAATCCTGATGAAATCGTGAACAGGGGTAGTGAGCGTCTTGCAGGACCGTGGAGCGAATTTCTTTTTGATGAAAGTCCTTGGAAGACCACGGGAACACCAGAAGAAATATTTTTCTTCCACATGGAGTTTTTACGTACTCATGGAATAAACGGCGGTGCCGTATTGTCAGATATTTTATCTTCTCCTGCCCTCTTCGTCTCCTATGTTAGATCTCTGGAACAAGTACTGGTGAATGGTGGAAAGGCATTGATATTATTGAAAAAGAAATACTATGATGAATGCTTACAGCATGGCGGATTTGGCACCGCACTTGTTTTTAAGAATCAAAAAAACGATCCGTCAATTCCAACCCGCCTTAGCGGTGTCGTCATATGCTTTTATAATCATGTGGAGAAATTCCCTGCCATATCTAATTCCAGATGGGATTTGTTGATTATGGCTGAGCCGGATACCATTTTTAAAACAAACCGGTCTGCAGTTTATACAAATACGAAAAGCATTTCAGCAAAACTGCGATTGGGCGTTTTCACTGTTTTGTATGATTCTTTTTCCAATCAGCAAGAGCTGGCAATAAATGAATTGTTCCGTATAAGTAGACCTTGGGATTATAAACTGAGGCGCTACCTTGTTCGTGATGTTGCAGGTTCTTTGCCATTGCCCCCGGCTTATCAATTTAGAATACGAACATTAAAAGAAAGGGATATGCCATTTACTGTAACAGTCTCGGGTACAGACGCTAAGGGGATTTCTATCCCTAAACGGCAAAAACATGTTGCGACTTTTGGTGGAATACAGCTTACGATAACTTCAAGCTTTGAGACATTACAGGGCAATTTCAGAAGGCAGGCTCAGCAATTAGTTAACGTTTCAGTGGACAGGGCATCTTTTGTGCCTTTTATGTCTTATTGGCCAACTTACAATTCCATGGATGAAGCACAGAAAAAATGGTATTATTATTGGCGAACGCAGATTTGTAAAGGGAATTATATACAAACGGATACTTCGTATATTTTTGTTTATGTCTATGAACTGATTAATGGCATTGGCTATACAAATTCATTGGACGGTTACTACAAACTATATTCCGTTTGGCAGGCATACAGAGAGTCCTTCCCGAAACTTGATAATTATCTGCCGGATTGGATATTTGATTTCCTGATACTACATCAATTAGAGGATAAACTATCCGAACTCATACAAGGTTGCCATAACATACAAAATTCAACCCTTTTTAACGTATACATACAAAAACACTATATCGAGCAAAATGATTCGATTGCATTTCCGGATATCAATGCTGTGGCATCTTATAGAATGGAAAGAAGTAAGTTCTGTTTGGAAGGGCATTCTGCACTTATGTGTGAAAAAGCAGCGAGCATTTTTAACAAAATCAATAAAGAAATGCTTGATCGGTTCCAAAAAAATTTGTTTCAAATGTTTTGCCCGGCCAAAACCGTGCTCGAAAACAAACGCTGCTATGCAAGCGCCGTCTATGACGGAAACGAAAGTTATAGCGTTGAATACCTGAATTTTATCTCACATAAGCCTCTTATCAGCTTTATCGACTCCATTCTACGATATACTGAAAACAAACTAAGGGAGCAGATAGGATTCAAGGGACGGCTTCGAAGCATTGATATTGATGATGTTTGGAAACAATCTATAGATGTCGAGTTTAGTACTTTCAAACCACATCAAGAAGTTCAGAAACAGCCTGTTGCAATCCAACTGCATGCTGATGAAATAGATAAACTTCGGGCGGAGTCAGACGAGCTGAGAGATATTCTACTCATAAAGCAACAAGAAACAGAGCAAACAGACCACTCAGCTGATAAAAAACAGCAAAAGATGGAACATGAACTCCCTGGATCTTCTTCAAAACGACTTCTGACAGACCTTGCAGAAATTTCTGCATTACTTAAATGCTGTGATGATGAAAAGAGCCATATTCTAAAACTGTTATATGAAAATAACTGGGGATATGGGATTGCGGAATTATCAAATATTCTTGGCAACAGCATGGCTGATATGATTGTCGATGAAATAAATGCCTTGGGGATAAAGCATGTCGGAACAATCATCATCGCAACGGAGCAAAATCAATATATTCTTGAAGATGATTTTCGTGATGAATTTGAGCATATTTATTCCCAACCTGAACTATTTGAGAAAGAACCTGAAAATCATTCGGAACAGGATCCCCTAGTTCCATTCCTTTCCGGATTAAATGATTTTCAGCTTGAAATATTGCGCCTGCTGCTCACAAAGCAGGCAGGAGCAGAAAGTTTGGAACAGATGGCTCTTATGCATGGAACCATGCCGGAAATCATCTTTGATGAAATCAATGAGTTATTTCAAATCCAGACAGGTGACCTGATCATCGATGCTCTTTCTGATCCACCAGAGATTGCAGAGGAATACCAACCTGTTTTACAAGAAAAATTAGAAAAGGCGGCGATTTAAAATATGAGTGTAAAAATCCCCAAACGTATAAGTACAGCGATTATAAATTCTCTGACAGCCGGTGTTGTCCCCAGAGTCGGTCTGGAACACATAGCAGTAGGACGAAAGCAGGAGACCCAAACTATATTGCGGGATCTGGAAAATTTAAGTGAAGGTGCTGCGGCATTCCGTTTTGTAGTCGGCCGTTATGGAAGCGGAAAGAGTTTCCTTTTACAGATTATCCGTAACTATGCCATGGAGCAAGATTTCGTTGTGGCAGATGTCGATTTATCTCCTGAAAAGCGATTATCCGGCTCGGGAAATCAGGGGCTTAATACTTATCGGGAGTTGATGCAAAGACTCTCTACAAAATTGCGTCCGGATGGAGGTGCGTTGGAAGCCATCATGCAAAAATGGATTAGTTCTGTCAAAATGAATGTGTTGAGTAGTGGCATATCTCCATCAGATCCGAGACTGGACGACTTAGTGGAAACTAAAATCATTGAGACTATTGGTGCGATGGAAAGTTTCGCCCACGGATTTGATTTCGCTACAGTCTTATCAACCTATTATAAAGCATTTATACAGGGAAATGATGAATTAAAGCAGGCGGCTGTTAAATGGATTCGTGGGGAATTTTCCACAAAGACGGAAGCAAAGTCTGTTTTGCGCGTTGGAGAGATAATCTCAGATGATAACTGGTATGATTATATAAAACTATTTTCCTGTTTTACCCGGCAGATTGGTTATAAAGGACTTGTCATTTTTATTGATGAATGTGTCAACTTATATAAAATATCAAACCGGCAATCCAGGGAAAACAATTATGAAAAGCTTCTGTCCATGTTCAATGACACCATGCAGGGCAAGGCTCAGTACCTGGGTATTTATATGGCTGGAACGCCTCAGTTTGTCGAAGATGAGCGAAGAGGGCTTTATAGTTATGCGGCCCTAAAAAGCAGGCTTTCAGATAGCCGATTTGCCCAAAATGGCTATGTGGATTTTAATAGCCCTATTATACGTCTGCAACAATTAACCAATGAAGAAATATTTGTCTTATTGGAACGGCTATCGGATATTCATGCCTTTCATTTTAGTTATGAAACCGCAATAACGAACGCACAAATTGTTACTTTTATGCAGATTGTAAATAGTAGACTGGGAGCCGAACAACTGCTTACCCCCAGAGAGGTGACACGGGATTATCTTGGATTGCTTAACATCATGCAACAGGATACCTCGGTTACTTTTGATACATTGATTCATGCCGATGGATTTGAAGTGCAAGCACTAGCCCAAAACCCAGATGAACTCTCAGCGGACGAGTATGCCGCTTTTGAATTATGAGTGATGTGTTTTCAAGGCTTGCGCCGTTTATCCGGGAATATATTTATAGTCATGGCTGGACCGAACTTAAATCCATACAAGGTGATGCGATTCATGCGATTTTAGATGACGACAGGCATATTCTGATTTCGTCAGGAACCGCTTCTGGAAAGACAGAAGCCGCTTTCTTCCCTGTCCTTTCACAGCTTTCAATGCAACAATGCAGCTCTGTGTCTGTGCTGTATATAGGACCACTCAAGGCATTGATTAACGATCAGTTTGAGCGGCTTAATGATTTGCTCTTGGACGCAGACATAAAGGTCTGGCGCTGGCATGGTGACGTATCCGCATCTCATAAGAAAAAGCTGCTGGATAACCCATCCGGTATATTGCAAATCACGCCGGAATCCCTTGAGGCAATGATGCTGCGCCATTCAGGAGATATCATTAAATTGTTCAGCAATCTGAAGTATATTGTCATTGATGAAGTACATGCTTTTATGGGTTCGGATCGTGGCGGACAGTTGCTTTGCCAGATTTCAAAGATTGAGCGGTGGGCAAAGTGTGATCCGCGTCGAATCGGTCTTTCTGCTACATTGGGCGATCCCGATCAGGCTGCCAGGTGGCTTTGTCTTGGCAGTGAAAAGGATGCCATTCAAATTTCAGAAGGAAAAACAAAGAAGCAGATACGACTTGCTGTTGATTGGTTCGAGGAGGATACATCCCCTGAAGAGAGCGATTCCCCAAATGCAGAAATGCAAACACAGGCTTATTACCAATCCATCTATAATCAATGCTGTGATACGAAAAGTATCGTATTTACCAACAGTCGCAGCGAAGCTGAAGATGTGATTGCACATATGAGGGAAATAGCAGAGAATATGCATGCACCCGATATATTCCATGTACATCATGGTAACATATCGAAGATATTGCGAACAGAAGCCGAACAGGCCATGCGGGAACAAGAAGGACCGACTGTAACTGCTGCAACCCTGACTCTTGAGCTGGGGATTGATATCGGAAAACTAGAACGGATTATTCAGGTAGGCGCACCGTATTCTTGTTCAAGTTTTGTGCAGAGACTCGGAAGATCCGGACGGAGGACGGGCATTTCCGAAATGTACTTCACTTATTTAGACAAGCCTCCTAAAGATGATAATTTGTTAAACAGCATTCCATGGCCATTGATTCAAATGATTGCCATTATCCAGCTATATATCGAAGAAAGATGGATAGAGCCAGCCAACAGAAAGCCGTTGCCATTTAGTTTGTTGTATCATCAAACCATGGGCATGCTTGCCACTATGGGCGAGCTTACACCATCAGAGCTGGCCCGTAATGTATTGACGCTGCCTTCCTTTTCCAATATCACACAGGAAGATTATCGGAAATTGTTGTTGCATCTTTTAGATATAGAGCATATCCAAAAGACAGATGAAGACACTTTAATTATTGGTCTTAAGGGAGAACCCGTTGTTAATCACTTTACTTTTTATGCTGTCTTTCCAGATGAGGAGGAATATACTGTAAGCTGTGACGGCAGAGAACTGGGAAGCATTAATGTTCTTCCCCCTGAACAAGTTTGTATTACATTGGCAGGGCGATTTTGGAAAGTGATTGATTTGGATGTACAGAGAAAACACATTTTTGTAAAACCTGCAAAAAAATCTTTCGAAAAACTATGGCGGCCTAACGGTGGCGGAGATATCCACACAAAAATCGTACAACGGATGCATGATGTGTTATTGGAGGCACAACAGTACCCCTATCTGTTTGAACGTGCGCAAATACGTCTGGAACAAGCTAGAAAACTTGTAAAAAATAACAGATATGCAGACAATCATTTTGTCGAGCTTTCTGAAGGGAATTATATGTTTACACCTTGGATTGGACAACGGGGCATGCGTACCTTTAACATTTTGTTTCGTGATAAAGAAATGCAAAATAGACTAAACCTTTTGTCTGTCTCTTTCAAAGATTATTCGTATTTCATTCGTTCAGGGTTATCTCTGCAGGCATTCCAGAAGGAACTGGCTGCAGTTCTTCAAGAGCCCATTTCACTTGAAAAGCTTGTAAATGCAAAGGATGTCCTTCCAATAGATAAATACGACTATCTTCTACCGACAGATTTGCTAATAAAGCAGTATGTACAAAACATGCTGGATCTAAATGAGATTCGAGAGCTGTTTGGTTGAATTTGCACATTGATGAGGGCATATTTCGATGTAAAGAGCAATCTCTCCCTTCGATTTGATTTTCATGCTTAAACTATAAGTTATATTAGCATAAAAATCAGCAATAGCTTTCAAAGATATTTCAACCCCGTTAACTGTCATGATACATGTCATAGAAAATGGCATACAACTTGTCAAGTATCTCGCCGATGACATGCGAATGAAAACGTGTTATGATTGTATCGTCCCAAAGTGGGCGTGGGCGAAAAAGCCGTTTCCGCAGCT
>Ga0153946_1001283_pt1 | contig 10734 bp, 14 predicted proteins | sample TSNJ030MetaG_FD_104751 | JGI IMG/M metagenome (GOLD analysis project Ga0153946, IMG submission 104751) | Attine ant fungus gardens microbial communities from New Jersey, USA - TSNJ030 MetaG | ecosystem: Host-associated > Fungi > Mycelium > Unclassified | place: USA: New Jersey, Wharton State... | reverse complement strand
TTCAAGGGACGCCAGCCGAAAGGTCCGAATGTCCCAACGGCTTCGTGGCAATTCAGGGGAACCACTCAGTATGCCGCCTTACGGGTACATGAAGGATATTGAGAACCCGAAACGGTGGATTATTGACCCGGAGGCGGCGGAGATTGTACGGCGTATTTACCAGCTTTGTCTGATGGGGTATGGCGTGGACCAGATCGGCGGCGTCCTGATGGATGAGAAAATCCTATCGCCCCTCAACTACTGGAAGTCCAAAGGACTGAACCGTGGCGGCAAGCAGAACAACCGCTCTCCTTACTACTGGAACCATTCTACCGTAACCAAAATACTCTCCCAGCAGGAATACCTTGGCGATGTGATCAACTTTAAGACTTATTCGAAATCCTATAAGGATAAGAAACGGCGTGAAAATGCCAAGGAGAATATGGTTATATTTGAAGGCGTCCACGAGCCAATCATCGACCGGGAGACATGGGATAAGGTGCAAACCAAACGCGGCAAGGTAAGGGCGCGGAAGAAACAGACGGGCGAGAGAAATATGTTCTCCGGAAAGCAAACAGCTTTTCCGATTACAGACAGGGCAGCGCGACGGCAGAATACCGGCAATATGTGGATGAAGCGGTTAAAATTGCGGAGCGGCAAAAATCGCGTGTTGACCCGTCCTTGCATGGAAAAATCGACGGGCTACTTGATACCTACGCCCGGAAGTTAGCGGAAAACATGAATAACAGTTTTTCCATTGATAGCCGCGTTCCCTCTATTATGATTGCGGGGCCGTCCAATTTTCCCGTTAGGAAGAAAGAAAAGCAAAACGCAGCCCGCCACAGCAATATGGAAGAATGGCGGGATATACAAGGCTTGCTTGATAAAATCCGCAGTACCGGCATGGGCGGTATTAGCGCGGACGACCCAAACGCGATTAGCAAGTTGGAAACCAAACTTGCGGGCTTGGAAAAGTCGCAGGAAACAATGAAAGCCGCTAATGCCTATTACCGCAAGAATAAGACTCTTGACGGTTGCCCCGTACTTTCGGCAGAGCAGATACAAAAGCTAACGGCTGATATGGCAAACCGTTGGTATGGCAGAGTAGCAACACAACCTTTTGAAGCGTATTCACTTCAAAATAATAACGCGGAAATCCGTAGAGTAAAAGGACGTATTGAAGAATTGACGCGGTACAGCAATACCGCATTTGCCGGATGGCAGTTTGACGGCGGCAAAGTGGAAGCAAATACGCAGGACAACCGCTTGCAAGTATTTTTCAATGATAAGCCGGACGCTGACACACGCACCGAACTGAAAAGCAACGGTTTTCATTGGTCACCAAAAGCTACACCCGAAGCCGGAGCGTGGCAACGGCAACTTAACCTTAACGCTTATCGTGCGGCAGGCTATGTAAAACCTATTCAACCGCTAACCGGCGAACACCCTATTGATTTACAAAGAAAGGCAATGCAGAAAGCAGCGCAGCCCGCGCCGGAGCAGCAGCCCGACGCGCCCGGACAGGCCGACACCTATTTAATTTATCAGCTAAAGCGCGACGATAGCACAAGGGATTTTCGTTATGAGCCGTTGGAGCGATTACAAGCGGCGGGGCTTGCCGTTGACCCGGCGAATTATGAGCTTGTCTATACCGCGCCTATCACCGCCGACACCGGCAGCTTGGGACAGATTTATGAAAAGTTTAATATTGACCGTCCGGAGGACTTCAAAGGACATTCCCTTTCCATTTCCGACATTGTAATAATCAAGCAGGAGGGCGAGGAAACCGCGCATTACGTTGACCGCTATGGATTTAAGGAAGTGCCGCAGTTTTTACAGCCCACGCCGGAGCGTCCCACCTTTGATATGCAGCATACGGCAGAGTATTTGCAGCAGCTTCACGACAATGTAATGAACGCCGACCCAAACAAAACAATGGGCGTCGCCGCTTACAATACGGCAATCAAGCGGCTTGAAAAACTGTCCGGCGAGATACCCGGCGACCACCCGCAGCTAATAGCTCTTGTCAACCATGCCGCCGAAAGTACGGATTTAACCATGCTAAAGCAGCGCATGGCTACCGTTCACAATGAGTTTATACAGCCTATAAATTATCTTGAAACCGCCGAAAAATCCACCGAACAAAATTACAACATGATTGACGGCATTATGAACAACACCCCCACCGTTGACGAACTGGAAGCGCGGGTAAAGGCCGGGGAGCGTATCAATCTGCTTGACCTTGCAAATGCGGTCAAGGCCGAGAAGCCCGCACCCACCCGTGACACAGGCAAAAAGCCGTCTATCCGCAAAGAGCTTGCCGAGGGCAAGGCGCGGCTTGCCAAAGACAAGCCCGCGCCGGACAGGGCGAAAGCCAAAAACGTGGATTTGGAGGTATAGCCCATGCGGAAATATGAAAATGTGGACGTTATCGCCGCGCTTGGCGCGGTTGTGGAGCTTAACACCGAGCATTACAAAAGCGATTTCAAATACGACGTTGAACGGTTCAAAGAAGCGGCACAACACCCGGACGGCGAGAACAGCCGCCTTTTGTGGATGTCCCGCCAGTCGGGAACGTGGTGCGTTAAAGAGCGAGAAGCCCACATAAAAGATACGGAGGCCTATAATCTTTGGAACGGCTACGCTACATTTCTTGGGCCTAATGACGGCTATCAAACGGTAATTGTAAGTGACCGCATACTTGCCTATGCCGTAGAGATTATCGGGCTTGAAAACGGCAGGGTAAAGGGCGACCTTTACGAACTGGACTACCGGGAGCATGTCCGGCAGCTTAACCGTGCCACGCTACCAAAGCATACGGTCACGGCAAAATATGAGGACGGCACGACCTTGACGCTTCCCCACGCAGAGTATGACGGCAAACGGGAACGACTGTATTATCAGCATGGGAAAGTGACACATTTCCATGTTGACCCGGAGGACACCGGCGCGTTGAGGGATATTCTGAAACAGACGCGGGAGCAGCGCGAAAAAGAAGCCCGCCCCGCAGTTTTCAAAGTGCGTACAAGTAGTAAAAAGCCGTCTATCCGCAAGCAGCTTGCCGAGGGCAAGGCCGCAGCAGCAGCCGCGCCGAAAAGAGCGGCGGTCAAAACAAAATCAAATGATTTGGAGGTATGAGCGCATGAATAACAATTTTACCGTTGAGGAAATAAACCTTATCAGCATTTACAATACAGGGGCGCGGCGGGAGGTTATCGAGGAAATCACCGCCGCGCTTCCTTACATGGACGGCGATATGCGGGAGCTTGCGGGGCGCACACTTCAAAAGATAAACGCCCTGACGGATGATGAATACTTACAGCTTGCCATTGACCCTGCCGACGAAACGGACGGGTAAAGCCTATGCCGAAGCTATCCAAAAAGGCGCGTGAAGAATGGAGCTTGTTTATTGGCGATAATGGACGGCGGCAGTATAACGCCCTTTGCCGGAAATGCCGCCGCGAGTGCAAACAGTCTTTCCGCGTTATCATTGTCGATTGCCCGGTATACGAGAGCAAGCGAAAAACTGTATAGAAAAGGTGCGTTTTTCGCGGAAAATGCCGCCCGTATGCGGCGGCGAGATGGGCGGTAATGTGTTTATATTACCGGGGGCAACCCAATAAAAACGCGGGGAAAAGGTATCAAAAAGCAGCCCTAAAAAGAATGGGGGCGCGATAGCCATTGTTGGCCGTCGCGCCCCCTGCTTTTTTTTGTTTACACCCTTTGCAATTTTAGAAGATTATCGTTCGGAGTATCATTCGGTTCAGAACGGACATACTTTTCATCGCCCCTTAATGCGGGAATGAGATATGGTTCTGCGCCAAGCTTAACCCTAATAGTGTTCGGATGTTTCTTTAGATGGTCATACAAGTTAGCCTTTTTATAAAACTGATTAGTGTCCCCGCCCTCTAAGTAAATAGAGTCAATTTCGACACAGCTATTCGAGTTTTGGCATCCTGGACACATCCTAATTTTTGTGGCGTAAAACATACTATTTACCCCCTTTATGCTTTGTCTTATCGACAAGCGTGAAGGTTGTCGCTCCGCTTGTTGTAGGTGGAACTCTTTTCCCTTCAACAAACGTAACTTCGGTTTTTCCTCCCTTAGGAATATACTGTCCTGATACAGGAACAGTGCCGCCCGTTTTTACTTTGGTCATTTTATGACCTCCTTTTATTATTTATATAAAAGGAGAGAAAGTCCCGCTTCACATACCTTTCTTCCAACAAATATCAGATTGCAAAAAGCACTTAATAATGGTATAATAAATTTTACAAGTAGCGAAAGTGCTTGAATGCTTTTGCTGGTAGCGAGAACGATGATGGGCAAACATCATCGTTTTTTGCTTTATTTCTCCTTTAATATCCGCACCTTGTCTTTTAAATGCTCTTTGTCAATTACGACAATAAGCATTTTATTATCTTCGTCATATGTCGCTATAAATTGCTTAGCCTTACTTATAAAATCGATGCCTGACAAAACCGCCAAGTAATTTACAAAGTCTTTAGCGGAAATCCTGACCCACCCATTTTTTTCCTTGCCCTCAAACTTATATGTGCTATGGATTTCATCTCCCTCATGGGGGCGAATACCAAGCGCGCATTTTTTTTCATCAAAACCAATATCGATTGATTCTGGATAGCCTAACATCGAACGACTAAGTGGATTAAACGCAATACCAAGCGAACTGAGCGTTATAATTGGTGCGCCAGATTTCACAAAACTAAAGTTGAAATTGAAATCATCCATACGTTACACCTCCTCGAATAATATTATAGCAAATACACAAGACAAAGTCAACGATTAAAGTTGGGATTATTATCGAATTAATTTTAGATTATTAAATGTAAAAAATCAAGACATTTTGCACGAGAACAATACAACAACATATGGATAACGATATACACGAGCTTGCGCAAGGTATCAAAAGTAGCCCTAAAAAGAATGGGGGCGCGATAGTCATTATTGACCGTCGCGCCCTGTCTTTTTTTGTGCCTATTCTGTTTTGCTATTTACCGTATCCGCAAACTGAATATCGGTTGTGATAGTTTGATTGCGGCTGAACGTCAATATCCTATACACAGTCAAGAGAAGATACCAGGCGGCGCACACAAGCCGCCATACAATGACAACCCCGCCTATCAGCCCGCCGACAATGAAATTAACCGCCCATACGCCCACCGTGCCGCCAATGTCAAAGCCACGCGGGATTAACCACAAGGAAACACGCCGGATACCAAACGGGATACCGCATACAAGCCATACAAGGAAATAATCGGTTACGCCGTCCTTTGTGAAAACCGGCTTGAACATGGCGAATAGAAACCATGCGAGAAAAACCGGCAAAACGACCTTTGTAAAAAAGTCTTTTGCTATCTCTTTTTTCGTCATAATTATGTACCTCGTAAAATGCGTTTACAAGAAATGACAGTATCTTACGCCCCCATTATAGCGGACGCGACCACAAAAAACAATGCCTTTTTATAATTCTGCGTCCCGGCCTTTCGCCCTTTCCTCTTGCGGCGGCTGTAAAATGCTATCAACATTTTTCTTTATAACGTCGTATTCCCTGACTTGCTTTTTCAGCTTGCCGTAATCAGCGTAAAGGGCTTCTTTCTCTTTCGTGAGCCGTGCATACTCCGCTTGCAGCGTTGCCACGTTGGGGAGCTTGCCGCCGATCCGCGCCGTGCGTAGTGAATTGGCAGCGGCTTCATGGAGTATCAACGCGCTTTCATGTTCCTGTCTGTACTTGTCCTTATTTTTCGCTGTGCGGTATCCGTCATAGGCGGGTTTTGCCTGTTGGTATGTCGTGATGTTCTTTATCATCAATGCCATATCTGACAAACGCTTTTCAACCGTTTTCAGCGCGTCGCCTGTCTTGTCGCTTGCGGCGGTCACTTTCGCGATTTTCGCCTGTAAATCAGCGTATTGCAAGATATTGTTTTCAGTTAAATAATTTAAGGTTTTCGCCGCCTGTTTCAGATTTTGTATTTTCGCCCATTGAGAGTAACCCCGGCTTTGTTGCGCCTTGATACTGTTTTCAATATCAATAAGCAAGGACACGGTTTTGCTGTCTTGTTTTTGTAATGAAACGCGCTGTTTTTTGCCCTGTATGCGCTCGGTAATGCTTTGCTCGGTATAATCCTCACCCAAAGTTTTAGAGCGCGTGAAACGCTCTTGACCGGGCGCACGGAGAGAAATATATTTGCCGCGCTTGATTTCATACCCCGCCGCTTCCATGAGCCGTAAAAAGTCCTCAAAATCTTTTGCTTGCGGGATGGTGGTATCAATGGCAATTTTTAGCTTGCCTTTGAAGCTGCCCCCCGCTTTGTCGGCGGCGTATTCGGCGTAGCTCCTGCCCTGTTCTTTCGCGGGGCGCGTGACGCGCTGACCGCTTGCAGCATCGGTATATTCAATAAATCCTTTGCCCTTTTCCTTGCCCGGTCTGACTATTGACAAGCCGATTTCCCTGCATATCCTGTCGCTTGTGTTGCGAATATTGTAATAGGTTTTCCTGTTGGAATTGTACTTGTGATAGTCCACGAAATTGACCGCGCAAAAAATAAGATGATTATGGATATGCCCCTTGTCAATATGCGTTGTCAAAACGTATTCATATTGTCCTTTTAATATCTCGTCGGCAAGCCGCCGCCCTATCTCATGCGCCTGTTCCGGCGTTGTTTCGCCGGGGTCAAAAGCCTGTATCAAATGATGTGCAAGGTTATTGCCTTTGTCAAGGGCTTGCGACAAGGTAAAATCAAACTCTATATCAGCCGTTTCAAAAGAGCAGCCATAGGAGGATACAAGCATTTTATCATCCGTTTTGCCCGGATTTTGGATATAGTCAAGGGCTTTGCTTAACGTGCTTTTAATAGGCTTAATCTTTGTAGTCGCCATATTTCAGACAACGCCCCCTTTATCTCGGCTATGTCCTGTTCGTATGCGCTGCCGGTAGCATTGACGCGCTTTGCAATCTGATTGATATTCACGCCTATTTTTTGTATCTCGGCGGTCATGGCCTTTATGTCGGAATGGTCTACCTGTATAATGTAGCCGTCAATCAGCATTTTGCGGGCATAGGCGGCAAGGTTTTTTGTGGGGATTTGCGCCATTTTCTGTTGTATCAATTCGCGCTCCTGTTCGGTGACGCAAAACTTTACTTGTACGTTGCGTTTCCTGCCGGTCATTGGCCGTCGCTCCTTTCGCTTTAAGAGGGTTTGGGATACTTCCCAACAAGCAATTTTTACCGTTAGGGCGCAAGCCGGAAAAGGTAAAAATACGGAAGTGGGTACACACTTCCTATGCTTGCTACGTAACTTTTCTACTACTATTACGGTGAAAACCGCAAATCTGCCAAGCTTCCCCGAAAAAACTTTGAGCGTCGCAAACAATGAAGTTTACGACGCTCTGACCGGCTACGCAAAAAAAGAAAACGGGGACTTTCATTCCCCCGCTTCTTTGGCTTCTTGTATTGCTTTGGCTGTTGCGGCCACGACAAATAAATCTTTTTCACCCATGCTGTCAAGCATAGCGTCAAGCTGTCGGCGCAAAGTGCTTTTCCCTTTTGCGGTATCGGGCAAAAGGTATTCGTCTATTGAAATATCAAAGAATTTCGCAATCTCGCACAGCTTTTGCAAGCTCGGATGTTGCCCCCTTGTTTCAAGATACATGACATACCGGGGAGAAAGGTCAAGCATTTCCGCTAATTTTTCCCTTGACAATCCTTTCTTTTCGCGGGCTTCTTGCATAGCTTGTCCGAAAGCCCGCATATCACATTTTTCTAATTGGTACATTTTTATATCACCCATAGTAAGTTTACATTTCTTATTATGCCAATGAAACGATATGATAATGTACTAAAAGTACTTTTTTATTTCCTAAAAATAAAACAAAATCATATTGACATTTATCGATATGAAGCATATAATGATGATATAGAACCCTTTAAGGAGTTGAAAAACAAATGACTGATAATGAGAAAATCGCAAGAATATTCAAAGCGTTATGCGACACAAACCGGCTGACGATATTAGGATTGTTGCGTGATGGTGAAAAATGTGCGTGTGATTTGCTTGACGAGCTTAGCATTGGACAGCCAACTTTATCACACCACATGAGGATATTATGTGACAGTGGTATTGTACAATCACGTAAAGAGGGAAAGTGGTCTTATTATTCTTTTAGCCTGGACGGTGTGAAAAATGCGAAAAGACTGTTGAATGAAATAACTAATTTCAACACCGGGACAATTTAGAAAAGAGGGGGTATTTTTACTGGACAACATATCGACAAATTGCGATTTGTCGATATGTGTAATAATTGCATTTCTTTAATATTTAAATAGGAGAGTGAGTTAAATGTGTGTGTGCGGACGAATATTCAGTTGCCGTTCTGAATGACAATACTTCTTTTCAAATGTAGTTTAATAAATCATTATCTGAAAAGAGGTTCATATTATGTTTACGGTTGATAGTTTATTAAAAGCTGGCGGAACATTTCTCTATCTTTTCGCGGAATTGTTCGCCCTGTTCATTGGCATAAGTATTGTTGTTGCGCTTTTACAGATTTACATTTCAAAGGACAGAATTAAGCGGATTTTGACAACACCACGAAAAGGCTTAAACAGTGTTTTGGGTGCGCTGCTTGGAGCGGTTACACCATTCTGCTCTTGTTCCACTATACCCGTATTGGTTGGGCTTTTCAAAAGCGGTGCTCCATTTAGCGGCGCAATATCATTTTTATTGACATCACCCATTCTAAATCCGGCGATAATCACCCTGTTCGTTGCTTTCTTTGGTTGGAAAGCGACCATTATATATACCGGGTTCACATTTATTTTCGCCGTGGTTATGGGGCTTGTGCTTGACAAACTTGGATTTGAAAAAGAAATCAAGAATGTTGCAATCACAGGTGATGAAGATACTTCGCTGACATGGGAAAAACTTGAGGGTACGTTTTGGCAGAAAAACCTTGCCGCTTTCAAATACGCGATTAAAGACGCTTTCGGCCTGTTCAAAGGCGTATTGCTTTATTTGATTATCGGTGCAGGAATAGGCGCATTTATCTACGAGTTTGTCCCTACTGATTTGTTGGCAAGGTTTGCGGGCGCAGATAACCTTTGGTCTGTACCGCTTGCCGCCGCTATTGGAGTACCAATGTATATCAGGACTGAAACAATGATACCCATTGCAAGTGTTCTAATTAGCAAAGGCGTTTCTTATGGCACAATGATAGCACTAATCATCGGCGGAGCTGGTGCAAGTATCCCCGAAGTGTCGTTGCTGTCCTCCATCTTCAAAAAGAAAATGGTAATAGCCTTTGTTGTTTGTGTATTCACTGTTGCAGTTATAACAGGATATGTATTTAATTTTATGATGTAGGAGGTTGCTAATAATGAGCGAGAAAAAAGGATTATTCGGCGGGCTTTTCGGTGGCAAAAAGAACAGTGGTTGCTGCAACATGAAAATTGTTGAGGAACCGGCCAAAGCAAAAAAAAGCGGTTGCTGCAATATGGAAATTGTTGAGCTTCCAGATGAAGAAAATAACTGCTGCGGAACAGCAGAGGGGCAAGCGCAAACATCAGAGACCCCTGAAAAATAATAGCGACAAATAGACTGGGTAAATATATCTGCTCTTAAAAAAGCAGATATATTTATCTTCTATGTATTGATATATTTCGATATGTAGATATAAAGGTTATTGGCGCGACGTTTATAGACAATAGCGTCAACTGGCAGTTTTGAAAATGACATCTAAGCCGCCGCTTTCCTTTTGAAAAATAGGATTTCGGAGGGTGTATTAAATGCGCCCTTTTTTCAGTGAATGGCGGCAATAGGAGGTTGTCGCTATGCCGTTCCTTACCCGATTACAATTAGGTAGTTTATCAAAAAAAGCCTTTTCGATTTATGGGAGAAGCCCGGTCTATTAAGTACACTCACACATTACCTTGATGGAATATACATATTACCACGCGCCCGATTGGATTTTATTCAATCGGGCCTTTTTGCGTTTCAAACTTTTTTTCAAAAACTCTTACGGAAGTTTGGCAGTTTTGCCAATCTCACCGTAATAGTGACGAAAGGGGAAACATCACCCGCCTTTGCGGACGCGAAAGGGGGTGAATATGTGAAACCGACAAGCCATGAGCAGGACAAGCAACACGCTTTTGACAGCTTTTGCAAGAAGATACTTAAACACGAAGCCCGCGACTATTACGACGAAATGAAGCGGCGCGGGGAACGCGAAATATCTTTTTCAGAGCTATCGGAGCAGGAAGAAGCGCAGCTTTCCACGACGGACAAGTATTTTGCGACGGAACAGATTTTCAGCGTTTTAGGCCGCGACGTTATCGTGACCGACGCGCTAATCGCGGAAGCCTTGAAAAGTCTGCCGGAGCGCAAGCGCGACATTATCCTACTTTCCTATTTCCTTGAACTATCGGACGGGGAAATCGGGAAAAAGCTGAACCTAATACGCACCACTGTCCAATACCAACGGACAAGCACGTTACGGCAGCTAAAAAAGTTTATGGAGGGAAACGCTGATGAATAGCACAACCAAAAATAAAAGCAGCTTGCTTCCGTATCCCGTCATTGTATTGGCGGCGGGCGGCGACGTTGACGCTATCAATGTCGTGTTAAAGCACTACGAGGGCTACATAGCCGTATTATCCACAAGGCAGCTTTACGACGAGTACGGCAATCCCCATTTGTGCGTTGACGAGGAATTGCGGCGCAGACTGGAAACAAAGCTAAT
>Ga0153946_1001281_pt1 | contig 10737 bp, 10 predicted proteins | sample TSNJ030MetaG_FD_104751 | JGI IMG/M metagenome (GOLD analysis project Ga0153946, IMG submission 104751) | Attine ant fungus gardens microbial communities from New Jersey, USA - TSNJ030 MetaG | ecosystem: Host-associated > Fungi > Mycelium > Unclassified | place: USA: New Jersey, Wharton State... | reverse complement strand
TCTACAACTACAAGAATTTTGCTCATTAGTTCAACCTCTTTATATTTCTAGTACTTCACCAACGCTAAAACTAAGGTATTCCGCCAAGGATTTTTGTACAGGGCAAGGCGGAGGACGACGGCGTGCTGGCGCCCGCCTAGGACGACAACGCAGCCCTGTACAAAAAGACTGGTGGTAGACCTTAGAATTTAGTGTTGGGGGAGTACTAGTCCTCCCAGTTGTGCCAGACATTTTGCACGTCGTCGTTGTCCTCCAGCATATCCAAAAGGCGCTCCATCTTTATTTTGGCGTCGCTGTCCTCAATGCGGGCATTGGTGCCGGGAATAAACGCAAGATCCGCCGACAACAACACATAGCCCCCGGCCTCCAGGGCGTCGCGAACGCCGGTCATGGAGTCGGGCTCGGTGTACACCTCCACCGCGTCCTCCTCCACGGAAAAATCCGCCGCCCCCGCCTCCAGACAGTCCTCCATCAGCTTGTCTTCGTCAATTCCGGTATTTTCCAGCACAATGAGCCCCTTTTGCTGGAACAGGAAGCTGACGCAGCCGTTCTGGCCCAGATTGCCGCCGAATTTGTCGAAGTAGTGGCGCAAATCCCCCGCCGTCCGGTTGCGGTTATCGGTGAGGGATTCCACGATAACGGCCACCCCGGCGGGCCCATAGCCCTCGTAGCGGATGTACTCGTAGCTGTCCTTGTCGGTATCGCTGGCCTTTTTGATGACCCGTTCAATATTATCGTTGGGGACGTTGAGGGATTTCGCCTTGGTTATGAGATCCCGCAGCTTACTGTTTCCATTGGGGTCGGCGCCGCCCTCGCGGACGGCAACGGCCATCTCGCGTCCCATTTTTGTAAAGATCTTTGCTCTCTGGGAGTCGGTTTTCTCCTTTTTGCGCTTGATAGTGCTCCACTTGGAATGTCCTGACATACGGTAATCGCCCTTTCGTTTATTCGTGGAAGAAGTTTTTGATGTCGGTTCCATCCGGCAGCAGATTTTCATTGTCACCGGGATCGCCCTGCCCCTCCGGGGAGCTCTGGCTGACGCTGGAATCAATCTCCACCTCACCGGCCACATCAACGTACACCACCGTTGTTTTGGGGTCGAATTCCGTGTCGGCGGTGATGCTGGTGCTGATGACCTTGCCCGCCAGCGCCGCATCGGTGTTGTAGCGGGTGATAAATATGGGATCGGTCTGCAGCTTCAAAGCGGCCAGCGCCGCCCGGGCCTCGGCCTCGGTCTTGTTAATGAGATCGGGCATTGTGACCATCTCTTTGCCCTTGCTCACATACAAGGTGACCTGCCCCTTTTCGCGCATCACCGTGCCCTCCAGGGGATACTGCTCGTACACCACCCCTTCGCGCTGGGAGTCGTTATATTCCTCCTTGATGACGAATACATACCGGTCCTTGTATTTCGCCTCCCTTTCCACCGCCTCCGCAAACAAGCCCACAAAGCTGGGCACCGTGTCTTGGGAGTCCTCGTCCTCATCATTCCCCGCATCATCCTGCTGGCTGGTCTCCTCGCTGTTGGCCCTGCCGTTGGCGGGGATGAGATCGCGGTAAAAGGAGGCCATAAACACCAGCACACACACACCCAGAACCACCACTGTGAGCAGAAGGGCTATGAGAACATACCTGCCGCTGCCGCTGTCGCCGCCCTTTTTGCTGCGGCGCCCATTCTTCTTCTGCTCCTGCTCCTCCCAGGCCTCCGCCACCTTGTTGGTGTCGTACACAGCCGTGCTGGAATCGCTGTGATCCGAGAGCTGGGCGAGAAACGTGTCTAGAACCTGTGTGCGGTCCTCGGCGGCGGTTTTCATGGCGTTGGTCACCGCTCTGGAGATGCCCACGGGCAGGTCCATCACCAACTCCCCCAGGGGGGGCAGCGGGCGCGATTCCCCGATGAGGGTGGATTTGGGCGGCACAAAACCGGACGCCATGCGGTACAGCAGCGCCCCCACGGCGTACACATCCGTCCAGGTGCCCTGCCAGCCGTTGGAAGCATACTGCTCCGGCGCGCTGTAGCCGTTAAACAGCTCGGCGTCCAGCTCGCTTTTGGCGGTGCGGGTTGCGCTGAGGGTAAAATCCCCCAGATACAGCCGGTTCTCCCTTTCGCTTATGTAGACCGTGTGGGGGGAGAGTCCCCGATGTATCTGGCCGTGGCTGTGCAGCAGGCTGACCGTGCTGCACAGGGGAAGCAGCAAATTCAAGGCTTCATCCAAGGGGAGCTTGCCGCCGCGCTTGACCAAATACCTCTCCAGGGTCATCACCGGCAGCGCCGCAAACACCGCGTACACCGTGTAGCCCTCGGCAAACACGTGCTCCACGGGAATGACCGGCTCGGTGACGCCCAGGCGCTTCACCTCGTTGCACAGGTCCACAAAATCACTCATCAGCGCCTTGTATTGGGCGCCCATCCCCTCCATGGGGGAAACCGCGCCGGAGGACCTGTCGCGGACGGCAATGTTGTATGGGAAATACTCCCGCAGCTTCACCCTTTGCTGCAAATTCTTGTCGTAGCCCATATAGGTGGCGCCCTCGCTGTTTTTGCGCAGCACGCGCCCAATCAAATAACGTCCCGCCAAGACCGTTCCCGGCCTGCGGTAGTTGTCATCGTAGTCACTGTCCGGAGCATAACCGCACTTTGGGCACACCGCACCCTCACTGAGAGGAAACATGCAGCCCAAACAGAGCTGGGAATTGGACATAAAACACCATCACCTGCCGAATCACATGATTTGCGTAACATCATACACTGTATTTTTGAAATCGCTGAAATCGCTGTCATCACTATAATAAACTGTTTGGGGAAAAGTTGCAAGTTACAAAACGGTGAAATGCGAATTTAAAGCCATTTATGCCCAAGCCGTCAGCGGCGGGAGGGGGCTTTTGCCCGGACCGGGCGTGGATCTCATTCCTTTGCGTTTGCGTTAAAAAAGCGGTTGGCAATTTCCACCGACTCCATGGCGTCCCGGGCGTAGTGGTCCGCGCCCACAAATTCCGCGTACTCCTCGTTGAGCACCGCGCCCCCCACAAAGAAGCTGCATTTGAGTCCTGCCTCCCGCACGGCGGCGATGGTGTCCTTCATGCTCTTTACCGTGGTGGTCATCAGGGCGCTGAGTCCCGCCAGACGGATGTCCTCCCTGCGAATGGCCTCCACCACCTGGGCGACGGGCACATCCTTTCCCAAATCCAATACGTCGTAGCCATAGTTTTCCAGCATCATCTTCACAATGTTTTTGCCGATGTCGTGAATATCCCCCTGCACGGTGGCCATGAGAACCCGGCCCTTAAAGGCGGTTTTTTCCCCCGTGCGGTCCATGTGCTCCCGGATGACGGCAAAGGCGCTCTTCACCGCCTCGGCGGACTGCATGAGCTGGGGCAGAAACAGCTCGCCGCTCTCAAAGCGGGCGCCCACGGCGTCCAGGGCGGGTACAAAGCAGCCGTCGATGATGCTGAGGGCAGGGGTGTCCCCCAGCATGGCCTTCACCCGCGCGGCGCACTCCTCGCGGCGGCCCTGTACAATCAACTCCTTCAAATCCCGCTGTACCGGCGCGTCCGTAGGGGTAAAGGTTTCGGACTTTACACGGCTCTCGATATAGCGGGCGGCGTCCCGGTCCTCGGCGGCGAGCACGCGGTAGGCCCCCACCACCTCCATGTATTTTTGCGACAAGGGGTTGAGAATGGGGGCGTCCAGCCCCGCGCCAAAGGCGGCGGCCAGAAAGGTGGCGTTTAATGTCTCCCGGTCGGGCAGACCAAAGGACACGTTACTCACGCCCAGAACGGTGAGCACGCCCAGCTCCCGCTTCACCAGTTGGATGGCCCGCAGGGTCTCCAGCACTTGCTCCTGCTGGGCCGAAGCCGTCAGCACCAGACAGTCGATGAGCAAATCCTCCCGGGGAATGCCGTACTCCTCCGCCCGGCGCACAATGCGCCGGGCGATGGCGAAGCGCTCTCCCGCTGTGGGCGGGATGCCGGACTCGTCCAGCGTCAGGCCGATGACCAGGGCGCCATATTTTTTGGCGATGGGGAACACGGCGTCCATCACCGCCTCCTTACCGTTGACGGAATTGATGATGGGGCGGCCCACACAGGCCCGCACCCCGGCCTCGATGGCGGCGGGGTCGGCGCTGTCGATTTGCAGGGGAATGCCGACGACGCCCTGCACCTCCTTCACCACGCGGCGCAGCACGTCGGCCTCGTCCAGCTCCGGCAGGCCCACGTTGACGTCCAGCACCTGGGCCCCCGCCTCCGCCTGATCGATGGCCTCGCTGAGGAGGTAGTCCATGCGGTTTTCCCGCAGCGCCTCCTTCAGCTTCTTTTTGCCGGTGGGGTTCAGGCGCTCCCCAATCACCGTAACCCCCCGGGAGAGGAACACGGTGCGGGTGCCGGAGCAGCAGGCGCTCACGGGCTCCGGCTGTGGAGCGCGCCAGGTCTTTCCCCCCAGCGTCTCCCGCAGCAGCCGGATGTATTCCGGCGTGGTGCCGCAGCAGCCGCCCACAATCCCCACTCCCTGTTCCACCATTGTGGCGGCGTGGCGGGCAAATTCCCCGGGGGTGACGTTGTACACCGTCTCGCCGCCGCGGATCTCCGGCAGACCCGCGTTGGCCTGCACCGCCACCGGCGCCCGGGAGTAGCGCAGCATGGTCTCCACCACGGGCAGCAGCTCCTTTGGCCCCAGGGAGCAGTTCACGCCCAGGGCGTCCACCCCCAGCCCCCCCAAGGCGATGCACGCCGTGGCGGGGTCGCACCCCACAAAGGTGCGCCCGTCCTCCTGAAAGGTGAGGGTGCACACCACCGGCAAATCCGTCTGCTCCCTGGCGGCCAGAATCGCCGCCTTGGCCTCGTAGGGGTCGGAGAGGGTCTCGATGAGAATGAGGTCGGCGCCCGCCCGGGCACCGGCGCGCATCTGGCGGGCAAAGATCTCGCAGGCCGTCTCAAAGCTCACGGTGCCCATGGGCTCCATGAGCTGCCCCAGCGGCCCCACGTCCAGCGCGGCAAACCGCGCGCCGGATTCCTTTGCCAGGCGCACGCCCGCCTCCACCACCTCCTCCAGCGTCCATTGGCAGTGCAGCTTCAGCTCGTTGGCCTGAAAGGTGTTGGCGGTCACCACGTCGGCGCCCGCCTCTACGTATTCCCGGTGGATCTCCCGCACCACATCGGGATGGGTGATATTCAGCACCTCGGGCAGCGCCCCCGCCTGCAGCCCCCGGCGCTGGAGCATGGTGCCCATGGCCCCGTCAAAGAGGAGCGGGCCGCGGGTCAGCTCATCTCGTATATTCACAGCTTCCACCATCCCTTCTGAATGTACAGGTCATACGCCGCGCGCAGCTGTCGCAGCTTCGCCGCCCGCGCTGCTTCACGGGCCGCTTGTCCCGGGGGAACAGGCCGATGACCGCCGTCACCGACTTGCGGGGCAGCAATATCAGCGAGGCTGTGCAGGTGAGCCCAATTTTGCGCTGTGTGTCCAGTACCCGCAAAATATCCGGCTGCACCGTCAGGGGCAGATCCCCGTACCCCGGGCTGAACCGGGCGCCGGTCACGAGGCCGTCCTCCCCCGCCGCCCTTGCTATCTCCTCCTGGCACGCGTCGCAGGCTGTCTCGGTCAGCGCCGTGGCGGCCGCGTCCAACACCAGCGAGCGGACCATGTCCGCAAGCTCCAGGCGGCGGATGCGACCCTCCACCTCCACCCCCAGCGTCACGGCCATCACCGCCGCCTCACCGGCGCCCGCCAGGTGGGCGGCGATGTCCGCGCCCTCCAGCCGCAGCGCGCCGCCCTCCAGCACCACCGGGCTTCCGGCGGCTTCCAGGGACATGCGGCGGTGTGTCCAGCGGGGCTTGGCAAGCCTTGCGCACAGCTCCAGCATCTCATCCACCATCTGCTCCAGCTCCTCTGTGAGCTGCTGCCCGCGGTGGCCCAGGTAGCGCAGCACCTCCCTTTTATCGATATCCATTTGCTTGCAGACTATGCATATGGATCCGCGCGATATCCGGCTGGTTCATGGTGTAGATGTGGACGCCGTCCACGCCGCCGCCGGCCAGCTCCTCCACCTGCCGCGCCGCGTATTCAATGCCCGCCTTGCGCAAATCCTCCGGGCTGTTCTCGTATTTGTGGAGCAGGCGCACAATGCCCGACGGCAGCGACACCCCGCACATGAAGATCATTCGCTGCACCTGGCTGCGGCTGAGGATGGGCATGATACCGCAGGAGATGGGCGCCGTGATGCCCATGGCCCTTGCCTGTTCCAAAAACCGGAACAACAGATCGTTGCGGAAGCACAGCTGGGTGATGAAAAACGAGGCCCCCGCCTCCTGCTTCAGCTTGAGATGCCGGAGGCTCTCCTCCACCCCGTCGCAGTCAATGTGCCCCTCGGGGTAGCAGGCGGCGCCCACACAGATCTCCTTTGTGGAGGAGAGGTCGGCGATGAGGTCCTTGGCGTAGCGGTAACCCGCTTCCCCCTCCGGCACACCCCCGCCGGCGGGCAAATCTCCCCGCAGCGCAAGGACGTTGGTGACCCCCTCCCGGCGCAGCCCGTCCACAGCCGCAAACACCTGCGCCTTGTCATTGCCCACGCAGGTGAGGTGGGCCAGCGCAAGGACGCCTTCCGTTTTTTGGATGGCAGAGGCGATTTCCCGGGTTCCGGCAGTCCGCTCGCTGCCCCCCGCGCCGCAGGTAACGCTGATAAATTCCGGTTGCAGCCCGGTTAATATCTCCAGGGCCGGGTAGATTTGGGAGGCGTCTCCGCTCTTTTTGGGCGGAAACACCTCAAAGCTCACCACCGGCTTATCCCTTGTTGTATACAGCCTGTCAATTTGCAATAACTTCATCTCCTTGATCGCATTGCGGGTATAGTGAATCAACTTTAAAAAAAGTTGATTCCCATCCGGTAAACCAACTTCAAAATGAACGCATTTTGAAGTTGGTTTACTATATAAAAAAACCACAGTCGGCAGGCTGTGGCGCGCGTCTTTGAAGTACTGGGCGGAGCCCGCAATTCACAAGCGCGGGCTCCTTCCGCCGTTTTTGCCGCAACTGGGTGTCTACTCCGCCGCGGGTATGTTCTGGGGGATTTCCACCGGCTGTTGGGCCACAGTATAGGTGATGGAGCTGATGAGCTTATCCACGCGGCTGCGCAGGAGACTCTTGGGCACCGCCATAATAAAGCCATCCAGCCCCAACTCCCCATAAAATACACCGGGCAGCAACGCATATTTCAGCCACGCTTCAATATGTACCGTGCCCTCTGCGATGAGCACCTTGATGAATTGGGGAGCTGTGATGATGCCTTCGCCCTTTTTGTACACCATTTCACCCTTATATTCCTCATAGCTGAACCCTTCCGCCTGGGTAAAATTCTGAAGCAGGGCGTTGACCTCCTCCACAGAATAGCTGGTGGGTATGTCGGCAATAAAACGTTTTCCCATTATGAAATCCCCCTTATATTAATGTTGTATTTAGTATAGCACAGCAATTTCCCCGTTTCAAGTGCATGGCTTATTGGTCAATGAGCTCGTTGACGCGGAAGCTGAGCGTCATAAGGCTGTCGCCCAGGTGGACGTTTTCCACCACAATCTGGTCGCCGTGGGCCACCGAGAGATCGTAGTGGGAGAAGTTCCAGAACCCCTTGACGCCCCAGCCCACCAGGTCGCCCGACAGCTCCGCGGCGGCGCTGCGGGGAATGCACAAAATGGCGATCACCGGCCGGTTTTCCAGGCAAAAGCTCTGAATCTCGTTGATGCTGCGCACCCGAATTCCCTGGATCTCCTGGCCCACCACCTGGGGGTTGGAATCGAATATGCCGATGAGTTGGAAGCCCTGTTCATCGAATTTCATGTGGTTACCGACAGCAAGCCCCAGGTTGCCGGCGCCGATGAGAATGGTGGGCAGCCGCTTGTCCAGCGACAGAATGCGCCCGATCTCCGTGTGAAGCGCCGCCACATTGTACCCGTAGCCCTGTTGGCCAAAGCCCCCAAAGCAGTTGAGATCCTGACGGATTTGGGAGGCGGTGAGACCGGTCAGCTCCGCAAACTCCCTGGAGGATATGCGCTCCACACCATTTGCCATTAATTCCGCTAAAAACCGGTAATACCTGGGCATACGGCGGGTCACGGAAAGACTAATGCCAGGGTATCTTGCCACTGTCCCTTCACCTCGCTTAGTTGATATTCTCCACGGTTTGCATTACATAATCGCCGAATTCCCGGCAACTGGCCCCGTCACTCCGGCCGGTGACAGCCAGCTTCTTTTCGGTGTACATGCATTTGTCCAGCGCCCTTTCCAGCTTGTCGGCCTCCGGCTGGCGGCCGATGTGCCCCAGCAGCAGCACCGCTGCCCGCAGCATGGAGCAGGGGTCCGCGTAGATATCCCGGCCCTCCCTCACCATGCGGGGAGCGGAGCCGTGAATGGCCTCGAACATGGCGTAGCGCTTGCCGATGTTGGCGCTGCCCGCCGTGCCCACGCCGCCCTGAAACTCCGCCGCCTCGTCGGTGATGATATCGCCGTAGAGGTTGGGCAGCACAAACACCCGGAAGTCTTGGCGCCGCTTGGGGTCGATGAGCTTGGCGGTGAGGATGTCTATGTACCACTCGTCGGTGATGATGCCGGGGTATTCCCCCGCAATTTCCCTGCAGAGATTGAGGAATTTGCCGTCGGTGGTTTTGATCACATTGGCCTTGGTGATGATGGACACGCGCTGCTTGCCGTTGTTTTTTGCGAATTCATAGGCCAGGCGGGCAATGCGCCGGGTGCCCTGGGTGGTGGTGACGGTGAAGTCCACGCCCAAATCCCCGGAGACATGCACCCCCTGGGAGCCCACGGCGTAGGCGCCCTCGGTGTTTTCACGGAAAAACGTCCAGTCAATGCCCTGGCTGGGCACCTTGACCGGCCGCATGTTTGCAAAGAGATCCAACGCCTTGCGCATGGCCACGTTGGCGCTCTCAATATTCGGCCCGTCGTGGCTTGCGTCGGGGGTGGTGGTGGGGCCCTTGAGAATGACATGACAGCTCCGGAGCTCCGCCAGCACGTCGTCCGGAATAGCCTTGCCCTGGGCAAGACGGTTTTCCAGGGTGAGGCCGCCGATGACCTTGAAGACAACCCGGCCCGCGGCGACGTCGTCCCGCAACAGGTGTTCCAGCACCCGGTGAGCGCAGTCTGTGATGACAGGGCCGATGCCGTCCCCGCCGCAGACGCCAATGACGATTGCGTCCAGGGCCGCGTGATCAATAAAATCCTTTTGTTGCTTCATATCCTCCACGCGTTCCAGCTGTTGGCGGAGCAGTTGCGCAAATTTATCACAGGCGGCGGCGATGTTTTGTTCAAAATCCAATTTGGTTACCCTCCTAATATATAGTGTTTACAGAGCAATATTCCATTATCCAAAATTTTGTTTTACCTATTTTATTTTATCAGCATCCGTGGGGCTTGTCAAACGAACGGCGCTGTGCCGCGGCATATGCGGCATATAATCGAAACCGTGTAAAAAGGGTACCGATATTTTAAGGCAGCGCACAAAAACGGGCGAAAATCAAAGACATAAGGGAGTTAAATTAAATAATCCTTGACAGACGCTCCCTGCCAAGGTATACTATGTTTTGTTGAATTACGCAGACAAACTATTTCAGGAGGTTTTTGGATATGTCCACCACAATGCCCAAACACGACGATATATCCCGCAAATGGTATATCCTCGACGCAGCCGGCAAGCCGCTGGGGCGCACGGCCACTACAGCCGCCCATCTGCTGCGCGGCAAGCACAAGCCCACCTTTGTCCCTCATGTGGACGGCGGCGACCATGTGATCATCATCAATGCCGAAAAAGCGGTGCTCACCGGAAACAAGCTCACGCAAAAATATTACCGGCACCACACCGGCTGGGTCGGCGGGCTCAAGGAGATCCGCTACGACGCACTCATGAAGCAGCGGCCGGAACAAGCCATGATGCTGGCTGTGAAGGGGATGCTTCCCGACACTACCGTGGGCCGCAAGGCGCTTACCCGCTGCCGCGTGTATCGCGGAGCCGAACACCAAAACCAGGCCCAAAAACCAGAAGCTTGGACACTGTAGGAAAGGGGGATATGACCACTAATGTATGATACCAAAGCTTATTTTTACGGAACAGGAAGAAGAAAGCACTCTGTCGCCAGGGTGAGACTATATCCCGGAACCGGCAAAATCACCATCAATGACCGGGACATCGACGATTATTTTGGCTTGGACACCCTGAAGCTGATTGTCCGCCAGCCGCTGGAACTCACCGACACCACCGGACGCTTTGACATCGTCTGCCGTGTAAACGGCGGCGGCGTATCCGGTCAGGCGGGCGCCATCCGCCACGGGATCTCCCGGGCGATGCTCATCTTCAACGAGGAGCTGCGGCCCCAGCTGAAAAAGGCCGGCTTCCTCACACGCGACCCCCGCATGAAGGAGCGCAAAAAGTATGGCCTCAAGGCCGCCCGCCGCGCTCCCCAGTTCTCCAAGAGATAATTTTTCTCTGGAAAATCTCGCAGATATACGCAATCCAAGAGTTATATATATTATATGGGGGCTGTTGCAAAATGCATGTTCTGCATTTTGCAACAGCCCCCATATTTAGTATAATACTACTTCATGGTTGAAAAAGCTCCGAGCATAGACAAATTCCATTTTATACTGAACACTGATTAAAAAGTGATAATAAATTGCGAGGATATTTTTCGACCAGCTAGGAAGACGACGCAGGCGGGCTGACGCCCGGCAAGGAGGAT
>Ga0153946_1001280_pt1 | contig 10757 bp, 10 predicted proteins | sample TSNJ030MetaG_FD_104751 | JGI IMG/M metagenome (GOLD analysis project Ga0153946, IMG submission 104751) | Attine ant fungus gardens microbial communities from New Jersey, USA - TSNJ030 MetaG | ecosystem: Host-associated > Fungi > Mycelium > Unclassified | place: USA: New Jersey, Wharton State... | reverse complement strand
GTTATCAATGTGGTATTGGAAGAAGAGGATAATAATCGGACAAGGACTGCTGAGAGATTGCATATAAGCCGTTCAAAGCTGTGGAATATATTAAAATAAATTCACTTGTGAAGATACCGGATGCAATGAGCTTGATTGGTCAGCGGCACTGGCTAATTCATTATGATATTGTAAGAAGCAATGCACAATTCACAGGATATTGGTGGAATTACAGAATAGAGCCAAACGCCAAAGTATAAATTACTTTGGCGTTAGTTGTTGGCGGACGGATTCGTCAATAGTACAGGAGCCTATCCGTAATTATTCAATCAACTCAAGATGTCCCCTGGCGCCATTTTCAGTTCGGGTTTCGGAATAAAATTCCTGTGTTAATATACCAGTTTCATGGAAGTGGGCATTCTATTTATAAAGTTCTGCGGTGGTTTCCGGTCAGTTATTAAAAAATCAACTCCCTCCAAATCAAAACATTTATAAGAATATGTAATGTCAAATTTACTATGATCGCAAAGAAGGATACGCTTGGAGGCATTAGCAAACATTGCTCGTTTGATTTCCACACTCTCTTCATTTGTTTCACTTGTGCCATGTTCAATGGATATACCCGAACAGGAAAAGAAAAAAATATCAGCATAGCGGACCTGTACCATTTTAAGAGCGGATGAACCAACCATTGTGGAGTTGTTTCGAACATGTCCGCCACTGGCGTATACCTTTACCTGTGAACCGGAACTGAGAATGTAGGAAATCTCTAAGCTATTTGTAATTACGCTTAAGTTATGCTTTTCGGCAATTTCCTGAGCAAAAAATTTTGATGTTGAACTGGAATCTAAAAATAATGTCATGGAATCAACAACATGGGTTGCTGCGAGCCACGCAATGTGTTTTTTTGCTTCCAGATTTGTATTATTTCGAAGCATTGTCGGAAGATCACTGTTAATACCGTTAAAAATGACTGCGCCTCCCCTTACACGTTTTAATATCCCTTGGGTTTCCAATTGAGATAAGTCTCTTCTTATGGTTGAACTGCTGCTGTATAAAGTTTTACATAGTTCTTCCACAGAGACAAACCCCTGTTGTTTTAATTTTTCGAGAATGCGTTGATGGCGATCATTATGCATATTATTTACCTCCAAATGGTTTAAAACGTTCAAAAAATGACTGAAACAAATTAAGTTATGACTATACAAGCAACAATTCAATCATCCATTGACGCGAATGAATCATATCTATATAATATAACCAGAAAAGAAGAAAATCAAGTAAAACAATAAACCATTTAACATGTTGTAAATGAGAAGGGAATGAGAGATATGTATATTTATGAGGAATATGGGATGGGAGATACAAAAATATTATTGCAAAATGCCTATAAAAATCATTATGCTGTGCCCGCTTTGAATTTTATTGCAATGGAACAGTTAAATGCAATTGGCGATGCCATACTGGAGAAACAGTCGCCGGTTATTGTAATGGTGGCACCAAAGCATTACAGGCAGTTCGAGATACAGATTATTGTTAGAATGGTGCAGGCGCTTATTGAAAGATTGCGAGAGAAAAAATGCCAGTGTCCGGTTTCTCTGCATTTAGATCATGGAAACACCTTCGAGGAATGCAGGATTGCAATTGACAATGGTTTTTCTTCGGTTATGATTGATGGAAGCGGCTTGCCGCTGGAAGAAAATATCAAACTGACACGTTCGGTGGTTGATTACGCTCATAGATTTGGAGTTGCTGTAGAGGGGGAAGCCGGGGCCTTATCAGGAGCGGAGGATATAGACGATGAAAGTGGAACACATTGTTATACATCTGCGGAAGAGGCCGAACGTTTTATACATGGGACAGGCGCTGACAGTCTTGCAGTATCTGTCGGCACTATGCATGGTTTGAAGAAGATCATAGACAAAAATAGAGGATCCTTCCAGGGGATTAGATATGATATTCTCCAACAAATAGAGAGAAGGATTCCAGGAATCCCACTGGTTTTGCATGGCTGTTCCTCGCTGCCTGCAAAATATGTGGAAATGATCAATCAATATCACGGGAAAATAGAACCGACGGTGGGGATTCCGGATGCATGTTTGGAAAAAGCATGTGAAACAGCCGTATGCAAGATCAATATTGCTTCCGATGGTTGGATCCCGTCTACAGCGATTACCAGAAAGGTGTTGGCAGAACATCCGGGGCTGATTGACAGCAGTCTATACCGACAACAGATCAGGGAAGAACTTGGGATGATTTATCAGCACAAGATGGATATTATGGGAAGTACGGGATGGGGAGGAGGGGTAAAAGACAAGCAGTATGATTATGCGGCAATGGTCGATTAAACAATGGAAGTATTCTGACTTGGGGAAAACTGGAGAAGGAAGGAAAGAGGAGGTAATAAAATGAAGAAAAAAATGACAACAAAGATGATTGGCGTATTATTGACTTCAGCCATGGCGGCATCAATGATAGTAGGCTGTGGAGGCGGTTCGAAGAGCACTACACAGGCAGGGGATAAAGCCGCAGCAAAAGCGCATACTGAAGCAGAGACAGGAGCAGGGACAGATACAGATCTTACGTTCGGGCTTACGCCTTTTGAAGAGACACAGAAGATCCGGATTGGTTTTTTGCAGGGGGCAGTTAATCCTTATATTTTTGCTGAGAAGATGGGAGTATTTGATGCGTTGAATATTGATGCCGAATTTATTTGTTTCAGCGGAGGCCCTGGAGCGATGGAGGCCAATTCAGAGTGGGATATCGCTACATGTGGAGCAGGAGGTTTGTGTATTGGTACAACAGCTTATGATATGCGTATGATTGATATTATGTGTTATGAGGAGCACCATGGTCTGTATGCCCGTCCAGACACGCCGTTGGCGCAGAATCCATCAAATCCTGAGAACTGGAAATGCGAGTGGGTCTATCCTGCTGGTACGACGTGCCAGGCAGTGCTTGCAGTAGGATTGCAGGAGAGAGGCTTGTCTATGAGCGATATCACATCTGTCAATGTGGATTTGCCAACGGTTTATACTGCATTTAACAGTGGCACAGGTGATGCGATGTCTGTAAATCCGCTTCAGGCTACTTACGCCGAGGAAGCTGGTTATGTGCTGGTAGGAAGTGATATGTCGCTGGGATTTACAACACCTAGCGGAACAGTTGCCTCCAAGAAGATACTTGACAGTAATGCGGAGCTCGTAACGATCACAGTTGCAATCTCCCATCTGATGAATGACTGGATTTATTCCAGTGAGGAAAACCAGAAGCAAGCAGCCAGATGGTTTTATGAAAATTGCCAGGAAGAAGGTTATAAGTGTACGGAAGAGATGGCAAATAAGCTTACAGAGTGGTACAACGGACCAACAACGGCAGAATGGTTTGCTATTTTCAACGAAACGACTCCGGACAGCGAGGGGAAATATACGTCCAGAGAGCTTTTGAAGGCGGAAAACGACTTTTTGGATCCTTTAGATTTCTTTATCAGTGAAGGAAAGTATACAGAAGAAGACAGGAATAACATCCTGGATAAACGCCTTGTTGACAACAGTGTGGCAAACGCAGCGAAAGCGCTGCTTGATGAAGCAGGAGTGGAATACTAAGCAAGTATCATTCCCGGAAAATATTCTGTCTTTGCTGGGGGTGGAAACAGCGCTGACAAAGGCAGAATCTTGTTTGGGGAAGATAAATTGTTAATTTGTTAGATAAAAAGAGGGGATTGTAATGGGTGAAGACAACAGAAAAGAACGTTTTCTGTCAAATGAGGAAAGAGTCGCATTTGTACAGAAAAAGAAAAAGCAAAGCCATTATTGGAAAATGATGCTTTCCATCAGCGGGATATTGTGTTTCTTTATATCTTGGGAGCTTTTGACATTATCAGGGATCGTTCCCAAACAATATCTTGCATCTCCTGGAGAAATCATAAAACTGTTTGTAGTTAAAATTAATGATCCAAATCCTGACGGCGCAGTGATTATGGTAAATATTTTTTCGAGTTTGAAGGTATCTCTTACAGGCTTTGGTGCAGCGGTGCTGGTAGGAGTCCCTTTAGGCTGGCTAATGGGATGGTATCGCTCCATCGATAGCCTGGTCAATCCGATTTTTGAAATTGTTAGACCGATTCCGCCGGTTGCATGGATTCCTTTGACTATTGTCTGGATGGGAGTGGGGCTTGGGGCAAAGGCGACCATCGTATTTTTGTCAGCTTTTATACCCTGTGTCATTAACTCTTATACAGGAATTCGTCAGACCAGCGAGGTATTAATAAATGTGGGTAAAACATGCGGTGCCTCTGATTTTACTATTTTTTACAAAATTGGCATTCCATCAGCGATGACCATGACATTTACCGGACTGAAACTGGCAATTGGCAATGCATGGAGTACTCTTGTAGCGGCAGAGATGTTGGCTGCGACCAGCGGACTTGGATATATGATCCTGCAGGGAAGAAATTTCGCAAGAACAGACATTATAATGTTGGGAGTTATTACAATCGGCACCATCGGAACTATTATTATATCACTGTTTAACAGTCTTGAAAATATAGTGTTGGGGTGGAAAAAGCTATGAAAAGTGTGAAAAAAAATAATTCCAATCTCTTTTATCCGATGCTTTCATTTGTTTCTGTAATATTGCTGATTGGATTATGGCTTTACATTGCAGGGAGAAGCGATTTTCCCGGGCCTCATGACGTCTGGGCGAGAATGATGATGATGTTTGAGTTTCCCATTAAGGGGTTGAACATATTTGGACATCTGCTGGCCTCTTTAAAACGTGTGCTTATAGCATTGGCTTTCTGCTGGACCGCAGGGCTGGGATTTGGTATTATGCTCGGTTGGAATCAGAGGCTGCGTGCATTTTTTGAGCCGATGTTCAGCGCTTTCCGTGCAGTTCCGCCGTTGGCATGGATTCCCCTTATAACGTTGTGGTTTGGGATTGGTGAGTTTCCTAAAGTTTTAATTGTAATTATTGGAGGGCTGCCGCCGGTCGTAGTCAATACGCAGGCGGGAATTGCCAATATAGCGCAGATTTATATGGATGTGGGAACAATCTTCCACGTGAACAAAAGACAACGTCTTTTTCAGATTGCACTTCCTTCTGCTCTTGACGCAATTTTTGCTGGGATTAAAAACTCCACCAGCAGTGCTTGGATGGTAGTTTTGGCTGCTGAAATGCTGGGGGGAAAATCTGGTGTTGGATTCCTCATAAGTAGAGGAACAGACTCTATGGATATGCCAATGATGCTTCTATCGATGATAGCCATCGGAATCGTCAGCGCAGTCCTGGCAATTATTCTAAATACGATAGAAAGGGTGAGCTGCCCATGGCTGAGGAAAGGGAAATAGTACTACGTCTTGAACATATCTGCCAGAGTTATGTGATTGAAAAGGGAGTACAGCAGATCGTTGATGATATATCATTTGATGTATACAAGAATGAGTTTTTAGTGATTCTTGGACCAGGCCATTGTGGCAAAAGCGTCCTTTTAAATATTATTTCAGGTTTAGAGCAGGCTGTTTCCGGCCAGATTTTACTGGAGGGTGTAGCTTTAAAGAAGGCGGACAGGCGTATCTCTATGGTCTTCCAGCGTCTCGCGCTGCTACCTTGGAAGACTGTTATGGGAAATGTAGAGTTTGGGCTGCAAATGGCAGGGATGCCAAAAGAAAAACGCCGGACAATCGCACAAAGATACATTGATCTGGTGGGACTTCATGGTTTTGAAAAATCATATCCCAGTCAATTATCGGGAGGAATGAAGCAGCGTGTGGGTATTGCCAGGGCCTATGCGGTAAATCCGGAGATTTTATTGATGGATGAGCCTTTTGGGCAGCTAGACGCACAGACGCGATATGCGATGCAGGAAGAGGTGCTGCGTATTTGGCAACAAGAGAAAAAGACGGTTATTTTTGTGACAAGCAATATAGAAGAAGCCGTGTATCTTGGTGATCGGATTATTCTTTTGAGCAATTGCCCGGCACATGTAAAAACGGAGTATGAAATTCGTCTGGCAAAGCCTCGGAATACGATGGATCCGGAGTTTTTACGAATTAGGGAAGAGATTTCTGACCATACAGATTTGGCACTTTAGAACAGGAAGGAATATGGAATGGGAGAGACAGATTACAAAGTGCGTGTGGAGCATCTTACCAAGTATTTTGAAGATTTGCATGTACTGGATGATATTTCATTTAATATTAAAAAGGGTGAATTCTTGTGTGTGGTTGGTCCAACCGGATGTGGAAAGACTACATTTTTGAATATGTTGACAAGGATATACAGACCTACGTCGGGCGATTTGTATATTGACGGGGAATCTGCGGATCCTAAAAAGCATAATTTGGCTTTTGTATTCCAGGAGCCATCAGCAATGCCTTGGCTGACGGTTGAGAAGAACCTGCGCTTTGGACTGGAAATAAAAAAGCTTCCCAAAGAAGAAATTAATCATCGTACTGAGAAGATGCTTAAGCTACTGGGTCTGGAGGCGTTTCGAAATTTTTATCCCCATCAGCTGTCTGTGTCTACAGCCCAGAGAATTATTATAGGGAGAGCCTTTGCCATGAATCCGGATCTGCTTCTGATGGACGAGCCCTATGGACAGATGGATATCAAATTGCGTTTCTATTTGGAGGACGAAGTCATCCGACTCTGGAAGGAGCTAGGATCAACAGTAGTGTTTATTACGCATAATATTGAGGAAGCGGTTTATCTGGCAGACAGAGTTCTGATTCTGACTAATAAGCCGGCAACAATCAAGGAGGAGCTTACAATAGATCTTCCTCGTCCAAGAAATGTGGTTGATTCGGAATTTGTGAGGTATAGACAGTATATAACAGAACAAATTAAATGGTGGTAAGGAGAAACGATATGGAGATGACGAAGCTTGGACCAGACAAACGGACGGTACCGGTTTTTATCCAGGGATTAATGAGAACTGCAGATATGACTGTGGAGGAATTGACAAATTTATTAAACAACGATCTGGAGTTGGGGATCTCATATCTGGACACATCAGATATCTACGCTGACGGATACTGCGAAGAACTATTAGGGAAATCCTTTGCACAGAATCCGGGACTTAGAGAGAAGTTTATTCTTCAGACAAAAGGCGGAATCCGAAGAGGGACAAAAGGATTTACTTATTATGATTTCTCAAAAGAGTATATTATCAGTGCCTGTGAGGCAAGTATGAAGCGCCTTAAAGCAGATCATCTGGATTACTACCTTTTGCATCGCCCGGATGCGCTGGTTGAACCGCAGGAGGTGGCTGCTGCATTGGATGAGTTATTCCAGAGTGGGAAAGTATTGCATTTTGGCGTGAGTAATTGCAATACAAGTCAGATTGAGCTTTTGAAGAAATATGTAAAATGTCCTCTGGAAATTAATCAAATGGAATTTACTCTGGGGCATTCTCTGATGCTGGATCCAGGTATGGACGTTAACCGGGTAGAAACCCAAAGTTATGACCACGATCAGGGAGTTCTGAACTATTGTCGTTTGCAGAATATAACGATTCAGGCATTTTCGCCATTTCGGGCTGCCAAGAATCGAAATACAGGCACATTGATTGACCGCTATGGAGTGAAAGTAGAAACAAGTCCTTTCCTTGGAAATGCCGAGTATCCGGAAATTAATCAGAAGCTGTCAGAGTATGCCGGATATTACAATGTTTCGCCTGCAGCAATTGTAATTGCCTGGATTTTACGTCATCCTGCCAATATGCAGGTGCTTTTGGGAAGTACAAAGGTTGAGAGGCTGAAGGATTCACTGGCTGGGCAGGAAATTTCTTTGAGTCGTGAGGAATGGTACGATCTATATATGGCAGCTGGTGGCATTGTACCGTAGGAGAATGAAATATGACAAAATATATGAAAGGCGTTGTAGTGGTGGAACCGGGGAGAGTGGAGCTTGTAGACGACATTCCTATTCCTGAAATGGGAGACTATGATGCGTTAGTAAAGGTAAGGGCCTGTGGCATTTGCAGTGGCACTGATTTGCAGTATATTGCCGGAACCGAAACAATCACGTTGGGAGAATATCCGACAGTATTGGGACATGAAGGTGCAGGAGAGGTCATTGCGGTGGGAAGAAAGGTTCGACATATCAAGATTGGCGATCGCTTCATTCATACGAACTTGCGGGAAGAAACGGGAAGCAGATATTCTAAAACCCACGGAGGCATGGCGGAATACGGCCTTGTTCCGGATATTAAGTCTATTTTGGGAGATGGATATATGGTTGAACAGGTACCACAGGTAACAGGATATGGTACTCGTGTATACACTTATCAGGATGGTCCGGAGGTAAATGGACGTTTAAAAAAAGGCATGGATCTTATAGATGCAGGGGTTTTTCAGTCTTTAGCAGAAAGTCTTTCAGCTGTTATTAACTTTGGGGTAAAGAAGGGCGATAGTGTATTGGTCTACGGTTGTGGTCCTATGGGGCTTTCTGCGGCCCATTTTTGCAGATTACTGGGAGTAGAATATATTGCTGTGATTGATAGCCTTGTGGACAGACTGGAGCGGGCAAAGAAGTTGCTTGATGCAGATCAAATTATTAATTTTCAAACAGAGGATGTGTCTGCTGTGTTAAAGGGGAAACAGTTTGATCTTGTTATAGATGCAGTCGGCAGTTCTAAAATATTGATAGAAGGTTCCCACTATTGCAAGTGCAACGGCACTATAGGTGCCATGGGGGTACTGAAAAAAGGAGATTCTTTCTTTGATGTACAGAAGATTAAAAATAGTGTACGTGTGCATATGCTTAATTTTCCATGCCATAGCTTTTCATCCCTTGATCTGCTCCAGGAAATGATACATCGTAAGGAAGTTAATCCCAAGGATTTCATCTCCCATGTTATTCCAGTGGAAGAGGTGGAAAAGGGGCTTGATATGATTAGGAAAAGAGAAGCATTTAAGGTAATACTGACTTTCTGAGAGGAGAAATGATATGTATGCTGGGTTGGACGTAGGAACGACAGCAGTGAAATTTTCTGTTTACAGCAGGGAGGGGGAACTGTATGGTGAGGCTTCTGAAGGATATGTGCAAAGTAAAATGCCTAATCGCTTATCAGCAGACGCCGTATGGGAAGCAACGCAGAATGTGATTCGTGCTGTGACGGAAAAATTACCATATGGCATGCGTATTCAGGGGGTGGCTATTTCTGCTTTTGGAGAGACAGTGATACCTGTTGACAAGAATGGATCGGTACTATGCGAATCGTTCATTGGCAATGCGGTAGAAGGAGAAATGGAACTGAAACAGATTTTAAAGCAAGTGCCTGAAGATGAAATCTGGGAATTAACAGGACTTAAACCTCATAGAAAATATTCAGTGGTGAAAATTCTCTGGTACAGACAACACAGCTCTATATATGATCAGACATATAAGTTTCTGTTGATGGAAGATTTTATCCTTTATCGGTTGACGGGAAATTTTATGCTAAGCGATTCTTCTGCTTCCAGAAGTATGGCCTATGACAGAAAAAATGGTGGCTGGTGCAACAAGATGCTGGAAGCGGCTGAAATTGAAATGAGCAAGCTTTCGGTGATAGTACCATCGGGCAACTATGTCGGTACGGTTCAGCATAGTATTTGCGAACTGCTGGGATTACATGGAGGAATAAGGGTTTTTGCTGGTGGGCATGATCAGATGTGTAATATTCTAGGCTCTGGCATTATAGATTCTGGTACTGTTTTAAATTGCTCTGGAACGGTGGAGTGCGTTTCTTGTGTAGTGAATGCTCGGCGGGCTGAAAGCTTGAGAGAGGGATTAAACTTGCAATTATCTCCGTATCCGATGGCGGAGATGAAGCTGGTTTTTTGGGCACCGGTTGCAGGATGTTCATCTCTTGACTGGGCGGCTCGCTTCGTTAGCGGTATGGCCTTTTCGGGAAAGGATATGCATAAGCTGACGGAACTACATATGGAGTTGCAAAGACGTTGTAGTAAAGAACCGGGAAAGTTAATGAGCACACCCTACCTTACAGGGAGGAATTATCCGGATATTGCAGTCAGTGCACAGTGTACTGTCACAGGAATAAATCTATATACAGAAGGATGGGAATTTTACCAGAGTATTATGGAGGGAATTGCTTTTGAAATTAGAGTATGTTTGGAAAAAATGCAATATTTTCCAGCAGGTTTTCAGAAGAGAATGATTGCTGTGGGTGGTGGTTCCCAATCTGATTATTGGCTTCAGATGAAAGCAAATATTACGGGCAATGAAGTGATACGTTTAGGACATACGCAGTCGGGAACAATGGGATGTATGCTTTTAGCGGCAGTTGGAGATGGGGCTTACACTGATTTGTCGAAGGCTATGAAGGTATGCATAAAGCAGAAAGATATATTTTATCCCGAGGATTATTACCGGGACCGTTATCATGAAAAATATCATAAATATCTGGAATTCAGAGATAGATTGTTAGTGGAATAAGGAGATGAATGAAGGTTTATAGTCAGGGAGAACTGTTTTGCCACTTGAGTGGAAAGCAGTTCTTCTTATTTTAGTATGTACTGTTTCACAAAATATGATATACTGATGAAAATTAGACATTACCCCGCCCCCAAGGAGGTTATTGATATGATAAAAATATGTTGTATTACCTATAAGTATCTGGATGATCTGGTCAGGCAGGCAATTGCGAAGATTGTGGATGAAGAAATTGAGCTGTCGGTTGTTGAAGGTCTGCGTGGAGAAATTCTTGATGGGGTACAAAAGGAAATTGCAGAAGGTGCCGAAGTATTACTGGCAGGAGGGGCAAATGCCAAAATTGC
>Ga0153946_1001275_pt1 | contig 10779 bp, 13 predicted proteins | sample TSNJ030MetaG_FD_104751 | JGI IMG/M metagenome (GOLD analysis project Ga0153946, IMG submission 104751) | Attine ant fungus gardens microbial communities from New Jersey, USA - TSNJ030 MetaG | ecosystem: Host-associated > Fungi > Mycelium > Unclassified | place: USA: New Jersey, Wharton State... | reverse complement strand
GGGCTGAAGTGTACTTCTGATTCCGGACTCGGGCGCCGGACTGTATGCCTGGAAAGAGTTGAGAAGTGTTGAAGCTGGACGATAACTAGCAAAAGCCGCATACCAGGCGCCATGTTGGTTGTTCTGAAGTCATCTTCTAGCTCGAAGCGTCGACTTTTGCAGAAGAAAAAAAATCAATCTCAGTGATGCACGTGCGGATGGAATGAGAATGTGGTGTGAAATGGCGCTGATGGTTGGAAAAAAAATAGTGGTGGTCCGGAAACCCGGAAGTGCTGTTTTTTTCTTGTAGTCGGCCGAGAGGAAGAACTGTGTTACCTCAACAAGCGTTTTTTTTTTTCTGTATTGCTTCGTCTAGATCCCAGTCAGAAATTTATGAAGCGAGGTTGTTCAAGGCGTGATAGATTTGAGGTAGTTTGTATAATGTTGCTGAAGGAGAAAACTTACCTGTTGAGACAGTGCTTCTGTGTAATACCCCTTTATGTCTTTTCATTGTCACGACGCCACACCGTTCCGCGTAATGGAACCCGATTGGCCCACATCATTTTGATATTTCAGCCTCAGCCCTCGTGTGACTTCTCTCTCAACTTGTCTCTGACACTTACCGTCGCCAAGTTTCAGTGATGAGTCTCTCTCTCCCTCCCTCTCTACATGAGAAGCCCTGATGCGGGCCCCGCAGATGCCGGGTTCCTGAGGTGTTGAGCCACCCTCTTATTCATTGATACAGAAAGTACAAGTACTCGAACACGGTACAGGGTCACTATTGCCAAGTGATTCACTGGGAGAACGAGACGCCAAACTCTACAAAACCATGATCTAGCATCGGGGAAGACAAAACCAGAGCTCAGAACGTCATTAACCTTAGGTGGCGAGATGCCTGAATAAGTTGACCCATACATGATTGCCAACTCCACACTTCAGGTGAGTTTTCACTGATGAAAATTTGAACATCTGCAGCCTCTTATGTGTCAAAGATTTCTGACATGCAGTTGACATAGGAGAGAGACAGACAGCTTGTGATAGTCTGGGAGTGTCGGAGAGAAACTCAAAAATCTGAAGGACTTATAGAGTGGTCCCAGGAAGAGTAGCTGGCACCTCGGCCATCGTACTGACTGCGACAACAGGTCATCAAGATTTGTATTAACAATATACTGGTCAATTATTACTGCCAACATATTGTAGGACTGATCCTGCTGCCTCTTATCTTGAATATTACATAATATCAACATAGTCTAATATAGTATTTTTGATTTAATAATGTTTGAATAATATTCAAGTAACCACAATAGTGAGTCAGATAGTCTCAGGAAGTCTCTAAGTAATTAAATAGGATCCTTATAAAAGTGCTTAGTAATTACTGGCTCTGTAGCATAGATGGCAGGAACACCTGGGGGAGTGCCTGCCATCATGGGCTTGTTTGGTTCATTGCTAGAACACAAATAGTTTCAGTAGCCGGTCCAGGGCCAGAAGGAAATAAGGTCTAGAGGAAAATAAGGCCCGATCAAACAAAATTACCCTTGATTCCTTGACGACAAGGCCAGTCACAGGGATTATCAGGGGTCCTTTTGTGTACTATATTCTTGATGATCTTCCTGCAAGTTGTCTGATTGTATGTGTATGTTGATGATTGTAAGGTCACTGAAATTGATCTCAATCGAGAATATCAAGAAATGGATTGAGTCTTATGAGAATGCTTGCAACTTTAGTACACGACAGCTTGCTTCCTGTCGATGACGTGTACCACATCGAACAATAGAACTTTCTTAATATAGTGCCTTACAATTATAGCTCTTGAGTTATGGATCTTAAACCCGATCTGTTTTGATCACTTGTCTAACAAATCTTTTATGAGGACAAATGCATCCACAATGTAGTGAATATACCATGTGCATCATGATGCCTTGTGGAAATGAACAAGCTAAGGAGCCCTTGACACCCCGATAGAGATCGAAATTCTGTGCAGTAACTCAGATCTGGATTCCGAAATGCTAACGAACAGAGTGCTAGATTACAAAAAATCGTTATCCTTTCCTGCCCTGCTTGAGGGCGAACATGCTTTCATCGCAATCTCCAGTTCGTCGATGCCGTTGAACGGCGTCAGGACGTGAGTAGCGTTTTCCGCATCCCTCACAAAAAAGATGCTTCTTCCCTAGGACGCGACACGCAGATCTCATATGTCGAGGAACGTCCGCCCGTCTCGCAAAAGTCTTCTTGCAGGCTTCACATTCATAACGATTAGCCTTGCTTTTACTACCTCTAGCTTTCACAGGCTCGCTTGAGAGTTCGTCGGGATTTAGGGTATCTTGGTTGTGTCCCTTGAGTCTTGGTAATCTGCACCTTCTTGAAGTTGAGTATGACGTTCTTCGCGTATTTTTTCTGCTCTTCTGCAGCTTTGCCTTGGTACGATTCACAAGAGACCCTTGGACCACCACATCGGAATCAGTCAAGTCTTTCTGAAGGTCGGGGGTTGAGGATGATGATGTAGCTGGCGAATCTGAATCTGCGGATGGGTTAGATCTGGGGACATACAAACCACTGAGATCGCACAAGTGAAGGCAGAAAACGACAAATTTTCGGCACCCAAGTTATTTTCCTCTTCTTCTGGAAAGACCCAACTCCAAGAAATACAGTCAAGATGGTGGAAATGACACTCTCCCTCGTTATCAAAGTCCTGATTATGGTGCACTTGATCAGGATCTTTAAATGGAGGCGAGGATATTGGCAATTGTGGCCCGGAAAGATCTAGAGGAACGTCTGAAGACATAGTGACCATGATTGTTTCGTCCAACGTAGGTGAAGACCGGGGTTGAGGACTGGGAACGTCTGAAGGCACAGTGGTTGTTTTGTCCAACATGGATGAGGACTGGGGTTGAGAACTGGGAACATCGGATGTCAATGAACTGTGATATAGATATGTTACCTACTCCAAGTTCGAAGAGAGGGCCTCTCCCTCCACAGATAAAATTTCCGAATCTGACGATGAGCCATCGAGAAACTCAGCACGGATTAATAAAGCAATTGAAATTTGATCGGTCAACATGTTGAGTTGCAGACAGAAGGACGAAGAGTATGTGGGGGAGGGTTGAATGGTGCTACATAGCCTGTCGTCTCCCGATTTATAGACGCATATTGGTGTGATCAGACACAAGTTCGTCGATTCACTGGTCAGAAAAACCCCATTTGGACATGGTGCTCACAAGTCTTTTGGTCCTTTGTTCCGAATGAGGCAGGCGTTTCTTACATATTCGCCCCATTGACCCTAATTTTCCGCAGCAACATCTTTCACTGCTTTGTTCCATGTACTTTTAGAACCGAGGAAAGGACCTGATCAGTTGATTTTGCATTTTTGTAAGCCGAATTTGGACCAAGAGATACAGTACGCTTACCATAACACCCTTGTACATCCAAGGACCATGCTGTTGATGGATAACGAATCGTCGATTGGAATTTTTCATCGTCATTTCTCGTCCCTGAGACACATGTTGGAAAACTGTTTGACCTCATGGATTGCCTTTCTTGCAAAAGGCGCACCCAACAAGCTTTTTATCCTTAAATTCCTCACTCCCTCTGTGGACTGGTACCGAAAACACCGCTAGATTCAGTTCTGCCGCCCCCTTTCCCTACGCTACCCTCCCCCCCTCCTTTTCTTCCACTCACGCTTCTCTGTCTCGCATCATGTCCTATCTTTTGACCCAGGACTGATATTCGTACAAGTTTTCTGGTAACCTGGCATGCATAGATAGGCCTGGTACTAGTGGTGTATGCAAAAAGTTGTTACCTAGACTCAATGATGCAATATGTGGTGCCCCACGCGATGTGCACGAAATTATACATTTTGTAGTTTTTTCCTTTCTCTGTTTTTGTCTGTAAAAGGCTCTCAATTGTAGTGGTGGTAGACTCACATGGTACTCACATGGTCACGGCTGTCATAATTGAAACTTGATTTAGACGCACCTAATATGGGATTATACCACTGCATTTTACAGAATCTTCAATTTTATGGGCATTATAGCACCGATACCAAAATCTTATACGTGACTCGGTTTGAAGTGGCTAATTTTAGATCAGCACACAGGTGACAGTTCACATCACCTACAGAGGCCATAGAATCCGTCCAATTATATCACACATGGCATTCATGTGGGTCCTAATATCGAGTTCATCCCACGTTATCACGGAAGTTAAAGAGATAGGAGGGAACATCTGGACTAACGGCTGCAGATGAGGTGTCCGGCATCATACGGGCCGTGATCCAGCATAAAATTTGACCATAACTCGGTCGCGACAATGGAAATTGATTCATGCAGCACAAAAAGAGCTAGTTCGGTTCTGAGTAACTGTGTAGCGTTGTCGAGAACGAGCAAAGGCAGAGACAGGATCTCAAGGCAGATTCTCCGGGGTTATCGTCTTGGGAAATGCCATCGATCGCAGAGAGTGTGGGCAATTGAAAATGCTGTCAATAGTCATATTCACGTGAGGATATCGCCCGGAAACAAGGACGCATATTCATCCGCGGGAAGATACAAGGTAACCACCTCCTATTATAATTTGTCGAAGAGCAAAGTTTCCCTCTTGGATACACCCACAAGACATTCGAGTCAACGCCTTCTATATGCAGAAGTGGTGATGGCATAGAATTCACGGTATGCTAATGCTGCTGACCACATGAGTCCAGGATCATTCCCCACCTATTATCAGATTTTTTAGGGCCGATGTCTCAGGAAATACCAGGATATTACAATTTTTGGAGAGCGGAACCTGTCTGAATAGACACATGATCCAAATTATTCGGAATCACCCCACATTTCTTGGCCCATGATCTCAGATCCTGAGCAATGGAATTGAGAGCACACATAAAGTTTGATGGGGAGGTAAGTGGGTGGCTAAGAGTCTATGTCATATCCCGTTACTCGAACGTTTTAGGAGTTACAGTGGTTTTGCCGAGCACGCACTAGGACTGCTCCTCATGTACAAGATGGTATAGTTTGTGTTCGCTTATCTAGATAGATTGAGCTAATTTTGGTCACGTATCAGGTGATTTCTGAAAATGTCATTATTCCTCCATTTGATAACCATCCACATCAATGGCGACAGCGCAGAAAGATCAAGAAACTACAATATCAATGCCTGATTATGAGTTGTATGAGTCACCTAATTCACGCTCAATCAAACTCGGTCCTTGGAAAATAACTGCTTCGACCAATCCGATCTCGAGTGCGCACGAATGCGAGCTGCTTCAAGCTACAGTGGGGATCCCTCTACCAGAAATGACTTTTGGCAGAAATTTCTTGAAATTGGAGCACCATCCAGATGCATGGGTATATACATTTTCGACGGAAAATGCTTTGAAGGCCGTCAAAGTCGGCGAGTTGGGGGACGGAGATGGAGGCGTCAAGGTTGGGTATGCAGACAAGTGGCTCCAGAGCAGGCAAGTTTATTTCTTGCCCTCCTCGATATATAATCATGCGCAAATAACAGCGATCTCGGACAGAATAGACCCATCCTCTGACTGCCCGATGCCTGAGACTGTCCCAGCAAAATTGTATGACTGGACATATACGACCATGTATCCAGGACATCAGATTACAGAGCCTCCATCCCCCAGTGGATCCGTTCTGAGTACTGATGAAGACTATGAGCCTCCTCCACTTCCAGTCACCCCAGAAATTACTCATTGGAACACAGGGAACCCAGCCAATCCATCGCACCTAATCCCGATAGCTGAGTTGACAAGACCAGACCCCATCCTCTTTTATGCGGAAGTTCCCCTTTTTGAGGATGAGCTTCATGATAATGGTGCTTCAACTTTGCTTGTTAGGATTGTAGGTTCTCAATCCCGTGAAAGGTTCTCAGCTATCAAATTAATTCTTGACCGACGACCGGTATTCTTAGCGTGTCATGCCGACATGCTTCTTTATTCTATCTAGATTTACACTGAGAGTTGATGGCGTGTTATTTCGGACCTTCGACACCAGGATCTATCATTCATTCGTCTCAAATCCTAGTCTATTAGTCAGAGAGATGAGTGGTTGGGAAGCCCCTTATGACCGGGTTCGCAAGGTAAGCGCTTATGGGCATCTATTTCTTGAAGTTTACCCCATTGTCTAGTTCCTACCCAGGCGGAATGATCTCACCCCGCTGACGGACCCAACCTGGATAGCGAAAATTCTGACGGACCTTCCTCCTTCCTTATCTCAAGGTGACGATGCAAAAACAGGTTGGAGAGGTTTGGGCACACGCCGTGAGATAGTCACTCTCAAAGGCAGTGGCGAGAACAAGATATAGTGTATCGTGTTGCCGGCAAAATTGTAGTATACATATGTCTATAGTGGTAAAACATGAAATGACAACTGAAGCGGAGAACAAGAAGACAAATGCAAGGCTGCTTGAGGAGATAAGGTAACGACGATCGGTGAGTCCAATGTCAGTCATTACACCAACTTGGCTTCCCGCTTTGCCTGTTGAACCTGGGCGAGACGCTGAGCTCTCAAACTCGTATGCGGACCCTGTGCGTTCTTTTTGTTTGTTGTTGCTGGTATAGAAGGTGCCAACGTTGTCTGAGATAGCGATAGCCGTGTCTCATCTGATGCAAAACCTGGTATTCTGATGTTATGATTTCGTTCTGGTGAATAGTGGTGAGGACCATCAATGGCAGTAATATTAAATGGCTCACCGAGGTGAAGCTGCAAGTCCCTGATCTCGAGAGAATCACCACCACGATGTTTGGCCAGTCGGCAAGAAAAATTGGTAACAGTGTCGATAAATTCATCAGCGATGTTCAACAGAAGCTGTGATATTCTGCTCAAAAATAGTTCCACGGGATTACAAAATGACATACATCCTCAACTTCGGGTTCAATTTTGACATTAGGATCAATGCTAGAGACGAGATCTTGTATTGTTCTTCGCATACTTTGATCACCAGGTGTATTCCGTTTTCTCGCCCGGTGGTCATCTAGGTTGAGTAGTGTTGTATCCTCCGATGACCGCAATACCTGGGATGGGGTACCTAATTCATCGCCATGGATCCTGTTTCAAACGGACGAACAGCTTATCAGCGTACCCGACATTCTTCCGCTTGCAAAACCTCCAGATAAAGTAGGTCTTGCTGTCATCCACGGCACTGCTCCGGGGTTGGTCACATTCAGTGTCTGACTAATGGCGGGGTAGTGGTCCCCAGGATTTGCATTCACGAGTGTTGGGCCAGAGGCAGCGGCTTCAACAGATTTGTAGGCTGTAGAAGGATGTACAGTGGTGGGAGTAGTCGCTGATGCTGCCTGTGATGTCTATAGTTGCTTTCAGGATATCTTGTAGTGAAGCAAACATACTGTAGTTGAGGTTGGAGTAGATGCCGACGCTGATGTGGATGTACCAGCATTGGTAGTCCCAGCAGCAGGTTGTCTTGCAGTCGCAAAACGTGCAAACTATGATGTAGGAGAAGTTTTGAGCGTTGCTAGGGTCATTACACAAAGACGGCAAATACCTGAAGCAATTGTTGTTGATTGAGTTTTCCGGATTTGACCAGAGCATACAGATTTTGAATAGCAGCAGTCTGGCTCATTGCAGGGTCAGGCTGCGTCCCATTTTGCATCTTTGTTAATGCTTGAACAATTGCAAGCATCTCATTGTTAAGTACTGTAGGAGCAGAAGTTGAAGGAGTGGGTGTGGTGGTGGCTGCCGTAGCAGATTGGGTAGCAGCATTATATGTAGAACCTGTAGATTGTGTGGACTGGGGCGTCGAGCTAGATGCCTGAGGAGTGGACGATGCACTTTGTTCGACCATGATGACAAGTATTGAAGTATTGTATTGTTATTCTGAGAATCTGACCATTGTAATTGATGGCTACTTGATTTGGTACAAAGGATAGAACCAAACAATGGCATTTCTAGGATCTTCGTTCATAATCTATAACCTTTCTCCCAATGGACGTAACGGATATTCTCCGTTCGATACAGGATAAAAGGTATGTTAATAATTTTTGTCTCAAAAGCAATTGCATGACTTTTTTTTGAGTCGTCAAGATGAGCTAGTTGACGGGGATTATACTTTGGACATTGGTTATCTTACAGTCACCCACACTGTCCCAATTGATGTGGATTTATACAAGTGAGTCGTCAAGCTCCCAAAGCTTTAGATGTACCTCATTACTTTACCTCGTTATAGTGAGAACATTGATCAATGCATAGAGCAAAGTGCCCGGGACTCTACTCAGAAGCTCATAGGTGCATTATTTAGCCTCCCTACGACTTCCTCACCAGATGGTCCTCTTGCCATTCTGCCTCCTCCTGTTTCCCTCCTTCCTCGTGAAAAACCTCTTCCAAAACCTAAAGAGCCCACAAAATGGGAGAAATTTGCTGCTGCTAAAGGCATAAAGAAAATACGACGTGAAAAGAAAATCTGGGACGAGGAGAAACAAGAATGGGTCCACAGGTGGGGTTGGAAGGGAAAAAATAAGGAGGCCGAGACGCAGTGGCTGCATGAAGTTCCTGCAAATGCTGGTCAGTTTCTAGTTCCTTTGATCAACCCATATACGAAAACTCACTGTGTAACCTGAACCCGACAGACGTCGACCATGATCCTCGTAAAACTGCAAAAGACGAACGCAAAGCTCGTATAGCAAAGAATGAGCGGCAAAGATTACAGAATCTATCACATACCCCTGGACCCTTGACCGACCGTAAAAAAGAGATTGACCAGGCTCTTGCAACTACTCGTATCAGTACAGCGAGTATGGGGAAGTTTGATCGTCAGCTAGATGGTGAGAAGAAGCCCCGAGGACTCAAACGCAAGGTATCTATCGTTCAGTCAACAATTTCTCAACTCCTAACTTCTTCGTGTCAGTTTGATCCAATGGAAGCATCTGCTGAGCAGGAAAAGAAAAATGCGCTTGCGTTACTATCCCGCATGGAGAGTGACACCAAGAAAATGCGTGGCGGTCCATCAACAAATGATGACGGCTTAGTAAATGTCCGTAAAGCCATTCGGTCGGTGAGCAAGGGACAGGGAGGCATAGCACTTGCCAGGAAATTAGAGACCGGTAAGAAGAGCAAGAAGTCAAAGCGGTAAACTCTTGGCATGTTTAGCATATCCCGTGGTGTTTCTCATGTCACCGACTACATTTACTCCGATGATCATGGCATCTAGTATTCCTAAATCTGCATCCTTGCAAGACAGGGATCATGTATTAATAAGTTTTTAAGATATAGAAAGGACAAAAAAATGCTATTTTGCTGTAGATGGAGGGGAGAAGAACCAAGAAGCAATCACTTGGTAGAATCATATTGCACCAATCTACTCATGTCAGCCTTGCCCTCATCAATCCATTCCTGTTTGATCAGCTTCTCTTTCTCCGCATAATACAGCCGATATACTAATTTGATAGTGCCTTCACTCACACCAGCAACGATGCTGATATCCCTGACATTCCTTCGTTCTTTGTCGAGTAAGTTGAGTAAAAGGCAAGTAAAATAAATAGCACCGCCTGCAATCGAGACAGGGCTCCGTCCATCAGCAATACCATATTTTCTAGCGGTGACAATGATGTCGGCGCAAATTGACTGGACACTGGGAGGGAGATCCAGGTGATTACAGTATCGTACCAGAAGGTTCTCGGGACCGGTAGGTACTGTGCGGCTGTTGTTGTTGTGTGATGCACCAGGGGAGAGATTAAAGGCTTGCTCAAGAGCCTTATAGCACTGCCCCAAGACCTTCTTCGACACATGTGTCAGTGTGCATATTTCACGGAATGTCCGTGGTACGTGAGCCTGTCGACATGCGATGAAGATACAAGCAGCAATGACCGCATCAAGTGGTTTACCACGAAGTAACTTCTCCTCGTCACTCCTCTTGTATAATTGTTTCGCAATGTCGCTAATGGTTTTGGGAAGAGAGAACTGGTCACACCAGCTCGATATATCACGAAACGCAGTTAGGATATTACGCTCCGAGCGCGAAGATTGAGAACGTGAGGCGGCACGTTGCAGTTCGCGGGCTATTCCAGAACCACCATCTCGAAAACTGATGACGGTGTCCAACTGCTCTATCCCCTCCATCAAGGGGTCCGAAGCTGCACCAACACGGGAAGGGTCATCTCCTTCATCGTTGGCAAACGTCTGCAAGACACACCCAAGTGTTCAATACATAATTACGATCAAGAGGAAAGAGAACCAAAGAAAACAGCGTGCGGCTTGAAACGGCCCAAGTACTTACCCGCCATTCACTCCTTGTATCTACGATTCGATCACCGAGGACCAAGCCACAAGAACCGCAAACGAGATCCCCGCTACCAAATTCCTCGACAATGTTTGGATTTGGATCCCTGCAGTCTGGACAGATGAGGCGAACTGAGAGATCAGGACCGTAAGTAGCATGAAGCTGAACAGGTTTATGGCGCTGGGCAAGTGGGAATGGTTTAGAGTATGCCATGGAAAGAAAAGGATCCAAAAGGACGAGAAATTTGGTGCGGTGGAAAATGGGATCTCGGCGGGCAAATGAGTGGGTTTGCAACGAGTGAGTCGACTTCCCTGGCTGAGTTGGCGACAAACCGTCATTCTGCTGCTCTGAGAACAAGGTGACTATGCGTACTGAATATACAGTCTTCAGGGAGGAAACCAAGGTGGATTGACAATGAGTCAGTCGACCCACGGCTCCCACTAGGCGCTGTGCCGCTTAGTCATCCATCAATCATGGGATAAGTCTGGTTATTAGGCTAAATTCAATGCAAAACACATTGAATTCACAAACAAATTTGACTCAAATAACACAACTATGGCCACAGCCTTC
>Ga0153946_1001272_pt1 | contig 10798 bp, 12 predicted proteins | sample TSNJ030MetaG_FD_104751 | JGI IMG/M metagenome (GOLD analysis project Ga0153946, IMG submission 104751) | Attine ant fungus gardens microbial communities from New Jersey, USA - TSNJ030 MetaG | ecosystem: Host-associated > Fungi > Mycelium > Unclassified | place: USA: New Jersey, Wharton State... | reverse complement strand
TATTGAGTGGTAATGTCGTGATAATATCGTCCTATTCAGCAAAGAGACAAAGTTCTAAAGACGGAAAGTGCCGGTTTGGCCAATCACACCCCTGCACCAATGAACAGAAAAAACAATAGCTAGTATGCCATCTACTTGTTTGATGGGTTATGAGTTGGATTGTTACTCAATGTAAATTGTTTGGTACTACAGTTTTGGATGAATGACACCGAAAGTTCTATCCATCATCCTGCCTCTTCATATATTTCGTCACCCAGGGAGATAGCTCTTCTATCATCTCGCAAACTATCTGTTTCAGTATCCCTATCGGACTCTGAGTGACGGAACCTCAAGGTTTCCATTGTCCTGGAATCTATACTTTCATCCAAAGGACAATTTGCTTCCAGTAAATCGAGCATCAACCGCGACACCTTTAAGTAACACACACAAATCAGCAGCGATGATATAGGCGTAAGGAAGTGTGCTTTTTTACTTACAATGAAGGGATAAACGAAGTATTCAGTGCTGATAACTAGAGTCAGTAAAGGGAAGACTGGCAACGATAACAACATACTAGGCTAGGATATCGAAGATAAGATCAGATGAATTGAGGAAGAAATAAGCGGCTTCCAGGCACGAGAGAACTTCAAGTTCTAATCCACTAGTGCCATGGTCTAGGCTTACTCAAGAGACTGAATAAATAAACCATCAGTTAGATCAATGCCATTTAGTTGTGGACTCACGGTATGAATAACATGGTTCCATCGCGGTAAAATACATACAATAAACGAGTGGTGGTTTGCATGTGAGAAATATGGTCGCGAATTCCATCACCAAAAACCCTCTGTATTTTGTATGTCATGGTAAACCTGATAAAGGTCAAGAGGACTTCGACTGCTGTTGTTGTCGCCCTGATAATACTTTTTTGTGTGAGAAAAAACATCTAGGTTCGCATCGTTGAACACGTACTAGAAGGCACTGCCAAGACTTGCATATATAATAAAAGGTGGTGGATTTGCCCAGCACGCATGGAGAGGTAATAGCTGTCCGAAAACTGCTATGACATATATGTCAACTATCATCGCAGATATTGCAGTCTGAAAAATACGATTGGTTGGTGGGTTAAGTATCATACTATCTTGAATACCTACCAGGACCTCAACTAATTTCGACCATCAGTCATCTCTATCAATCATAAATCAAATTTCACAAAACATACCTGCCGTCATAGAATATAGAATGAGTGTGACTAGAATTCAAAAAGAAATCAACATAATGAGTCCATTGTCATATGCTTTTGGCTCTCTTACCAATTAAATCCTTGTTCCAAACCGCTCGAAGGCGCAAGACCAACAGACTCTTCACTACCAATGTATTCAACACTGTGACGAATCTATTGACATCAGCTACTCTAGTCCTTAAGATTTGCGATCAAACTCACTTGAGAGCCGTTGCCCAGCCAAAGATACACCTGGGAAATGGGCAGGTCAGACCAAGCAGCAAATACATTTGATCTATACCACTAATACATCCTAGTCAACAAAGATATCAAAACTGAATCAAGAGTAACGTCTCACTGGTCTGGATGCCCAGGCTATATTGTCAGCTTAAGTTGTTATCAATATGCATTTGATTTATGCCAGATGATTTTTTCGTACTATATGAACTCATTCTGAGAATTTGGATTAGTTGTCTCATTCAATAAAGTAAGAGAGTCACACTTACATCATGCCTGTCCAGTTACTTATCAAGACAGAAAAGTGGATGACATGCAGTTTTGACCACTTCCTCCTGAGTTTTCATATTTCAGTAAGAATAGTAGGCGATCAAATGGGAAACATGCCTGTGGAGGTACCGAACCTAGGAAAGAAGAGATATGTGGGATCATTGTTTACAAATGGGAAGTCTCACCTGTTGAGGAATGTGGTCAATAAAATCATATAGCATCAAAATAGCAATAATGGCTTCGAAATACTTCAGCCATTGCTTCGAGAATAATAGGATAAAGAACGACATACCTTGGCCATAACGTTCATTCGACAGGCTTTTTAAGTCATCAATGTAATCTTCTAGTGTTAGTCCATACTGATCAGCCATTTCGATGGGATATGTAAGAGGGAGGTACTTTGTAAGAAACACAGTTCGATTATATATCAACTTGTGTTGTTAGACAAATATCCAGTTGCATGGAGACTAATAGATCTGATGACTTCTGTCGATCAGCACATTGCAGTCGTGATGGAACTTGATCCTAGTTGGAACTGACGAGGTATTTCAGCATCTCAACTTTCACTATGGGTGGTGGAAATTGAAGGAACTTGGCTGTGGCTCGCATTATTCTCCATTCTCCAGGCTTTGCCAGCCGCTGACAGACAGGTTGTGCAAAGTCTCAAGCGGAAGAAAGTGCCATTTAGTCCTATGTCAACCAATGAGTGGCACCCAAAAGATATTAGAACACAGTAGGACAACCTTTCGTATCGGCTGCAGTTGGAGTCGGGGACAATCAACAGAAGTAATGATGATCAAGGATACAATGATGGATACAATGACACGTTTGCAGCACAGAGAAGTGTAGTTCTGAATGCAGCATCACCTTGAGTTTGAGAACAAAATGAGATAGACATTGTCAGACATCACTTCAAAGATGCCGAATTTCGTCTTTCTTAATTTAAACTCTTTTCCTGGTCGGAGAGGGGGGTCTAGGGTTTTACTTAGTGAAGCAGAATCCTTGACGTTCAGAAAACGATCCGTTGCATATAATTCATCCCCTTGTAAGGATATAAACAAACATCCGTCATTGGATGTGCTGCATCAAGGTCAAAACGTGGCTGCAGCATTGGGATAGGTAAGAGTATATAGCACATCCTAACGTAGAGTGAGCGATTGGACTTTGACACAAACTAGAAGAAGAGCAGGAAGGATGATTTGAATGAGATTTGTCAAAAAAATGATTTGCGCTTGGCAGGCGATACAGACGTGAGACTTTGTATAATGAGGGAAAACAATTCAGAGCTACAGAGGAGCTGCTGAACTGTTCTTCACACATTTTGTGTGGAAACATTGCTTTTTGACAAGGCAACATTTAGTCGTCAAGACCGGTTCAAACTCCTGCCCGACTGCATTACGCGATCAGTAGTGTGCCCTTACGAACTCAGCCATCTTGCCGATTGAAAGTTTATGAACTTTCTATTATACAATATGATAAATTCACCTTTTTTTTTTAATTACACAGGACGCGTAGGCAGTCCGTGGCATTGTCATTTTCTTCACACTATTAATTCGCATTGTCGATTACCATCCAAAGCATCAGCTGAGCTTGTTCGAGGTCATCTGACCATGCACAGAGCTCCGTGAACAGGTACTTGTTCACTGCTATGGTTTTGAGATGTCCGATAAATCACATCTTTGATATTATCCAGTGAAGCCTTGTTTGTCTTACGTCCAGATAACACTTTTTTCTCACCCCTTGAAACATCTGCCCACGCTGCTGCTCCCACCTCAGATAACACAGCCACCGCGACATGAGGCACTTTTTCTATGATTTTTTCTCCACCACTTCTCTGGGCCTCAGACCTCAATCGAGTTTTCAGCAGCCATGCCGTTCACAAGCTCGAGCTCAACGAGGAGCTCTCCCGTTTCTACCTTGGTAGGAAGGCGACGGCTTTGTCATCAAGCTGTGCTTCCAGGCTGGCGTTTTTTTTTCTCTTTTTCTCTTATGGATAATACATATGAGTAGTTTCTTCTTTTTATGGTAGGTACAAGTGCTATGTCTGAAGTGGCTAGCCAACAAGACTAGCTGACAGGCACGCTAATTAGTTGACAACTGTTTGTCCACTATGCAGGTATGACAGAGCGCAGGTTACATTGAAAGTGTTAAAAACATGTATAGAAATCGCATCGGTAGAAATGGATATATTAAAGCGAACAAAACATCTTCCACGCTTTATGTCGGGGGGGGTAATGCATTAGCTAATCTCACATAAACATAATTGATAACGATTGACAAAGCTACTAACTAGCGTTGGAGAAAGGAAATAAAAGTTGTCATAATCATTCATACCTCAAACTCTTCCAAAAAGGGTATCCAATGGACGGTGATGAGTCCACCTAAAAATTGATTGGTATCAATGATCTATAGTCGATGCCCGGGCACCGCCCAGAATATAAGAGTCAAAACCGTTACAAGAATCGCAACGACGATCGAGACCCAGACCGCTCGTCCCAACAGCAGATTCCTCACATATGGTTCTCGAATTGTCAACGTTCGGAAGGGCGTTGATTCAGATTGACCAAAGAAGACAAGGAGAGGGTCAAGTTCGTATTGATGAGAGATGAGGAAGAGAATTGCAAAAGTGAATGGGATGAAGAGCTGTCGAGGTAAGAGTGATGAGTGATGACAGCGAGATATGAACGAGAGACGACTTACGAAGAAGCGTTTGGATTTAGGATGTACATCAAGAAAAATGAGGGAAAAACCCACTGCTAAGCCAATCCAAAGAATGATAAGACCAAGGATGAGGCGAACAAGGGCCGATATGGGTGTGAGGTTACCGAATGCTTTGGATCGCAGAAACCTGGGAAAGGCATCCTGTTCCATGGCTCTGAAGCAATACTCCTTTTGAGCATGGAACATATCGGGGATCTGAGCCAGCATGCTGAGTTCTAGTTGAGTCTTGGGCTCATCCTGGCCATTGAGGGGGAAAGTATGGATTCTCAAGGCAGGAGGCAAGTAGATCTCGTGACTAGTGTTAGGGTCAACCGCAGGAGAGAGATAGCGGTAGAATATTCTCTCTGCAGAGCTGACGAGATCCAGACGTGTGATTGCTGCTGAACGAGGAATGATAGTGGGTGCTCTGGATGCACGACGGAGAGGAAACAAAGTGGGGCGTGCAGAGGAACGGGAGGGATTTTCTGGTGTGAGCAGTAGCCTAGGACTAGGTGAACGAGGGGAAGGGTGATCGGCATCGCCAACAGCTGCAAGATTCTTCCTGTCTTGGTCGGAGGGGAAGTCTCCTGCAGCAGTGCTTGCAGTGCTGCGCTTTGTATCGGGGTGGAGGCCGACAACGGTGCCGTAGATGGAGCCCCTGCGGCGAGCATAGTCCCAATACTGAGGCCAGTCCTCCCTGATAGAGCGTCCAGACTTGCGAACGTCCTTGAAGTAAGCTCTGCAGAGGTTTTCGTGCTGTTGGACGTCGAGCCAGAAGTCGAGAATGTCCTCTGCGCCCTCGCGCTGGAGAAAGAGACTGCAGAGATTTATTAGTGAGAATGGTGAAGGATGAAAACTCAAACAGACTAGAACATAAACAAATCGACAGGAGGCCGTGTTCTGCGCGAAACAACCTCCACAAATGTCGGCAGCCGGTCTGTCTCCATCACTCTGCCAACTCTTTACGTGCGAACTTCATACAACACCTATTCTTCCATCACGTAAGCACTCCCACAGTCCATGTCCTCTGCTCTCCGCGAAATCAGGTTTCTATTCTCCCCCTCTGGCCCTGCATCTGCAGGCACAAGGTGACCCTCGCCTCTGCTTTTCTCTTTCGCTCTTATGCCTTTCCAGGCAGTTTGTCCTTGCCCGCTATAAATCTATCAAACAACAAAACCCCGATCTTCCTGTCCTCATTCGCGAGGCAACAGGCACGCCTGCGCGCGCATTTGCACGTTTTGGTGCGCTTCATCACCGTCTTCAACAACTGACTGATTCTTATGCATTCTATAGAACGAGGTGTCGAGCGCCATGTAGAACTGGAGGGACTCGGTGCCGCAGACGTAGAAACCAAAGTTCAGCAACTACTCGCTTCGCCGCCCTTGAAGTCCTGGTAGCAGTATTCTTTGATGATGTTGAGACTCTTGGTCAATCTAGGGAAATAAAAGCCTCATGTGAAGGACTTCCATGTAGGAGCCATGATGAATATCACTGTTCAAAGGCTTTAAAAGATGATGAGTTTCCAAATCAGTGGTAAGGCGTTTTATTCGCATCATATTCGGAGAGTCGGGTCAATGAGAAGATCAGTTGTTCGAACTAGTTAGTGGGAATTTTTTGACTTTTCCAAGTCACATTTAAGTATACTGATAAAACTCAGTTCGCAATCCGTACGCAACAATGCTGGTTTTCAATCTGCGTTTTATTTTAAAATTGAGTCGGCATAATGTACAGTCAATCATACATTGATCCAGATCCAATTATTTTGACAGCATCATCTAGGACAACAGTGAACAAAGATGGTCTCATCCAAAAAATGATGTCAGCTTACCTTGACGAATTCTGCAAGAGTCATATCGAGATAACAAATCGTCAGCCTTTGCCGTCAAGCGCTAGGTACGGGGTAACAGACCATCATAGTTGATTTGCCCATCACCGTCAATATCGGCCTCGCGTATCATCTCATCCACCTCCACATCTGATAGCTTCTCACCTAGAACACACGAAAACAATTGAGCGCGAATAAACATACAACAGCAGACGAACCCAAGTTAGTCATTACATGCCTCAACTCCGCGGCGCTAATGTACCCGTTGCCGTCCTTATCGAAAACTTTAAATGCCTCCTTGATCTCTTCCTCGCTATCAGTATCACGCATCTTGCGTGCCATCATTGTGAGGAACTCGGGAAAGTCGATGGTGCCATTGCCATCCGCATCCACTTCGTTGATCATATCTTGTAGTTCGGCTTCTGTTGGATTCTGGCCGAGGGAACGCATCACAGTGCCCAACTCATTGGTCGTGATAGTGCCATCTCCATCTAGATAACAAGAAATTAATTGATTAATCAATGATAGTCACAGAAAGCACGCGAGGTTACCTTTATCGAAAAGAGAGAAAGCCTCCTTGAACTCTGGTACATGAAGGAAATGAGATTCTTGAATCAAGATCAAATTGTACAAAGCAAACCGGAGATTTGTTCTGCAGTGAACACAAAGCAAACCCTGTGTCAGCATCTCGAGACTTCACACAACGTGAAACTTCACCTTCGGACTAGTGATGACATATGACGCGTTAATACCCTGCATCATATCACGAAAAAAGACGTACCAGTTGGTCGGCCATGGGGTAGTCGTTGAGTAAATAATATCAAGAGCCAAATCACAAAGGCACTGTGGTGACCTCGGCTATCTCCGCATCACCTATTTAGGAATTTACCACTAACCAAACACGTCGCTATGACACTTCGTCGCGGCAAAACTAGAGTACAATTTTAATCTCGAGGAGAAATTATTTTCTGGGCTCAACCGGATAATTTCTTATGCTTACTATTTCCTCAGCTGCAGAAAGGTTTATGAACGCATGGATATCTATCTATCTATCTGTGCTTGTTCCTTAGGTAGAAGGATCATGTTAATGATGATGTTCAGATGACACAGACGAACTGAGTTCGGATGTCTGGTTGTACTGAGATGTTGCCTAGGAAGACAGTGGAAGAGATACTACCTTCCCACGTCTCATGGTCCATGAATCATCATGGGCAAAAACGAGAGTGCGGAAAGATGCGGGCCCAGGAAACCATATGAGAGTCTCTCCCGTGCAACAATACATCAAGGATAAACATCCCGAAACACTTACAATATGTATGTGATGAGAACCCACGGACCCAAGGCTTAGCAGGCTGCCGGTATATCCATCTTCACCTCCCTTTCAACCTACAATGACAACGAGAGCACCTCCTCTCATTCTAGTAAGTCCACCTTCTACTCCTTGAACTTTCGAGCTTACAGCCCCCGGCTATAGCAGAATGGAGGAGACCTTAGGACAATCCATACATTACCTGTAGATCAACTGACAGGTTTGTTTCTCCAGCTATGTTTCTTTTCAGTGCTTATAGTCGCATTCACAGCTGCGTTAAGAGATACATTTCAGGCGTTTGATGCAGGTATGAGCTCTACCATTACTATCGAGCCGGCAAGATAGGATAATTCACCGATGGGTCTGCTCTAACTAGATGGAGATGGAACAATATCCCCCCAAGAAATCACCAATTTCCTGCACACTTTCGGAGAGAACCTAACTCGTACTCAACTCGATGGGATCATGAGGGAGCTCGACGCAAACCGCAACGGACTCATTGATTTTGATGAATTCGTCAGCCTCATGTCAGTCCGATCCAAAGCCACAGGGGCCCCTCTCGATGAGGAAAGCGATCTACGGGAAGCCTTCAAGGTATTCGACCTGGATGGTAATGGAACAATTAACGCAGAGGAGTTGCGGTCTACAATGAACAGTATCAGAGTATATCTGACCGATGAGGAATTGGATCTCATGATGAAAGAGGCGGACGAAGATGGAAATGGTGTCATCGACTTTCAAGGTCCGAATTTTTTTACCTTTGACCATGACTTTTGAAACTGAATGCGGAGGCAATTGTTTTACAGAGTTCCGTCGTGTAATTCTTCTCCCTGCAACGCGACCACAGACACAACCGGCTCAGAACTAGCGCATACATATGTCACTTAATCTTATTTTCTTTCCTGCTTCCTATGCTTCCACCAATGCTAGCAGTAGCTAGAACTAATCATAACTGAATTCGAGTCCTTTCACCGGCGGCGCTGCGGGGCGTGAAACATCAGTGATGAGTGACATCATAGCCCCTGAGTGGGACAATATATAAATCTCAAGTGCTGCACCTCATATAATAGAATGGCCAGTATCCCTCACGACAATACTTCTAGATCTAAAGACTCCCCTGATGACGCTGGTGGACACTCAACAGCTCCGCCTGCTCAACAGGGCATTGAACAACCGACCTTCAACATTCTTCCTCATCCTGCTGTATGTCGCTCAAATTACAAGAAGCAAGTCGCTCATGATATATAAATCAGAAATCCAATGACCCAACGGATATGCAGAAGCCAAGTGAGAATACAGGGGGACTGAGAAGCAGTCAGAGTGCACTTCAAGCTGCTCCGGGACCCGTGATGCTCAACCAACAGATGTTGAACAACTTGGGACCAGCCAAAGTACGTCCATCAAAGTCTGGATATATGTATTGTTGTTTAACGATATGAATTCAGACGACAGAGGAGCTTGAAGCACTCCAGGCCGAACTCAACCAGAAGTCCTGATCTTGGCAGTCTGTACACTTTGTTGTTGTGAATGACTTGTATGAATTGTTTCACACTTCTTTCCCTGATTGTTACTGCATCAATAAATCTTGATTCTATGTTCATTAGGCTGAGTTGAATATTATGACAGTGATACATCTCTTATTGTTGTCTTGAAAGATGTAAAATCAAACCGTTGCATACTTGGATTTTGCTGTATAATTTGCTAGGTGATCTGATACTTGTTTAACAGTGGACAAGCAACAGTGGACAAGCAGATCTAGGTGGTATAAGTCCCTTTACTTATGTGCTATTTCCAGTGTATCAAAGTATGAGAGGTTGGATTGGATATTAGGTATTGTTGATTCAAAAAAAAAAAGATTGGATATTAGGCACCTTAATAAAATACAATTGGTGTTATGAGCCACCTTGGCCATAATAACTTTTATTCCTTTTCTTTTCAGATAATTAGATAATACAAGGTCACATGACACGTCACAATTGTCACGATCCATCACAGAATGTAACAAGATTAGTCACATCACATAGTCACATGTCAGTCACATGACTAGAGAACATTCTAGTAGATTTCATTAGATCATTAGGGTTAGTAGCACAGACCATGTATAAAAGGTATAATTAGTAGTATTATAAGATGGCTCCAAAGAAGGAAACTCTCTCTTGTATATTCATTAACTTGGTCAATAACATCAAAGGATATAACAGGATTGATCTATAAATAGCATGAGAAAGACATAATATTCTAGAAGGTCATGTGATTGCAGGAGATTGGCACACAGACCATGTAATATTTGTATGAGTAGTAGCTTGAATTGAATAAAGAACTCCATTGAGTTCTTTCTAAACTGTAGTGACTTAGCCTGAGTTAGCTTAATCACCCTATTAGTGTAGTGATTTAGCCTGAGGCAACTTAATCACCCTCCTAGTCCGAGTTGACAAGGAGAACTCAATAGAGTTCTCATTGATTATAGTATACTACTTATACATATCCTGTATTTACTTCTATTTATGGGCTCCCATGTATCTCTTTTAGTCATTCCCCAGTTTCTTATTTAAAAGAAAAGAAAAAGAAAATAAATAATGACTTAGCTATTTTGACTATGTCATAACACCACCCCCTCTCAAGATTCCTCATCCCGAGGACTTTTATAATTTGTAGTATGGGTCACAAATGTTTCCCCTTTCATTGTCATCTTCTTCTGTCCACTCTTTGAGCCCTGAACTTTCCTGCTCAATTTCTTCTTCTTCCTCTTTTATTGTTTCCATAGTTCTTTGTCCTTTTGTTTGTTCTCCTTTCCATTGTTTCCAATTTCTTTCCAGTCTTTCCCAATATTCCTCATCATTTTGTTTGTCTGACCACCCAAATAGCTTTTTTGCTGTAAATTGTCCTGGCAGTTCTCCCCTTCTAAATGTTCCCTCCTCCCCCTCTTGTTGTCTTACATCTTCTATGTCTTGTCAGTATTCCTTTTCATATTCTTTGACTGCTTCTTTTGCATTTTCCAGGTTTTCCCTTCCTTCCCAAGTATCTGACTCTGCTGTGAATCCCTTCCATTGTACCAAGTACTTATTCTTTCCTTGTATCTGCTGTTTATTCAGGATTCTTTCTACCTCCCACTCTTCTTCTTTCTTGATTACGACTGGAACTGGTTGCTCCTTTCTCTGTTCTTCTACTTGCCCTACATATCTTTGTATTCTACTGACATTGACTACTGAGTGTATCTTTATTGTACTAGGTAGTTCTAATTCCACTGTGTTTGATGATA
>Ga0153946_1001271_pt1 | contig 10810 bp, 16 predicted proteins | sample TSNJ030MetaG_FD_104751 | JGI IMG/M metagenome (GOLD analysis project Ga0153946, IMG submission 104751) | Attine ant fungus gardens microbial communities from New Jersey, USA - TSNJ030 MetaG | ecosystem: Host-associated > Fungi > Mycelium > Unclassified | place: USA: New Jersey, Wharton State... | reverse complement strand
CGCGCAGACATATGGGAAGGTTGGTCCTACCCAAACTGGAAATGCTTGTAATTATTGATCCTACCGGTGTAGCTGGAAAGGGCCTTCAATCAGGGTCGTTATGACTTTAAAGTTAGTGCGATCAAAGTGTATAGGAAAGCACTAACTGAACTATTCGAAGATAGAATCAAGGACTCTGTCCATGCAAGATTATGCTGCTTCAATTTCTGCTATTGAGAATGAAATCGTAGCTTTTCGTCAATGCCAAAGCGTAGCAAGAGCAGAGCAAGCTGCAAGGTAAACCCAGGAACCACCCGACTGAGACAGTCAGAATATTGACAAGACGTGGCAGAGAACGTGTATTGCTGTCGGAGTGGGAAGAGCGCAGTGTTTTACGCAGGAAAATTGAGATGCAAGGCTCCAGCTCTGAAAGCAAGTAGATGGCTGCATCTACGGAGCTTACACTCATCCAACCTTTGTTTATCAGAGGAAAACGCGAAACTTACGACCATTACTGCGACACTTTACGCATCAGTCGGAAAGATTTGTTGTGTGGTGGATGAAACAATTGCTTCTATGGAGCAAACGCTACTTATCCTTGTATCAATGAAATCGGAGATGGCAGTGAAACCTCAGAGTTCCGAGCATGTTGGCAAGATAGTACATGACTTTGGTATCGGAATCAAAGTTGGAGGGTTGGTAAAACCAGGGGATACCTTGCTTGTTCTACGCTCATAGTTTGCAGCTTGGCAATAAAAGATCCTCATAGGATCTACCTGGGGGTTGGCGTAAATCGCTATTCGGCTTTGTTCAAATCATTGATCGACATCCAATAATGTGATAAAGCCATCTGCACTTTTGGCAGTCTGAAACAGCAACGAGTTGATAACCAGGGCGTGTGATTTGTTGTATTGGCATATTGGTTCAGCTGAAGTGCCAGAAGCGGCTCAAACTACCCCTAGTGATTCAAGCGTAAGCGGTCTATTCTTAGACTGTGTGCCCCTTTGTAAAATCTCAGTTCAGGGGCTTTTGTAAAGAGAACAAGAACTAAACTAATCGCATGAGGGTGAACTATTTGTCCTCGATGAACTCGCGAAGCCAACGGGCAATGGGTACAACTAAATTCCACAAACAGTCTTGATGGATGTCCCACGTTGATGCGCAGAAAGCGGTGGAGCGGCTGACTAAGCCTCTGTACAGCATTTGTATGTGGTCAGGGCTATGCAAAGGGGCTCACTTGGTTAGCAACTACCACCATGAGCACTGTTGCGGACAGAAAGGCTAGTCTACTTTCTAATAAAACATCTATAGTTCTAACAACCCCTTGCTCTAGATGTCGAGTGCAACTCCGAACAAGATGGCTATGTCCAGAGCCCTCGGAGCAGCGTTCCTGAACCATCAAGTCGAACAGCTCGAAAAATCTGTATCTGCAAACAGTCCATCGTCTGGCAATTGGAGAGACCGCAAAAATATATCTACGACCCAGGATAATAACCAATATCACAAGCGCACGCCGATGGCCCCTGGTATAAAGATTGTCCATAGGAAAAACGGGAGCGATACGACTACCTTTGTCGTCCAAGAGAAGTCAGCACCGAGAGAGACATTCAACAGCAAGTTTGCAGCTACAGAAAACTCTTCCTTAAAGCACATTAGACAAAGAGGAGATTCTGGAGACAATGATGCAGATATCGTCATCGTAGATGCTAGTGTCCTCGTTCATGCGCTTTATCAGCTCAAGAAGTGGAGCAGAGATGGTCGAAAGGAGATCATTATTGTTCCCCTTGAAGGTATTCTTGGTATTCATATATTTTTGGATTGCTACTAACACGGCTCACAGCTTTGAATACGCTCGATTTGCTCAAGAAGGGTACAAGCCCTCTGGCTCAGCGTGCTCGTGCAGCTTCCCGTGTTCTTGAAGCACAGGTTGGAACCAACCCTCGTGTCCGTGTGCAGAACGATGAGGCATTTGTACTTTGGGATCAAATATCCATGAAAGATGTATCCAGCGACGACGAAGTTGATTCGAGGGCCCCGCACTCTCCTGAGTGGGTGCGTCGTACGATATGCTGTGCTCGCTGGGAGGTCGATAATGCAGACGCCACTATGCGTTCGGCTGGAAATGGTCGCTCGGCTGGGAGTGCGGAAGGAGAAAATATGGATAAAAAGCCCAGGGTTGTGCTTGCCGTGCTTTCGGGTTCCTATCATCTTTCCCCTTCAAACCACACTCTCCGGCTATCAGACTCAAACGATAATTCTATGACTCCTGTTCCTCTTCCTGCCCCATCTATCCCTCATACCAATAGGTTTGAAGTGAGGTCCTCTGGTGTCTTAGTTGCGAAATGGGCGGAAAAGGCTGGCATCAATATATTGTCTGTTGAGCCGACTCTTCCTGGACGCGGTGCTGCTATCGGCAATGATGAAGATGAGCGTCCGAAGCGAGTTCATCATTCTCACCATGGATCGAAAGGCAGGCGTGCGTCAAACGCTGATCATCCCCAACCACCCAAGGCTTGCCTAGTTGAACGTCCACCGGCAGTGATGGCTATGATGGAAGCGGTCTCTCAGCCTCGCCGTGTTGTCCGCGTTCTTGCGCGTGGCGAGAAGTTGGATCCATGAGTTCTATGATATCTGGTCTAGAAAAGTGAGTTTCAATTAAGTTGAATCGATCAAATCAATCTGATAGCATCACAGTAACAGATTCACTGTTGTCCCCTCGGCCAACTGGGTCTATGTCGTTTGCCCGCGCTTCATTCTGGTGTGCGAGCGTCTGTCTGGAGTTCGGCGACTGGGTAGAGACTTCCCCGGCTCCGTTCACTCATTCCAGCTTCATGCAATGAGTTGTCAGAATGCGATGTGTTTCCACTCGAGATCTCGGAGTTCTCCCACTCAGTCAATGTTTTATCATTCGAGTCATCCTTCAGTTTTTCTATGACAATATGGCTGGACAGTACATGTTTATGACTGACTGCGAGAAGGAAAAAGCTAGTGGCTCAGATCTGATATGGATTATATACTATCATTACCTCTTTCTATCCACTAGTCATGTTCCTCTACAGGATGATCCTCGTTTCCCATTTTTAACACCCGTTTCCTGTCCCGATATCCTCTCTGTATGTCATGAAATCCAATTTGATCTGTGTTCGATAAATTTTGAATATGATGATATTATATGCCGATTAAGTATTTGAACATCTGAACGTAGGTTTGCGGATAAGTGATTTTCTTGTGCTTGATTAAGCTAATTCAGGGTACTCAGGGTCGCTCGAGGAGCTCAAATCCGATCATTAATGAACACTCTTAAGTTAAGGTTTTAGGATGACTCAGGTCCGGATGCCGAAGGATACGTACATCGACTACACTAAAGTATTATCAAGCCAAACATGTGCCCGGGTATCGCCTTCCTCCAAGCGAATCCAGCTTTCAACTTGTGCGAGTTGACTCTCATTGTCCCTAATATCGGATGCGTGGAAAACAAAATTGCGAACACCATAACCCCATGACGGTTGACCATATCCCCCATAGCTGTGAGACTGTTTTTCAACACGAACATTTTTGAATCCGAAGGGATGAATGAACATGAACCTACCCTGAATGTTTGTTGAAACAAAAAATGATGTCTTTCGTTGGCTCACGGGCACACCATTCATTTCCATGATCGTGACCGGAGACCACAGCGACGAGATTCTGCAAGTTCTGTTTCACTGCATTCCAGAAAGGAGCATCCTTTCCTACATCCACAGAGTTGACTGTGGCTTGGACGGAACCGGAACCACTTAGTGAGTCGGCTATGCAATTTGAGTTTAATGGTATTTCTTCTATACAAAAAAAATCACGAAAAGAAAGGCGAACATACCATTCAGACCTGGATTTTTTTGGGGAGTGATAGTTTTTTGCACAGCTGTGATATAGTGCCTTCATAGTCCAATGTAAGGAGCTAGGAATTTTTTCCACACAAAGAACGTAAACACTGACGGAGGTATATGGACAAAGGCAAGGGCGGAACGTCTGGTCGCGGGGCCCCATGCCTCTTCCATTGATTTCGTCTCGGATTCTATCCATCCAACGACAGATGCATCAACCCAGTCCTTGTTCTGGACTCCTTGTGGAGAAACGCCACCTATATTGATAATCAGACCTCGCATGCTTGTATAGATATACGTGAGTTACTTCACCTCTTGAATCAAAGAACCAGAGGATGAGAAAGGGGTCACAATCTGTTGCAATATGAACATTGAACATAAGTTCCTAAGTCTTGCATTACCTTTTGAATTCCTGTATATCTGCAAGGTCAATCGTTGATTAGATTACTGAAACATGATATCTTGAGAATACAATGTTACGAACAGGGACCCAATAGTTTCCTGGGCCTTCTTCACCACCGACACCAGGAGGAGCGGAACGCGTGTAACTGAGAGGTGCGACCTTCTGCTCACGAGTAATTTCCTCTGCGTGAGTAATGTTTACTTGATTATCGTGATTCTGTGGCGAGCCTGAGCCCATAGAATTTCAAACAAATGGAGTTCACGTACTCCATGGGACGACGAGAAAGGGACTTTGGCTGCGTTGAGCGGGGCAACGATTTCATCAATCAGTGTTGTTGCATTTTCCTTGAAGGTATCTAGCACTTCAATTAAGCCAAGCATTGACTTGCTCAGGAGGTACAATCACTTTCGCCGGTAATGAGGTCTCCGTTTATGACCCTAGGAATTTCATGTCAGTAAGACTGGAACAAATCTGATGAGCAGATCGCGAACACATAGTCAGGCCTCTCGTCTTTCAAAGCGCGCTTCATCAACCTAGTACTGTTTGAATCCTGAACAGGACCCCACCAATCCCATGGGTTCTCTCCATAGTGCAAGTCAGAGAAGACAGTAATTTTCAAGGTTCCATCCTCGCGGAAGACGATACGTGGCTTGTTTGGATATGGATTCAAACGAAACTGGCAGGCCTGCAACGACGGTACTACATGAACTAATTTACATTCAAAAATGTCTAATATCTTGATTATATGCACACACCAGTTGGAGTCAAAGGTGACGCTATAATTTCAAACGCCCCAAATACCAAAGAAAATAGTTTGTTCACTACCATTCTTGTGAGGATGCAGTCCTACAGCAAAGGTCCAGCAGCAGGTGCAAACCAAGAAGTACCTAGGTGAGAAGAGAGAAGCATGCCGATGTATTTAACATCGCTCGGCGCTAGAACTCGCATGAACGTTTGTTTTCAGCACGTGCATTCCAAAAGTATCCTATACCTGAGAGAATTTAGATAATTCATTTTGGCACTATGCTGAACAGATGCTATAAAATACATGATCACTCAGACAAGAAAACGATATCTGATAGATAAGTTATATCTTGAGTTTTTTCCGTCGGAGGACAGACTCTTCTTTTGTTTTTCGTTTTCGCTTGTCCCCCTTTGAAGGTGAGAGAGTTTGAAATCCAGGCCCTTCCAGAAGAGCTTGAGGTGAGAGATTTCGAGTCACTCTCTTGACAAGGTCCATGTTGAGGGAGGCTACAGGGTGTCCTTCTTGGTCCGGGTCTCTTTCTCCTTTGAAGCGCTTCATTCTCGTTTGTGCCGGGAATGACGCAACTACACGAAGAAGGCTATATTTTCCTGCGTCCGATCGTCTATCGGGCAAAGCAAGCAGTGACCTAAAAAGATCCTCCCTTAAATTCGGGTATGCTACAGGGGAAAAAGGTTTGCCATTCTAATCAGTCAATATCTGGACTTTAACGAGCTCAAATTAATGAGATAGCTTACTTTATCTAGGAAATAATTTGAAGGTGTCACACTCGCAATAGCATGCCGCAGCAATCCTTTTTCCAGCTTCCCTTTTCTTCCTTTAGAGTATTTAGTTTGCAAAGCGACCCAAATGAGACTCTGATCGGAAAGCTGCAAGACGAACATGATATCTGGACCCATTGATTGGTCTGGGAAGCAGAAGGGAGACTGCCGACGATGTTCAAGCCAAGACATAGTCCGATCCGATGATTTGGCATTTGTTCCCAGGTTGGCCGATGAGGCAGTTGTGCGAGCGAAGCATGCAACACCAATTTCTACCTTGTCCAAGCTGGGACGATAGACAGAAACCAGTTTGGCCTCCATATTGGCCCAGGGCGGGATCTGACCGTGGAAGTTGAAGACGTCACTCAGGCGACGGGTCTCGGAGAAGACCAGATCTATACAGTAAACAATATAATTTTCGAAGCCGTTGAAGCTCTTTTCATGAGTACTGATCTCACGAGAAAGGCATCTGTAAGTCTCCCGGCAGTTTTGATCCATCCAGAAAATGGCAGCCACTATGACAAGGGGTTCATCTATAACGATAACTCGGGTCTCCGAATCATCAAAACGAGCAAAACCATACTCCACATACATGGTTTCGTCTCTCCCTAGATATGGTGTAACACATCTCATCATGTAGTGTGTTGTTATTCGGTGTATCGTTGGTAACATGTCACTATCTTTACCTCGTCAGTACGATAAGCTTCCAGAGCATCGCCAAACCTACTTTTCTGAAGCTTGGAAAAATCAAGCTTATACTGGGAAAAGCTCGGTAGGGGTGCTTCATCCTCGTTCTCAACACATTCTGCTGCATCAGTGAGAGAAAATCCGGTGAAGTGTTGAACATAGGCATTCAGAAGCCGATGCGGTTGCCGGAAACCATCGCGTATGAGCTCCGTCATATATCCAGCAGTAAACCGATATCTGTTCAATCGTGAGGTCTCAGGAAATAGATTCCCAAAAGATCATGAACCTGCCATGTAGCCAATACCACAACCTCTGGAGCAACCTTTTTCCCACTTCAGACTCCAACAGGTGTCTTGGTAGGTACTGAGAAAGGTAGAGCCTTTGAGCCTCAAAGCTACTAAAAGCGCCCGTGTCGGAACACCACCGGTATCGGGATTCCTTCATGATTGCCGAAGCCATTGCTTGATCGACTACGTTCTTTGAAATACCCGTACCAGCTATTACCATAAATACACCTCTCCCCGAAATTAATTCTTCCCATGCACGAACGATCTCTCTAAGAATAGGTCGCTGAGATCCGTCATGGTCAGAACGGAAAGAACTGGTATGTTTGGTTGCAGCATATTGGGCCTCATCTAAGACACAAAAGAAGGGAGTTTCTTCTACAGATGCATCTGACTTTTCGGAACAGAGTTCCCGGACACGTTTCAAGAGGTCTTGTGTTCGAGCGGCTATAAAGTGGTCGGATGCTTCGGAAAGTCTACAAGTGAGATCATCGAAAATGTCCCAAACTCCAGCAGGACAAACGAGGTGTGGTTGAAGCTGAAGGAGAAGCCAACGTTCTCGAAAGGTGTCGAGAGAAGCGTAAGGGGCCCGCTCACGTTCCATGATCTCGACGAAATGGTGGAATATAAGGAGTCGCGCAAGAAAAACTCGCCGGAAGACCTTGCCGGCTATGAGACGATTGGACCTCAGACCTATTCCATAGTCCGTAGTCCCAGGATGGGGAAGTTTGTCACGAAAGTTGGGAGAGTAAGGGATATATGATTGGATACTATTCTGGATATCACTCGATCCTAACAAGCTTGAGTCAACGGTGGATGTGAAGTAGAAGCCCCATTTATTGCAAAGTCCCTCCAGCAAAATCCGCGTCTTCCCGGACCCAGATGTATTAACCAGAAACCTGGAAGGTATCTGTCAAGGCTCGTTTCGGACTACAATAGAGCAGGTTTGACTCACGTATGATTATTGGGCATGAAAATGTTATCAAGGCGTTTCTTGAGTGCCAAATCCTTTTGGAAGCTCCCCCATCCATGGAGAAGTAGATTTGGTCTGTCCTTGATCATTGGTATCTTTAAATTTTCTAGGTGAAGGCGAATGTGGGGTTGCATATGTGTATCCTTGGGAAGCCACACTGGAAGTGATATGTATCCATTGATCAAATTTTTCAAAGACTCTTCTACATCGTTTAGGACTTTATGGATATTATCGTCGACCCTAGCATCCTGCGTTGGAAGTACCTCAGTTAATTCTGTCCCCCTGGGTCAGCAGACTATCAAAACAGGTGCGAGTCACTGGATGGTATACTCACTCCAATTTCTGATACTGGCGTAGTTCTTCTTGTTGTGTGCTATCTTCAGGGCATCATGCAAGCGTGGGTCATTGTTAACAGCATCGACGCAGGCCATTAGAGTAGAATACTGAGGTCGCGTGGATCGCCATATTTTCCAGAGTATGAAGGACGCATCTCCTTGAAGGTTTGTATCGATTTCGCCAAAGGAAGCGCATATTTCCGCGTCATCAACCTCATTACTGGACATTCAGCTGAAAAGGATGCATGAAGCAATTGGCGCTTGAAAAACGCGTCCGTGAAACTTGTGCTCACGTTCCCACGACATGATAAGTGATGCATCGGACATTCAAATATTGCATTCTGAAGCGCAAGTATATAAACATCCAGCAGAGTTTCTGTCGGAGTTTGTAACATGGTCATGCACAGGCTGCAATTCAAAAATTACGCGTTTGACATACGAAAAGATTGATCCATCATCAGAATCCCTGAACAGGAATTCTGCCTAGGTATAATGGTACGGACAAAAAAATATCCTAACACTTGGCCTCATTGAGCACTACATATGAAACATCACTATGGCTATCTCCATCGGTCCACGAGAAAGATACAGCATATCGTTTCAAGCCCATATCAAACCGAGAACCAAGAGCCCAACGGTGACGATGAGAGCGGGAGAGGAAGATAAAGCCGAACCCCTGTTGCTGGAGTTACCTGTGGCTGCAGGTGCAGAAGCAGAAGCAGTAGAAGTACCATTGATTCGCTTAGCGAGTTTAAGGAAATTCTCAAAGTTGTTGGGACCAGTCTCAACTGCATTGGCAGCGAACACCATACCTGAACCGCAGTGTCCTGTCTGTTCACAGAAAATCCAGATAGGTGCAGTATCTTCAACTATAATACTGAACGTGGGGTGATCCACGGCGTCCTGGTCGACAGGTTGGCTGAGAAAATGGGAGTTGAGCTCCAGGAGGCCTGTTAGGAAACGCAGTCACGTACAATCCTGAATCAAAGCCCTTTGTTCCAGTCGTTTGCTCGATTGGTACGCAGGGATTGGAGAAAGTCGATTGGGTCACGCTATGGTTTTTAGGGTAGAATGTGAATTCTATGGAGTCGCCCACTAGAGCGGTAATGCTGGACGGGGAAAAGGCAAGCATTCCGTTAGCTCCTACAGTGACCTCGTGAGTGACGGGCTGAGGAGCAGGCGAAGGGGCTTTCGGAATATCAGCGAAACCGAATAAATCATTTATCACACAATACACTCACGAAGAGAGCCGAGATAGCTGGTATATGTCGATGTCCAGACCGAAGTGCCATTCGTGACCGTGGCTGTAGCAGTCTGCCAGGATTGAGGGGGTGGGGTGGAAAATTCCGTGACCGCAGCTGTGGTCGAGGTGGTAGTAGTAGTGGAATTCAATGTAGCATTCGCTCGAGCCTGGAAATCATCAAATGTGGCCTGGTCTGGTGGGTTGATGGCAAAGACCATCCCTATTTTTAACAATAAAATGAGACTTTACTCTGATGCCCATCAGGCGGAGACCTACCATGGCCGCAGTGGTTGCCGACGGATTGTTTGCAGTAGAAATATAATGACCCAACTGATGACACCTCTACCTGGAAGGTCGGTAGATCGCCGGTCTCTTGGGCGACTGGCATGCTGAGATGACTGAGGACAAGATCATGTTTATAGGACAGAAATACTCACAATCCTGAATCAGTTCCACCCGGGAGTTGACTACACGGTTCGTCGAAAGACGACTGGGTAAGAGTGTGGTTTTTTGGATGGCTATTTCGCTGATGAGACCACATTGGGGGGGAATTGATAATTGACTTACAACTGGAAGCTGATGAGATCCCCGGGCTGAGCCTGTACAAAAGGGGGATTATAGGCGAGATTTCCGTTGGCGCCTACAGTGACATTGAAAGTCGCTGCATGTGCCACAGAAGCACAAACAAAAGCAAAAACGAGTGAAGTCAGCATTGCAAATAGAGAGGAAGGGACTATATGTTTAACATCCATAAAGGGTTTCTGTTATATATGCTGGATCATTTGCTGAGGACGGAGAACAAATATTTCCTCCGTTCATTCCTTGAATTCATTATGCACTGCATTCTTCTTCTGCATGCTGTGGCGGACCAAATCTTCCAAGTCCATCCTCATAAATTCATCGATCGTAGCCGAGTCTGCAAAATTGGATGACTTCCCGTAGGAATCTGGGGAGTGATATATTCTATGGTCTGAGGAAATCTGGGGAAAATGCAGTTCCCGTAGCAACACTCCTTAGATGTGATATCGCTATGTCACACACACATCTTGTACGTGCTTTGTGCTGCAACGCAGTACACAGTATTGCGACAAATCATGGATTCACTTCTCTTGAGTCACCCTGGGGACGAGCTATTACTTGCAAGCTGTGCAATACTTGGCAGTTTATATAATACCATTCAGGCATGCGATGCTTAATGGCAATGCTGCAAAATGAGACTTTCACTGTCTTTAACCTGCATTTTCTTGGGAAATAGCTCATATGGGGCTGATACTCGTAACTCGTCAGCAAAAGAAATTGTCAGCCTATATCCGTCTTCATTCCATGCCATCAGAAGAAATTCTGGATATGGTATATAAGTTTGATCCAACTATCCATGAAAGGCTACAAAATATCCAGGGAAGTCTAGTCTAGGGAAGTCTTAAAATTCATGCTCGGCATCTCGGCACGGAGCAATCTAGGGAAATCTATGTAACACAGATTTCCCTAGACTACGGGAAGTCATCCATTATTTAACGGT
>Ga0153946_1001263_pt1 | contig 10835 bp, 9 predicted proteins | sample TSNJ030MetaG_FD_104751 | JGI IMG/M metagenome (GOLD analysis project Ga0153946, IMG submission 104751) | Attine ant fungus gardens microbial communities from New Jersey, USA - TSNJ030 MetaG | ecosystem: Host-associated > Fungi > Mycelium > Unclassified | place: USA: New Jersey, Wharton State... | reverse complement strand
TCGACCAGCTAGGAAGACGACGCAGGCGGGCTGACGCCCGGCAAGGAGGATGACAACGCTGGGCGGACAATAGACCGCAAGTTATGTCGCTTTTTAGTCAGTGGTTAGTATGAATTGCCCGCCTGACCGGCGGGGAAATACAGTACAATCGGAGGGTTACATGGATTTGGAAAGGCGTTATACCGCCGCGCGCAAAAAGGCGCTGCAGCGGTATTTTGGGGGACTCAACGAGATGCAGCGGCAGGCCGTGTTCCAGATGGAGGGCCCGTTGCTCATTTTGGCGGGAGCGGGCAGCGGCAAGACGACCGTGCTCATCAGCCGCATGGAGAATATGATCCGATTTGGCAACGCCTACCACGACGAATCGCCGCCGGCCGGAGCCGGCGGGGCGGAGCTGGAGCTGCTGGAGGCATATGCCGGCGGCAAAGAGCTCCCCGTGGACCGGCTGTGCGCCCTGGCGGCGGCAAGGCCGGTGAAGCCCTGGAATATCCTTGCCATCACCTTCACCAACAAGGCGGCGGGGGAGCTTCGCCAGCGCCTGGCCGTCAAGCTGGGCGAGGAGGTAACGGCGGACATCCAGGCCTCCACCTTCCACTCGCTGTGCGTGCGCATTCTGCGCCGGGAAATTGAGGCGCTGGGGTACAACCGCAGCTTCACCATCTACGACGCCGACGATTCCCTTCGGGTGATCAAGGAGGCCATGAAGGCCGCCCGCATCGACGAAAAGATCCTCACGGCCAAGGCGGTGCGGGGAGCCATCAGCCGCGCCAAGGACCAGTTGGATACCCCCCAGGGCATGCAGTCCCGCGCCGGGGACGATTACAAGACCGCCTGTGTGGCAAAGGTGTGGCAGGCCTATCAGCGCAGCCTCAAGGAGGCGAGCGCGCTGGATTTCGACGACCTCATCCTAAAGGTGGTGGAGCTGTTCACGCAGTTTCCGGAGGCGCTGGCTCACTACCAGGGGCGGTACCGCTATATTATGGTGGATGAGTACCAGGACACAAACCACGCCCAGTACCGCCTCATCAGCCTGCTGGCGGGGAAACACCACAACCTGTGCGTTGTGGGCGACGACGACCAGAGCATCTACAAATTCAGGGGAGCCACCATCGAAAACATTCTGAGCTTTGAGGAGCAGTTCCCCCAGACCGTCACCATCCGCCTGGAACAGAATTACCGGTCCACCGGCAATATCCTTTCGGCGGCCAACCAGCTCATCGCCAACAACCTTCAGCGCAAGGGCAAAAACCTGTGGACCAATTCCGGGGAGGGCGAGCCCATCCGGGTGTACCGGGTGCGGGACGAGCTGGAGGAGAGCCGCCTCATCGCCGACGCCATTCTGGAGGGCGTGAAGAACGGCGCCCGCTTTTCGGATCACGCCGTGCTCTACCGCATGAACGCCCAGTCCAACTCGGTGGAGAAGGCGCTGGCCAAAAACGCCATCCCCTACCGCATTATCGGCGGCTTGCGTTTTTACGAGCGCAAGGAGATAAAGGACGTGGTGGCCTATCTCAGCGTATTGGTAAACCCCGGGGATTCCCTGCGCCTGAGCCGCATCATCAACGAGCCCAAGCGGGGGATAGGGGGCTCCACTGTCACCGCCGCCCAGGGTATCGCCGATGTGGAGGGCCTGAGTCTCTTTGAAGTGATATCCAAGGCGGGGGAATACCCGCTTCTGGCAAAAAAGAGCGCCGTGCTGGGCGACTTTGGCGGCATGATGGACGCCCTGCGCCAAATGGCGGAGGAGGAGCCGCTGGACCGCCTGCTGGATAAGCTGCTGGAGGACACCGGCTACCTGCGGGCGCTGGAGCTCCAGGGCTTTGAAGGACAGGGCAGAATCGAAAACATCATGGAGCTGAAGAGCAATATTCTCCGCTATGTCCAGGAGAATGAAACGCCCACCCTCGCCGGCTTTCTGGAGGAGATCGCCCTGTACACCGACCTGGACAATTACGACGCGGAGGCGGACGCCGCGGTGCTCATGACCGTGCACTCGGCCAAGGGACTGGAGTTTCCCCACGTGTTTCTGGTGGGGATGGACGAGGGGGTGTTTCCCGGGCGCACCGCCATGCTGTACCCGGCGGAAATTGAGGAGGAGCGCCGTCTGTGCTATGTTGCCCTCACCCGGGCGAAGGAGCGCCTCACCGTTACCAGCACCGAGCGGCGGTTGATCTTTGGCCAGACCACCTTTAACCGGCCCTCCCGTTTTTTGGGCGAGCTGCCCCGGGAGCACACCGATTACCAGGACAAGACGGTGATGGCCCGCAAGCAGGCCAGGGAGCCCGCCAAACCGGCCCGATCCAAGTTCACCCCCTCCTCCATGAGCATCGGGGTGGGCGCCGCCGCCGGGCAGCCCAAGGGTCCCGTCCAATCCATCAAGGCCGGCGACAGCGTGCGGCACAGTGTGTTCGGCCAGGGACAGGTGCTTTCGGTGAAGCCCATGGGCGGCGACACCCTGGTGGAAATACAGTTTGATAAAAAGTTTGGAGTAAAAAAAGTTATGGCAAATTTCGCCCGTTTAACAAAACTTTAGCAGAAGAAGCACAAAATACAGAATTCTTCATAAAATGATATTGAGTATATCTCAGTAACATTATAGGAGGATTATTATGGCAGAAAATAATGTGGCGACTGATTTCTCTGTGAATAACACCACCCGCTTTAAAGAAGCGGTCTGCATTGAAGCTGGAAGAATTTTTGATTCCTGCAGCGACAAGGATTGCCTGGAGGATTTGCAGGTATTTTTTACAGAGTCAGGGCAAACAGTCATTAACGAAAGTACATTAATCAAATGCAAATCGGCCGAGGTGCTGGACGTTTACTTAACTGTGGAGCCTGTTCCCTTTAACAAGGGGTTCTTCGCCGTTGATATGACCTTTTACTTCCGGGCGTTCTTCAACGGGTATTCTTCTCCCATTGCCACCCCCGTCACCGTGGCCGGTCTTGCGTACTACAGCAAAAAGGTCATTTTGTTCGGCAGCGAGGGCAACGTTAAGACCTTTTATTCCGGAGATCGCCGGGTAAGCTTTGACCAGAGCTCTATTGCGAATATGCCCACCGCCAGCGTCAAGGCTGTGGACCCCATCGCTCTGGGCTTCCGAATCTGCGATGTTGCACTCCCCTATGTGGAGGCGCTGCCCCCCATCCCGGATGAAATCGCGGCGGCCTTTGACGGCCCCATCGTTGCTACCCCGGAGGGCGGTAAAATTGTTCTGGTCACACTGGGCGTGTTCACCATCGTCACCTTGGAGCGCAGCGTACAGCTGATGATTCCCGCGTACGACTACTGCGTGCCTGAAAAGGATTGTGTGACCAACACCACCCAGGACGATCCCTGTGAGATGTTCAAGCGCATCAAGTTCCCCGTGCAGGAATTCTTCCCGGAGAATATGCGCGACATCGGCAGTGAGGAAGATTAGGTTTCTCTCAAGGAGTGCACACTTCCCGTGCACTCTTCCCTCAGGGGCGGCGGTGACCGTCCCGGCGGTTTTTTTGGACAAGCCGGGGGCGGTTCCATTGTCTTGCGTCGGGAAACCGCATTATCGTATAATGAGATTTGGCTTGCCGCTGGCCGGAACAGCGGCTGGCGCGGCTCCGGCCGCGTGCCCAATGGAGGATAGATGGCAACTGTACAGCTGTTGAGCCATACCGGAGAACCGGAGAAAATAATCGCCGCCGCCGCCAAGCTATGCTATAGCCCGGTGGGGGTGGACAGCCTGCTGGAGGGCTTGGACGATGAAAAGAGCGCGAAATTTGTGGGAATGCTGGCGGATTTGGGCCATGAAAGCCCCATTGAGCACGTCGCCTTTACCTTCGCCATTGAGGATGTGAGCCGTGCGCTTCTGGCCCAGATCACCCGGCACCGCATCGCCAGCTTCAGCGTACAGAGTCAGCGGTATGTGCGGGAAAACAAATTTGAATACATCATGCCCCCGGCGGTTGCGGAGTGCCCGGCAGCCCGGGAGGTGTTTTTAAAGGCCATGGAGGACGCACAGCGGGCCTACGGGGAAATTGCCGCCTTGTTGCAGGAAAAGCACCAAGGCGCCCTGGCGGCGGCGGGTGCCCCCGCCAAAGACGCTGTGAAGGCCGCCGAAAAATCGGCCATTGAGGACGCTCGGTTTGTGCTGCCCAACGCCTGCGAGACCAAAATGGTGGTGACCATGAACGCCCGGAGTCTCCAGAATTTTTTCCGCCTGCGTTGCTGCAACCGCGCCCAGTGGGAGATTCGCGATGTGGCACAGCAGATGCTGGAGCTTGTTCTGGGCGTGGCGCCCACCCTGTTCCAAAAAGCCGGGCCCGCCTGTGTGCGGGGCGCCTGCTCCGAGGGCAGGATGGGCTGCGGGAAAATGCAAGAGGTCCGCTTGCTCTACAAAAGTCTGTGTAAAGAAGCCGCCGGGCGGGGAGACTGAGCCGCAACGGGGCATACTATAGCAACTGAAAGTATGAATGGAAAAAAAGGCAAGGAATGCTCGGCCATTATATATACGAGACATACAGAGAAAGGGATTGGACGGGAATGCCGGAGTTTAAAAAGCTGACACTGGCGGACAGGCTTTGGATGGAGCCGCTGCTGCGCATGTCGGACTTTCGCTCGGAGGAATACAACTTTAACTTTTGCTATATATGGCGCGATATTTTTCAGTACCAGGTGGCGCGCCACGGGGATTTTCTGCTGCTGAAATCCTGCCGGAGAACACCTACCTACCTCTACCCGCCGGGGAGCGGGGACGTCAAGGCGGCCATCGACATCCTCATTGAGGACGCGCGGCAAAAGGATCACCCCTTTTTATTCCACACTGTGCTTGCGGAGCAGAAGGCGCTGCTGGAGGTGCTGTATCCGGGCGGGTTCCAGTTTATGGAGCTAGGCGATTACTTCGATTACGTGTACGACGCCCAGAGCCTCATCACGCTGGCGGGGAAGAAGCTGCATTCCAAGCGCAACCACATCCACCGCTTCGAGGAAAACAACCCCGGCTGGAGCTACGAGGGTATAGCGCCGGAGAACATGCCCGAGGTTATAGCTATGAGCGAGGAGTGGTGCCGCCTCAACGACTGCAAGGGAGATAAGAATATGCGGGACGAGGCCTGTGCCGTGCACAACGCCCTGCAGGACTACTTCTCCCTGGGAATGGACGGGGGGCTCATTCGCGCGGATGGCCGGGTTGTGGCTTTCTCCATGGGGGAGCGGCTGAACTCCGACACCTACCTTGTGCACATTGAAAAGGCCTTTGGGGAGATACAGGGGGCCTACGCCATCATCAACCGCGAATTTGCCGCCCGCAACTGCCAGGATTTCCTGTACATCAACCGGGAGGACGACTCCGGCGAGGAGGGGCTGCGCAAGGCAAAGCTCTCCTACCGCCCCGTATTTTTGGTGGAAAAATACGCGGCAAAGCTCCTTTGAAAGTATAAAGGGCGCCTCTAAAAAGAAAGGTGGCGAGGGTTCCTTGATTACATTGGCAAAAAAATCTCAATATCCGGCTCTGCAGGCCATGTGGAGCCGCTGCTTTGACGACGGTGCGCAATACCCCGCGTTTTTATTTCGGAATCTGCTGTATACCCGCAACATCCTGGTGTACAACACGGACGGCGGCACGCCCGTGGGTATGCTGTGCTACGCGCCCTTTGATCTCCAGGGGCCCGCCGCGTGCTGCCGGGCGTGCTATATCTTTGGCGTGGCCACGCTTCCGGAGCATCGGGGAAAGGGGATTTCCACCCAGCTGCTGGAGGGTGCCCACCGCCTGCTGGCCAAATCGGGGGTGGCGGCGTCCGTGCTGGTGCCCGCCTCACAAAGCCTCTTCGATTTTTACGGCAGGCGGGGGTATGCCGCCGCCTTTTCCATCCGTAAGCAGCGCTTCCCGGCAGCGGACAGAGCACCCACCGGCGAGAATTGCGTGCTCATCCCCGCCGCGCTGGAGGGACTTGCCGATTTGCGGGCAGGCGCCTTTGGGGGAAGCCGTATGTTTGTGCGCTGGGGGGAGGACTATCTGCGCTATATCGACAGGGAGTGCCGGTTTTTGGGCGGGGAGGTGCTGAAAATCGCCGTCAACGGCGAAAGGGGGTATGCGGTCTGCTACCGGGGTACAGGGGACGTCCTTGTCAAGGAGCTGGCCCTATCCCCGCAAAACCTGGAGACCGCGCTTTACGCGCTGCACCGGCGGTTTGCCGCAAAAAGCTACACCCTTTACCTTCCGGTCGATTTTCCCCTGGCGGCGGACAATCCGGTCTTGCCATTTGGTATGGTGAGATGGTATGATAGGAAAAAGCAGAACATGCTGGAAGCGTGCGCAGGAAAAGAACCCTACCTTGCGCATGTGCTGGACTGACGCTATAAAGGAGAGCTTTGCGGATGATTTATATATTTATCGCCCCCGGTTTTGAGGAGATGGAGGCCGTCGCGCCGCTGGACATTCTGCGCCGCGCCGAGTTGGATGTGCGCACGGTGGGCATCGGCGGCAAAATTATAACGGGCGCCCACGGCATTCCCCTGGTGTGCGACCTTTTGGACGCCGACGCCCGGCTGGAGGACTTGGAGATGGTGGTGCTGCCCGGGGGCATGCCCGGCGCGCTAAACCTGGAGAGCTCCGCCATTGTGCAGGCCTTTTTAGATCACGCGGTAAAAAACAACCTCTGGATCGGCGCTATTTGCGCCGCCCCCTCCATTTTGGGACACCGGGGGGATTTGGACGGAAAACAGGCCACCTGCTTCCCCGGCTTTGAAACACAGCTGGGCGGCGGGACACACACCGGTGAGCCGGTGGTACAGGACGGCAAAATCATCACCGCCCGGGGAGCCGGGGTGGCGGTGGAGTTTGGACTCAAGCTGGTGGAGTGTCTGAAGGACGAGACCGGCGCCAGGATTCTGGGGGCCTCTTTACAGATATGAAAAAGCATTTTGACATTCGCGAATACAAAACAAATCTGCGGCAGAAGTATAAGGATCTGCGCCAACAAATGCCGGCCCGGGAAAAGGAACAAAAGGACCGGCAAATCGCCGAACTTGTGCTGGGGCTGCGCAGGGTGAAGCAGGCAAAGACTCTGCTGTGCTTTGTGTCCACGCCCATGGAGGTGGATACCCACTTCATCATCCGGCAGGCGCTGCGGGATGGAAAGACGGTGGCGGTGCCCTACTGTGTGGAGAACACCCGCAAAATGCGCTTTTATGCCATCCAATCCCTGGAGGAGCTTGTCCCACGCACCTTCGGCGTACTGGAGCCCGTTCCGGAAAAGAGCAGGCGGGTGCTGGATTTTTACGGCTCGGTGTGCATTCTGCCCGGCCTATCCTTCGACCAGTCCGGCTTTCGGCTGGGTTACGGGGGCGGTTATTACGACCGCTTTTTGAGTCATGTGTACAAAGGGGGAACCACGGTGGGTGTCTGCTACGCGCGGTGCACCCGCAGGCAGTTGACGCACGGGCGCTTTGATGTGCCCTGCCAGTATCTGGTGACCGAGAAGGGCGTGCAAAACCTTCAAGGCCTCAGAAAAAAAGAGCAAGCCCCCCCGGAGAGGGGCTTTTCATCAGGCTCTTCTTACTCGGTGATGTAAATTGATACTAGCAGCAGCAGCAAAGGATAAGGATGATGATGATAATGCAGCAGCATCCGCCGCCACCGAATCCACCGCCGAATCCACCGCCTCTGCGGCTTTCACAGCAGCAGCATTCGCGTTCGCAGCAACAGTTGTCACAGCAGCAGCCACAGTTGTTGTTATTTCTGAACATGTAAGTGTGTCACTCCTTTTTTTGTAGGTTGTTATATACTATGACCTGGAATTCGCTTCGGTGACATGGGTAAAACCCCACGGTTATGCGATTTTTTTGCCTTTTTCAAGGAATGGCGAATTTTTGCCCGGCGGACTGGCCGATTTCGGGCGAATATGATAAAGCAAATTTATTTGCTGTTTTATTCTAATTTGCGTTCAAACCGACAGCATCGGTTTGAACCGTGCGCCATGCGCACGTTGCCTGCAATACTCAAATGGTTATGGAGGAAGGCTCATGCAGTATAGAAACGACAACCGGCCCCAGGGAGGCCAGGGGGGAAGGCCTGGAGGTCAGGGCGGATATGTTCCGCAATCCCAGGGCCAAAGAGGGGGTGCGCCAGGGAACCGGCAGCAGCCGCGCAGGCAGGCGGCTCCCCACCAGGGCGCGCAGCAACCGGGCCGCAGGCCCGCGGCTGCGGGGGGCGGGCAGTCCAAGGGCAGGCGGGGAAAAAAGCAAAAACCGCCCAAAACGAAAATCGGGGCCAGCAGGTGGGCCCGCGCCATCATCATGGTTATGGCCACCATTGGACTGTGTATCTTTCTGGCCTTCTTTATTCTGAGCGGCGCCATGGATATTTTTGGCCTCAATCAAATCAACCAGCAGATAGAGGTGGAGATCCCAGAGGGGTCCACCACCAAGGATATCGCGGAGATTCTGGCGGAGGCCGGCGTTGTGAACCAGCCCGGCACCTTCCGCTTTTACGCGGGGCTGAAAACCGAAGACGCGGATTTTCAGCCGGGAAACTATATCATGAACTCCAACATGGGCTACGATGAAATCATCGTGGCGCTGAAATCCAGCGCCTCCATCAAGGAGGAGGTGAACGTCAAGTTCATCGAGGGCTGGACCCTCAACGAATTTGCCGCCGAGCTGGAGGCCAAGGAGGTTTGCGGCGCCCAGGAATTCAAGGATTACCTGGAGACGGCGGAATTCACCAGCGAATTCATCAACGCCATCCCCAACAGCGACCTGCGCTATTACCGCCTGGAGGGGTATCTCTTCCCCGATACCTACACCTTCTACAAGGGGGAGGATGTGGGCGCGGTGGCCCGCAAGATCCTCAACAACTTCAATGATAAAATCACCAGCGAGCTGCGCACCCGCATGTCGGATTTAAACCTCACCCTGGATGAAGCGGTGACGCTGGCCTCCATTATCCAGCGGGAGGCGGGGAATCCGATGGATATGAAGCAGGTATCCTCCGCCTTCCACAACCGGCTGAACAACCCGGAGGCCTACCCCAGTCTCCAGTCCGACGTCACGGTGTTGTATGTCAACGACAACATCAAGCCCTATCTGGAGCAGACAAACCAGGCGATGTACGACGCCTACAACACCTATGTGTGTGAGGGGCTTCCGGTGGGGGCCATCTGCAATCCCGGCTTGGATGCCATTGAGGCGGTGCTCTACCCCGACAATACCGATTACTACTTCTTTGTCACCGACAGCGAGGGCAGCTTCTACTATGCCGTCACCGAGCAGGAGCATTTTAACAACGTGTACAAGGCGTCCCTGGTGGGCACCGGCGAGACGTATGGTATCGACACCATGTAGAATTCGAATAATTGAATTACCGAATGGGAATCAACTTTTTCCTCTTTCTTTTTTCGATTTTAAAGTTGATTCACTATAAACAGGTATAATGAACAGTACAGCGCCGGGGCCCGATTCGCGGGGCCCCGGCGCGCGTCATACAGAGGAGGAGCAACGTGTCGGAAAACAACACGGCGGGCATTCCGGAGCTGCTGTCCCCGGCGGGGGATTTTCAGCGGCTGAAAACAGCGGTGCTGTATGGGGCCGGTGCGGTGTATGCGGGGTATAAGCAATTTGGGCTGCGCGCCACCCCTCAAAACTTTGGATGGGAGGAGCTGCCCCAGGCGGCGGCGTACTGCCGGGAGCGGGGTGTGAAATTCTATCTCACCTGCAATTCGCTGCCCACCAACCGGGAGGTGGAGGAACTCCCCGCCTTTATCACCCACGCCGCCAAAAGCGGCGTGGACGCCCTGATTGTGGCGGATGTGGGCGTGCTGGGGATGGCAAAGCGGCTGGCACCGGAGATGGATGTGCACATCTCCACCCAGGCGGGGGTGGTGAACTACCTGACGGCAACGGAGCTGTACCACATGGGGGCTTCCCGGGTGGTGCTGGCCCGGGAGCTGTCGTTGGACGATATCCGCGGCATCCGTGAGAATACGCCGTCCGCGCTGGAGCTGGAGGTGTTTGTGCACGGGGCCATGTGCGTCTCCTTTTCGGGGCGCTGCCTGCTCTCCCAATATTTGTCCGCCCGGGACAGCAACCGGGGGCAGTGCTCCCAGCCCTGCCGTTGGGGCTATCATCTTATGGAGGAAAAACGGCCCGGACAGTTCTTTCCCATTTACGAGGACGACAAGGGCACCTATATCCTCAACGCCGAGGACCTCTGCCTGCTGCCCCATCTGGATGAGCTCTGCCGGGCGGGCGTCTCCAGCCTGAAAATAGAGGGCCGCGCGAAGGCCGATTACTATGTAGCGGTGATCACCAACGCCTACCGCATGGCCTTGGAGCTGTACAGCCGGGACCCGGCGGGCTACGCGCCCCCGGATTGGCTGCTGGAGGAGGTGTGCAAGGTGAGCCATCGCCGGTATTCCAGCGGGTTTCTGTTCCCGGAAGCCCCCCCGGCGCAAAACTACCACAAAAATTACCTGCGGGTGTGGGACGTGGTGGCCACGGTGGACGGCTGCGAAGACGGCTGCCTGTTGTGCACCGAGAAAAACCGCTTTGGGGTGGGGGACGTCCTGGAGGTTCTGTGTCCGGGAAAACAGCCGGGAACGCTCCGGGTGACGGAGCTGTTCACCGGGGAGGGGGAGCGCATCGATGTGGCCAGGCACCCCATGATGCCGCTGCGCATTCCCTGTAGCATCCCCTATCCCCCCGGAACCATGCTGCGCAGGGCCAAGGAATATTGACATATGACAAACGCACGAAAATCAAAACAAGAAGATGAATGATGAAAAATGAAGGATGAAGAATTATGGTATCGCCATTCGGCGATGAATGAAAAGGCAAATGAGGGACTTGTGTTTTATTTTGATTC
>Ga0153946_1001261_pt1 | contig 10860 bp, 10 predicted proteins | sample TSNJ030MetaG_FD_104751 | JGI IMG/M metagenome (GOLD analysis project Ga0153946, IMG submission 104751) | Attine ant fungus gardens microbial communities from New Jersey, USA - TSNJ030 MetaG | ecosystem: Host-associated > Fungi > Mycelium > Unclassified | place: USA: New Jersey, Wharton State... | reverse complement strand
TGCGCTGGTTCGTACCCTGTCTATGCTAGAGAGCAGCAGTCCCTCCTATCTGTTAATGCTGAGTGCCGACCGCTGCATTTCTTTACTGGAAGAACAAGGAGAGAGACTGTTTGAAGCCTATCACCAGAGGCTGATGAATTTTTATAAAAGAATGGAAGCCTTGAAGGCCTTGCGGCTTTTTAAGAAAAGCAGTGGTGGCCTGCCGCAAGATCTGTTTAACCACGATCCTGGCAAGCTGGTGATTTCCTGCCGTGGAACCGGGCTGACCGGCAGTGCGCTGCTGGAGGTTTTGCGAAAGGATTATAAAATCCAGCTGGAGATGGCTTCCGGAGACTATGCCATCGCTATGACCAGTATTTGTGATACGGAGGAGGGTTTTGGCCGGCTGGCATCTGCGCTGTTGGAAATTGACAGCAGACTGAGAGCTGAGCGCGCCTCATCTGTCTGTTTTTCACCGGCAGAGAAATGCTTCCAGCCTGTATGCATACCGGCGGATGCACTATCGGCAGCCGGTGAGTGGAAGTCCCTGGAAGAATCCGTCCTTTGCATTTCCCGGGAATTCCTCTATGCCTATCCGTCAGGTATCCCTCTGCTGGCGCCCGGTGAACGGATTACGAAGGAGATCCTTACGCAGGCAGCGGAACTGGAGCGGTCTGGCATTCGGCTGATCAGCACGGAACACCGGTACCCGGAAAAAATCCGCACCGTGCTATGCAAACAAATGATGTAATTTGCGATTGAAATAATAACGGATTGATGTTATATTAACTTATACGGAATGTATTGATGGGAGGATGACAATGAAAGGAACGAGGGGTAATTTACAAATTGCGGTGTACGATAGTGAATGCTCAGTAAATGATAAAATCAATAAAAAAATTCTGGAACATCAACAAAAATACCAATGGGAAGTCAAAAAGATTTTGTGCTTTGAAAAAGAAGGGGATATGCTTCATTCGCTAAAGGAGAATTCCTTTGATCTGATATTTCTTGGCGTCTGCCTGATACATATGGAGGGCTTTCTGGTAGCCGAACAGGTTCACTTAATGCATAAGGATACGGAAATTATTTTTATATCGGATGATAAGGATCTGGTATATAAAAGCCTTGATTTTAAACCGTTTGCCTTTATACCGAAAGCGCATTTAGAAGAGAAGATATTTGAGGTCTTATCGAAATACATAAAAAAGAGAGCTAGTGAAAGCAAAAGGGTGGATTTGCCTACCCCTACCGGAAAAAGTTCTATTTTGGTAGAGAGAGTTTCCCATATTGAAAGTCTTGGACATTATCTGAATGTTGTTTCACCGGATGGAAAAATAAAGATCCGTGATAATATTGAAAAATGGAATAAGGAACTAGAGTCAGATGGCTTTTTACGCATTCATAGATCCTATTTAGTCAATCAGCGGTACATAGATAGGCTGTGTCCGGATGGAATTGTGTTGACTACAGGAGAAATATTGCCTTTAGCCAGGGGAAGACGGGCTGAGGTTCAGAGGTGCTGGAGGGAGAAGAGATGATTTAGAAGCGACAAGATACAATTCGTGCCATTTTATTGCCATTCATGCCAGAGTAATTGATTGGGATAAAAACTTGTGCTATAATTCAATTATTCAACTAGTTTACAAGGATTACCAGTAGAAAGAAGTTCAGGCAAAAAAAGTCAAATGCATTGTGATCAACAATCCTGGGATTTGTTTCAGTATCTGATTGTGATAATAGGAGCGTTATTTTCGCTGAAAGAGTTAGAAAACAATGCTTTTCAATATTTTTAGAAAGCATTGGTTTCTATAGAAACTCAACGCATAAAAATGGAGAGGCCTCGATATTTGCATCTGTTGAGAAAAGAAGGTGGTAATCGGTGCTGCGGAAAAGAGAATCCACAGATTACCCAATGAAAAAGCAGAAAGGAGATTGTGTACACGATAGGAAAGTTGTCACGTGAAGGGTCGACAAATTCCGATTATGAAGAAAGGGTTAAATCGATTCTTTCAGGCGAGATCCATATTGATAAGGTTATTGAAGGACTGGTGCGAAATCAAATACCGAATCAACCCAATGAATACCGCCTTGTTCCGGCGTGGAGCTTCCAGGGAGAAGAATCATTGGATACTGGAAGCGGGTATTCCTGGAGAGAGGATCAGCTCGCATGGAGGATTTATAGTTTAACGCAAGTATATAAAACCATCAATGCAATTGATGGCAGCTTTATTGACGTAATGGTGGGGTACTCATTGCAAATGTGTCCGTGTGCAGCATTTCTTACAAATTGCTGAAGTTTCTGGCAAAAGTTAAAATCACCTTATACAGTATGATATATTTAATAAGGATTGCGAGTATCCGATTTAGCAAGTTTTTGGTAAATTTATTAAAGTTCAATATTATTCCAGGAGGACAGTAAAATGAAATTGGAAAGAGTAATGGCGCTTATATGTGCTCTTGTAATGACTTCTTTTACCATGTCAATCTATGCGGCTAGTGCAACTGAAAACTTTCATGTGTATATTAATGGTGGATCTGTGGTATCGGGTTCATCTGCAAAAAAAGAAACCACATATGATTTTATGTATGCATATGTTAGTAAACGTTCAGGTACTACGGTGAACTGGTTAAGTAGTGAGACGGTGAATTTACGAGGAAGGACATCTAGTGGAGTGCAATGTACCGCACTTGGCTCAAGAAATACAATAGGGACAAGTAATCTTGCTTATAATAGTGGGTATGGTAATTTTGGATCGTATTATAAATTGGCAGTACAATACGCCAGTAATAATCCTTATACGCATTTAGACCTCACAGCAACTTGGACACCATAATATAAATAACGAGGGGGTAAAGAATGAGATTAAAAAAAATAATGGCATTTGTGTTTGCATTTATTATAGCTACATCTTCTTGTGCTATGTGCGTCTATGCTGCTGGTGCAACTGAAAATTTTCATGTGTATATTAATGGTGGATCTGTGTTATCGAGTTCATCTGCAAGAAAAGATGATGCTACTAATTACATGGTGACATATGTGTGCAAACGTTCGGGATCGACTGTAAATTGGTTCAGTTCTGAAAAGGTGAATTTACGAGGAAGAACGAGTGCTGGAGCACAATGCACAATTCTCGGTACTATAAATACTCCAGGGAGTAGTGTACTTGACTATACAAGCGGATATGGTTACGTGGGAAGTTATTATAAATTGGCCGTACAGTATGCCAGTAGTAATCCTTATACACATCTAGATCTGACAGCTACCTGGTACCCGTAAACTAAATCTAGTGAGGTGGATTAGTAACAATCCATCTCACTATCCATATTTAAATAATATATATAAGAAATTTTTTCAGGAAATACTATTTAAAATGTTTTTAATGAGGGGTCAGGGGTCAAGATGGAAAAAAGACATATTCAATATATAATAACGTTTATTTTTACACTATGCGTTCTGACTTCATGCATGAGTAAAAATGAAACGAATAATCCAAATGAATCACAGGCCGGTCAAGTGGTTCAAAGTGATGATTTACACCATATATCTTCCGATAATTATGATCATATAAATAAAAAGTTAACTGCAGGAGTGGAAGTAGATGCCGATATTAATATCTTGCCATCGATTGACTTAGAAAATCTTTCAACTTTTAAAGCTGGAATTGTAGTACAAGACTATGAAAAGATTAAAAATATCTTTCTTATGGACAAAGAGATAATAGATGAGCAGACATATGAAAATTCGCCGGAGTCATTAACAAATTCAACATATAAATGTTATAGGACTCGTGATGACTTTAGCTTATCTTTGGGTGGTGCAGATATCTATTTTGGGGGAGAACTGGAAGGGAAAATAAACTATGTGTTTTCAGATACGGGGGATGATAAAAACAGTCACAAATTTTTAACAGGTAAAGATTTAGAATTCAAGAGCATAAAAGATTCACAGCTGCAGATAGAGAAGGTAATTAATGAATTGGGTATTGATGTAATACAAGATCCATTATGCTATTCGATAGATTATGAGACTTTAGTATCGGAATGTGAAATTGCGAATGCAGCGATGAACGAAATTAGAGACTCAATTCGAGAAGAAAGCCCCGAAGAATCTTTCGATAGGGAAGGCCTATTTGAGTTTATCAATGTTGATAAGAAGGACGAATGTTACATATTTATTTACCAGATCCTGGATGATGGTATTCCGTTGTCAATCTATAGCAACGGCGTTTTTGGAGATGGTAGTTTTACTTCTGGCACATCCATACGTGTAGTCTATTCGGCAGAAGGTATTGTCTCCTTTCAAATGAATTATCAGTTTGAAAATACTGAAATTATTTCACAAAATCAGAAAGGTATAACGGCTGAACAGGCGCTGGAGTTGTTGGATAAAAAATATAATACCATCATTCTGGAAGGCGAATATTTAGTCAATGATATTGTGTTTGAATATATTCCAATGCCAGATCAAGGCTCAAACAGCAGTTATACTTTAGTACCGGCTTGGCGGTTTTCGGTTATTCATACTACAGAGCAAATTGGTAAAGAGGATGCTGCTGAAACCATCTTGACAGAAGTGAGCAGTTATGTTGTTTTTAACGCAATAACAGGCGAGGAAATAATAACAGATTATAGTTCGATTTAATGGAGGGGTAATGAAAATATTTTGTAATACATTGCTATGTGACTTTAAACGTACCTTTATTTCTTGCTACTTTCTTGCCGCTACACTTGGTTTGGTTTTCGTGAAAATCATTACATTATTTGATGAAGCTTCCTATTTTGTTCCAGGGAAAACCACTATCGTATATATTAGCCTTATTGAGCAGTATCTGGACTTTAATATTATATATCTTCTTTTTGCTGCAATTCCTGGTACAATCCTCTTTTGTGCAGATTGGGATAACCGGTTTATCCGTTTTTCAGTAGTTCGGTCGTCTAAATTGAACTATGGAATCTCGAAGGCAATTGCTTGCTTTACTTCCGGAATTTGTGTAGTATTCTTAGCGGAATGGATTATGATTGCCATATTTAGCTTTCGATTTCCGCTTTTTGATGCAAATTTTAATTATGATGTATTCACATCATTTGCGGCACCTAACAAAATATTTCTATACTTCCTGGCTAAGTCAATTTGTAAAGCATTTTGTGCCGGATTTCTTTGTGTATTTGCACTTTGGTTTTCGACAAAAATTGTAAATGTGTTTGTTGCTTTGGCAACGCCACTTCTTGCCTATTACTTTTTTAATACACTTTCTTTTACATTGAGAGTACCTGCTTGGTTAAATATAAGTAATTTGTCGAATTGTAACATCAATATAAACAATGATCCAATATTATCATTTCTGTTTCCGACTGTAATATTTTTAATTTCTGCCATGTTTTTTGGTTTCTTATTTATAAGAAATTGTAAAAGGAGAATAGAAAATGGATAGAATTGGTGTTATATTTAAAGTGGCTTTTTATAATTTAAGAAAATGGATTATCAATCCTAGGATATACATGATTTTTATTATGATAACTTTATATCTGCATTCAAGAATCAGCCCAATCAATGCGTTTTGCCTGAATTCGGGATATAAAATCAGTCCATATATTTTCCCCTATTTAATGTCGGACCCCAATATTGTACTTATAATTATGATGGGGGTTGTTTTACTTTTTTGTGATGCTCCTTTTATTGAAATTGATCAACCGTATATGATCATGAGATCGGGAAGAATCACATGGCTTTGGGGGCAATTTGCCTACATTGCTTTAGCTTCAATGATTTATTTTATTACAATGTTGGCGCTTTCTGTTTTAATGCTATTGCCCAATTTCAGCTTTAGTTCCGATTGGGGAAAAGTAATAGGTACATTTGCTCAGACCAATGTTGCAAACCAACATTTGATTAGTATACCTTTTGATTTTTTGCTGTATAATTCTTATTCGCCCGTTTCGGCCATAAGCGTCTCTTTTATTAATAGCTTTTTAATAGCTGTCTTTATTGGAATGTTGATATTTGTTCTTAATTCAAACATTTCTCGATTTGCAGGCGTGATTACAGCCACTTTATTAGTATTGTGGCATTTGGTGACGTATAAAACATGGACAGGCTTTACTAGATATTCGCCAATAACTTGGGTTTCATTATCTAAAATTGATATTAACGGTAATACCTTATACCCCAGCCTTCCATATATCTATTTTGTTACGGTCGTATTAATAATAGTTTTGATTTTAATAGCAATAATGTCTTTTAGAAAACGCGATATAGATGTAATAAAATCAGTTTAAGGAAAGGGAAAGTATGGAAAATGATATTATAAAAATAGAGGGGTTAATTAAGCGTTTTAAAGAAACAACAGCAGTTAATAATGTTAGCATAAGTTTTGAAAAAAACAAAATACATGGCATAATCGGGAGAAATGGGTCTGGTAAAACCGTTCTTTTTAAATGCATATGTGGACTCATGTATCCAGATGCCGGAATTGTTACCGTTAGAGGGAAAAGGGTTGGGAAAGATGTCGATATCCCAAAGGATATCGGATCGATTATTGAAGCGCCAGGATTCTTGCCGAATTATAGTGGAATAAAGAACTTGCAATTTTTAGCAGGCATAAACCGAAAAATTAATAAAGATCAAATCAAACAAAGCTTAATAATGGTAGGTCTTGATCCCGAGAGCAAAAAGCATGTGGGCAAATACTCACTTGGTATGAGGCAGAGGTTGGGAATCGCACAAGCGATAATGGAAGACCCGGATATTCTTGTCTTTGATGAACCAATGAATGGATTAGATCGAGATGGGGTCAAAGAAATAAGAGATTTATTATTGGATTTAAAACAAAAGGGAACGACAATCTTGCTTGCAAGCCATAATAAAGAGGATATAGATTTACTGTGCGATACTGTGCACGAAATGCATAAGGGATTGATTGAGGAGGTTACTTAAAATTACTGAAATATAATTTGCGCCATTTTTCTGCAATTCGAGACAAATTAGTTGATTGAATTCTCTCTTAAATTGTAATTGAAGTAGGTATTAAAAATATTTTATTAATTGACAACGAGGAAATAGTTGCACATGAGAAAATATAAATACTTAATTCCTATGGTATTAACGATAGGCATTACAGCGTGTCAGGCAAATCCGGATAAAGAGGTGGTTGTTGGAAAAAACAAGGAAGATTTCCAGAATGCTATATTACAGACAGAAGACGAGTCCAAATCGTCCTCTATTGTGCATTATCAGGATTCTTATCTGGGATCCGATGATAAAGTAAGCTTTGAAGTTGAAGCGGATGTGGATTACTTTAGTGGTCAGACACCCTTGCTTCGGGTGAAACCGCACGAGATTACACCAGAAGAGGTACAAAGGTGGGCGGAGGTTCCTTTTGAAGGCGTTGCGCCATATGATCCGGTCAATGAATTATCAAAGACTGAGATATCTCAAAAAATATTAGAGATACGTGCTATATTGGCAGATGAAAGTGGATTATGGGAAAACGCTGGCTCGCAGGAGGAATTGGATGCTCAGAAACAATACTGGGAAGAAGAAATAGCGTATTACGAATCCATTTATTCTTCTGCGCCGGAGCAGGCGGTGAAAAAGTCTCCTGACTGGTCCTTCCACTCCAACTCTTATTATAATCCGGATATTCATAACGGCGATACCTCTGATAGTACTATAGATAATCTTGTTTGGCTAAACGTTTGTGCGGATTTAGACGGAGAGACAGTAGAACTTATGGCGGCTAACAATTTTGCAGAAGACTTTACTGTAAGTTCGCTTTTATTTTATTCACCGGAAACTCTTTATGAACAAGAGAATTTATCACAGACACAAGAGGAAGCAATTACCACGGCTAATCAAGTGCTGGAAAAGGTAGGCTTGGAGGATTGGGTTTTATATAGTGCGAATGAAATAGCAGGCTCCGGAGGTTCTGCTTATTATGCTTTAAAAAATGTGAGAACCTATCAGGATGCGAATATGATACCGCTGCTACAACCGTTAAGTATTAATAGTAAAGATACCTACTCTCCCAATTGTTATTTTGAGAGTCTTCAGATAAAAGTAAGTGGTGGGAAGGTCCGAGAAGTAGATTGGATGCAGCCGATGGATATTGTAAAGGTAGAAAACAGCAATATCAAAGTACTAACCCTGGATGAAGCGATGGATCGCTGCAGAGATTTGATGCAGTCCAAATATACCAGTAATAGTACTCGGTTCACATGGGAAAGTGAAGCGGCCTATATTAATGGAGAATATTTGGTCCAAATCAATGAGATTACCTGTGGACTGGCGCGTGTCAAAGTACCGGACACGGAGTACGAATTCTATATGGTGCCGGCAATATTTATCTATGGTATCATTAATAACAACACGAATGGAGCTGGCGGCATATATAATATGAAGTCCCCACTGCTGGTTATAAACGCAGTCGATGGTAGCAATGTCGATATTTTTGAGGAATATTAAATGAAAAAAAATCTGATAACAAACATGCAAAGATTTAAGGGAGGCAGCATATCAAATCAATATCTCAGATGGTTGGCTATAACAAGCTGTATTTTTGCTTTATCCGGATTAAGCGCTTGCCAGCCGAATCCAGAATCTGCAGCTGTGCAAGGAAAGAATATTATTGAGTTAGAAAGCAAAATAGAAGAAAATGCCTTGGACGATTACGATGTAACCCAGATTGGATTAGACCGGGAATTCATAACGGAAAGTTACGAGGACTCTTTTTCCGGAGCGGATCAAAAGGTGAAGATTTTGGTGGACGCAGAGGTCATTTCTCAGACGGGAGAAAAACCGGTTATACGTGTAAAACCACATGGTATTACAATTGAGGATGTGAAAAAGTGGTCGGAAGTGCTTCTGGAAGGGCAAGTGGTTTATGAGCCTAAGGTAGGGTGGACGAAAAGTGAGTTGGAAAAGGAGATCCTGGGACTTAAGAATAAATTGAGTGATGAGCAATCCCTATTGGAGTATTATGGGGGAGACGTGGCTTCCACAGAAGAAGTAAAAGAATTATATAAATCCTTGATTGCAGCCTATGAAAAAGAGTACGAAACGGCACCGGAAACATATGACAGGACGGAAACCGATTGGAGGTTCCATCCTTCCATCTATTACGAAGGGGGAATTGAATTTTTTGCGACGGATCCTATGACAGCAGCAGATACAGATGAAGCGTTCATGATTGAGGCGGATGTGGATGGGTATGTTGGAATAATTTCAGCGCAAAATTTTGAAAGCAATGACTTTGTCCAGCATGGTATATATTTTCAGCTGGTTACTGGATACGATGATGCCGGACTTCCCAGATGGAATGCCGAACAAGAAGTGCCCATTACAAAATCCGAAGAAGAGATTCTGGAGATGGTGGAAACTAAGCTGGATCAAATGGGACTCTCCGACAGGAAGCTTTTTGCAAGTTCGGCTATGGGAAAAGCCCAGGATATGTATGGAGGACAGCGTCAATACATTGAAGAAGGGCAAAACGAGGGGATTTATCAATATTCCTTTAGCTTTATACCTACGTATTTTGGCATGGATGTCATCAAACAAAAGCATATGGCGGAGAAAGGGGAGGATAGTTACAGCGCGTTTTATGACTACGAAACATTGACGGTAACCGTTGCCAATGACCGAATTGTATCCATACAATGGAGAGCGCCGTTGGAGGTAATAAATGTAGAAAGCGCAAATGTGGAAACCCTTTCCTTCGAGGAAGCAAAAGAGCTGTTTAAGAGCCAAATGCAGACTGAGTACACGATAGGGAAGCTCTCACGTGAAGCACCGACAAATTCCGACTATGCGGAAAGGGTAAAATCGATTCTTTCAGGCGAGATTCATATTGATAAGGTTATTGAAGGACTGGTGCGAATTCAAATTCCTAATCAGCCAAATGAATACCGCCTTGTTCTGGCATGGAGCTTCCAGGGAGAAGAATCATTGGATACTGGAAGCGGGTATTCCTGGAGAGAGGATCAGCCGGCATGGAGGAGTTATAGTTTAACGCAAGTATATCAGACTATCAATGCAATTGATGGCAGCTTTATTGACGTAATGGTGGGGTATTAATTGCGAATGTATCCGTTTGAATGCTTTTCATTGTTCCCTTAGTTTAAAGTAATAAACGTAATTATTTTAGTAAAATGAAATCATGTAATCAATCGAATCGTTTGCTTTTGGAAAATGTAACAACAAGTTTTAAAAAGCAGCAGAGAATGAGGTGCTTCATAAAGGCCTTGAGAATAGAAGAATCACTAAGCGGGAATTGCATTTTAAACATTTGTTCTGCGTACAGGAACAAAATTGGCTATGTTTAGGTGTGTTCCAATAAATGTATTTGGATGTTAAGCCAAGGCATCTGAATGCAGGCGTAACTTGTAGATGAAATTTTGAAAGGAGAACCGGAATGAAAAAGAAGTTTACATCGATAGTAGTAGCAATTGCAATGTGCTTAACTCTTTCAATGACTGTGCAGGCTGCTCCAAATTTTATGTCGGAGTGGGCGGGATTTACCAGCACTAGCCAATCAAGTAGTAACAGTGATGGATTAAAGAGTTACCGAACCAGGGCAATTCAGTTGGTTTTGACCACCTGCACAGCATATAGCGTTCATCAGAATATCAGTGTGGATGGTAGCTTTGGGACTAATACTCATAATGCTGTTGTCCGTTACCAGAATTACTACAACTTACAGGCAAATGGAGTGGTGGGAACAAATACATGGAGTTCACTGTTCAACCGAACTTGGTCACGTGGACATGATGGCGGTGTTTATGGAGGTTACTATTTATTTTACACTACCGGCTATTCTGGAGGCGAGCCGGGGGAATCAGAAGTCCTTATCATCCGGAGAGGTGACACCACTGGCAGATGGCAGG
>Ga0153946_1001260_pt1 | contig 10867 bp, 8 predicted proteins | sample TSNJ030MetaG_FD_104751 | JGI IMG/M metagenome (GOLD analysis project Ga0153946, IMG submission 104751) | Attine ant fungus gardens microbial communities from New Jersey, USA - TSNJ030 MetaG | ecosystem: Host-associated > Fungi > Mycelium > Unclassified | place: USA: New Jersey, Wharton State... | reverse complement strand
GTTTTGGGATGTAAAGGTGACTGTAAATTTTTTTATGTAACCGTTGCTGTCTTTCTCCACATCGGTTAATACGCCGCCATGGGAAGGGAAAATATCGCTTTCCGGCACACGAATCCCGTCGGCGTAATTAACGGTGATGGTATCGGTGATAACGACTTTATCGGTATACGCCAGGCCGGTTGTGACGGCGGTATTGTTGTTGGTAACAGAATATCCGTAGACAACATCGCCGATAGTCACCGCGTTTTCGGCTAAGATAATGTCCGCGGACGCGGGACTGATTACGGGCCGGTCAATACTACTCCACCCGAATTTATCGGTGGTGGGCTGGAAAGTCAGCGTTCTGGATTGTACGCTTACCTGGCCGTCACAGAACAGCTTAATGTCGATATCAAATGGTTCGCTGTCAGGCGTAATGCCATTTTGAGTGGAAAATTCTATCGTACAGGTTGTACCGGTGCCGCCTTGCAGGGAGTTCGGGGTAATGGTCATAACGGTTTCGCCGTTCACCACGTTTGTCACAACGTCAAAGGAAGAATTTGCTTTGTTGCGTATGTTTATTAAACCGGTTGGAAATGTAACCACCAGCCGGATATCCTCCGGCTGTACGCCCGATACATACTCTGTATAAATGGTGGTGAGGAAAAGGGAATGCGTTGCACCGCTTTGATTATTATTGGTTGTGCCGGAAAAGCTGGCTTTCAGTTGAAATTCCTTTTCAAAGTCTGCCATATTAATAGAGAGGTTTCGCGTGGCCACAGGGACCGAAAAGGCTTCCAGGGATACGCTCCCTTCCTGGGAGGGCTCCTCTCCACCGGCTTCTTCCTCAGAGCCGGTCTCTTCACTGGAGTCCTTACCGGCACCCTCGCCGGAGTCTTCGTCAGAACCCTCGCCGGAGTCTTCTTCGGAGTCCTCGCCGGTACTGCCGCCGGAAATTTCGGAGTCGCTTAAAATGACCTCAGAAGCAGAAGCCGTGCCGCTGCTGTCCTGGGATTCCCTGTCGTCGGCAAAAGCGGTGAGAGAAACCGAAGTGAACAACAGTGTCAGTGCTAAAAGTACGCCGATGACCTTGTTAAGCTTCATGTGTACACTCCCCCGATTTATGATTTATACTGAACACTGATTAAAAAGTTATGTTGCTTTTTAGTCAGTGTTTAGTATTATGTTTCTCAATTTAATAGGATATTGTGGAGCAGTATAACTCCAATAACAAGTATTCTGGAAAGAGAAAATTGTAACATAATACATTCATCGTAATGGAGTTTATTAACTTCGATGTAAAATTCGAAACAAAAAGAGTTTTTTAAATAATTATGCCGTATCTTTTTGATCTTCTTTTTGCTGTTGCTTTACGCTTTCTGTTTGCCGACAAAACAGTAGAGTATTTATAGTGTTTAATACATAGGCTTGGTCTTTCGGACACAAGTGGGCCGCCAGATTACCTATTTCCATAGCTGTTTTTATAACCTCAGATTGTACAGCATTCATGTCGTTCTCCTCTCGAATTGTTTATTTGAGAACATATTTTAAGAAAATTTGCTTTCCCAAGTACATTTTAACACACTGCCGTGACCGCGTCAATACATATTTTAAATAATTTTTGCTCGTAAGGATATATTTTGTATTGACACAAACGTCTCCGGCTGATAATATTAAAGAAACGGAGGTGTAGCCAATATGAATATAGCCGATAAACTTAAATTGATACGCAAGGTTAATAATTTAACGCAAGCCGAATTTGCAAAGTCGATAGGTGTCTCTCGCGGGAATCTTGCCAATATAGAACTCGGGAAAGTCGAACCAACTCAAGTATTTATTAATTGTGTTGCGCTGATGTACAATGTTGATAAAAACTGGCTTACAGATGACAACAATAATGACTTGAGTATTTTAAATGGCTCGACAAATATGCTCGCGCTTATAATGGACAAATATGAGCAGTTGGATGATGATTATAAGAAATTCGTGGAAAACCAAATAAACCAACTGTTGAAAATTCAAGGTAAATCCGATGGCGGGCAGTAACCCCTTATATCCGTATAAAGAACAGAAAAAACCCCTTGCAGGCATTACACTTGCAAGGGGTTTTCTTCTTTGACAATAATAATACAATCTTCCATCAAATCTTTTCCACCATTTAACGGAATATTAGTATAAATACCCGCTAATTCAAAACGCTCACAACGTCGTAATCCACAACAGTGGTTTTCTTGCCGTCATAGAAATACAGGTCCCCCTTGCCGTTGCGGTAATCCCGCAACAGGTAAATGGCGTTGTCGGCTTTGTAATAGAAGGAGTGCACGTCGCTGTCGATGAGCTGCTTTTCATTTAGATAAAAATACAAATCACCGATGGACCGTTCGGTGTTGTATTCCTCGGTGTAGTAGATATAGGGGCTGTCGGCGGCGATGAAGCCGGCGCCCGCCAGGTAGGAGGCGTCGTAGCTCACCAGTTGACTGCCGCCCTTGTTGACGGTGTAGAGGTCAAAGGTGTCGTCCTTCAAGTCCTTGCCGTAGAGGTAGGCGCCCTGGTGGTTGTCCAGGTCGTCGAGGATGCCCACATTGTCGTCCACCTTTTCCGCTTCGCCCAGCTGCCCCTTGCTGATGGGGACGTAATACAGGTCTCCGCCCGCCAGTGTGTCGCCCACCTGCCGGGACTCCAGGTAGTACAGGCCGTCGCCCTGGGAGGAGACAAAGTACCGGGACAGCTGCTTTCCGCTTCCCACCCCGGCGACCCTCTGGGGGCTGCCGTCCAGATAGGTCAGATACAGTTCACTGGTGAGCTGCTTGGCCACTGTATTTGATAAATTATCGGTGGGATTCCCGGCGTATTCGGAGAGTTTGATCTTGCTGATTTTACTCAAATCGCTCTTGACATACAACGCGAAGTTTTCCTCAAGGTCTGCGGTAATGCCGACGTAGCCGCCGGAATCCAAAACGACGTCGCTGTCCAGCTTGATTTTTTCACCGCCGCGGAACAGATAGATATCGCCGGTGACGACAAACAAACCGCTTTCAATTTCGTGTTTCAAATCCTCGCGGAGCGCATCCCTGGTGCGTTTGCCCTCCACGTTTTCAAAATATTTTTCGTAGTCCTCGGCGGCTTGTTCATACTCCGCCTCCAGGGCGTCATAGTTTTCCTCCAGGAAAGCTCCCACCTCGTCGCTCACGCCGTAGTAGCTGTCGTCCTGCAGCTCGCTTAATTCATTCAACAGCGGATAATCCGAGATTTCGGGCTCCCTTACCAGGGCGTCGGCGTCGGCCAGGTCGTCGTCTATCAGATGGTCGTAATCCAGTGCGCCGCCCTGGAACACGCTGTACACCAAATCGCAGCTTTCGGCATCGCTGGAGTACAGGATATGGATACCCTTCACCAAGGCTTCGCTGGATTCATCCGCCAGGGTATAGCGGTACACGTCAAAGCTGCGCCGGGAGGAATTGAGCATGTATCCGTCGTCATCCTCACTTGTGGCCTCCTCGCTGCCGTGCTTCGTGTAGACGATATGCGCAAAGCCCTCGGAGACGTCCTGGAGCATGTATATTTCCGTGCCCACCTTCCATTTGTCGCTGGAATTCCGGTCGATGGAGTGGATGTAAAAATCGGTCTTCAGGCCGTAGTCGTCGCTTAGGCTCTTGTTGTACAGCACCTTGCCGTCCTCGATTTGGTAGATGGAATACACGTCGCTGTCCAGCTTCCAGCTCTCGGCAAAATTGCTGGCGTACAGCTCGTCGTCGCTGTTGCAGTACAGAATGTACTTGCCGTCGTCGCTAAACACAAAGCCGGGCCGTACGTCCGAGGCGATTTTCCAGCCGCGGTCGCGGTTGCCTTGCTTTGAGCGGCTTTGTAAATCCCGTACATACAAATCCCCATACCCGTTGTACCACTCGGTGGAGGAGTACCCGGCCAGATAGCCGAGATAACGGCCGTCCTCGCTGCGCCCGGTGAGCATGCTGCCGATCCATTGGGATTCGCCGGGCAGCGCAAAGGAAGAGGACACCTCCTCGGGGGAATCCATATCCGGGGAGACAAATTTGAGAATGTCGTCCACCTGTACATACACGAGAGTGGAGTCCACTTTGCCGCCGGTGAGCATGGGAACTATCTTCCAGGCCACCAGCCCGATAGCCGCCGCCAGCAGCGCCACCGCGGCGATGATGATGACGAGGGCCAGGTTTTTTTTGCCTTTAACAGGGGCGGGAGGTGGGGGAGCGGCGGCAAATTCGGTGGGCGCGTTGTTTTCAGTCAGGTCATATGTAACGCCTGTGACATCCGCGGGCGAGTCTGTTTGGGAATTCATATCCAGTTTGCTGCCGCATACCGTACAAAATATCGTGCCGGGCGGCAGTTGTGCTCCACATTCCCTGCAAATTTTCATAATCTTCTCCTTTTTTCATAGTAATAGTAAGAACCTGTGAATACAGGTTCTAAATCAAACCTCTTCGACAAACCGTATCCCCTTGAGGCTTTCCATGGACTGAATGGCCTGCAGGTGCCCCATTTTTCTGGGCAGACGCACTGTGATCAGAGCGGCCATGCTGGTGCCGTTGGAGATGCGCGGCTTCACAAGCTCAAGGGAGGAAAGCTTCATATTGTTGTTGTTGACATAGTCTATGAGGTTGCTAAGATGTTCCGTCTGTTCAAACTCCACAAACAAATCCAGCACGCGGGAGCGGGAGAGCATTTTGTTGTCCAGGCGGTGAAAGATAATGAGGATGAAGAAGATAAAAATTCCGGCGATGACCGCGCCCTCATAAAAGCCGACGCCCACCGCAAGGCCCATGCAGGCGCTGGCCCACAGCCCCGCGGCAGTGGTGAGGCCGATGACCTGATAATGCCCGGTGACGATAATGGTCCCGGCGCCTAAAAAGCCGATGCCGCTGATGACCTGGGCGCCCAGGCGCGCCGGATCGGCCAGGTTGTACAGGTCGGAGATATACTGGTTGGTTATCATCACCAGGGCCGCACCCAGGCACACCAGCATATAGGTGCGAAAGCCTGCGGGCCGCCGCTTGCGGCCCCGGTCGATGCCGATGATGCCCCCGAAGAGCACCGCCAGACTCAGGCGGACAAAAATACTCAATATATTCACTTCGCGCAGAATTTCCGGCACTGTAAACATGGCTTAACCCCTTGCGCCGCATAGCGGCGCGTTAATACTGAACACTGATTAAAAAGTGATAATAAATTGCGAGGATATTTTTCGACCAGCTAGGAAGACGACGCAGACGGGCTGACGCCCGGCAAGGAGGATGACAACGCTGGGCGGAAAATAGACCGCAAGTTATGTCGCTTTTTAGTCAGTGTTTAGTATAATTTGTGAATACTCGTATAGTATATCATATGAACCGGTTAGAATGCTATTCCACAGGAATTATTCCTTCGTTTGTAGTGATATTTTAAAATACCGGTATTGAATTTGGCGGCAAACCGTGCTATGATTATAAACATATTATTTTTAAACCCGATTACCAAGCAAAGTAAGCGACGCCACACAGTGTGATCAGAGAGTCCGCGCCACAGCTGAAAGCGCGGTCCACGCAGGTGTTTGCCGAATTTCACTTGCCAGGGGTGCCGCTGAACAAGGCAGTAGGCGGCAACGCAGGGCGCGGCGTTACAGGCGCGCAGAGTGTTTGCTCCGGGATGAATTCAGGTTCATTTTGAGTAAAAATGTGGGTGGTACCACGGAAGCAACCGGCCTTCCGTCCCTGTAGCAGGGGGCGGAGGGCCTTTTTTACACGAAAAGTATGAGGTGAACAACATGAAAACGGCATTGGAAGAAATTAGGCAGCGGGCGAAAAGCGCGCTGGAGACAGCGGCGGACACCGCCGCCGTGGAGGAGCTGCGAGTCAAGCTTATGGGCAAGAAGGGCGAGCTCACCGCCATCCTCAAGCAGATGGGCAGGCTCTCGGCGGAGGAGCGGCCGGTCATCGGCCAGCTTGCCAACGAGGTGCGGGAGGACATTGAGGGCCACATCCGCCAAAAGCTGGAGGAGCTGGGACAGGCCGCGTTGCTGCAGCGGCTGGCGGCGGAATCCATCGATGTCACCATGCCCGGCAAAAAACAGCCTGTGGGCAGGCCGCACCCGCTGACAAGGGTGCTGGACGAGATCAAGGAGATCTTTTTGGGCATGGGCTTCGACTGTGTGGAGGGCCCCGAGGTGGAGACGGATTATTACAACTTCGAGGCGCTGAACATCCCCAAGAATCACCCCGCCCGGGACACCCAGGACACCTTTTTTATCTCCGACGAAATCGTGCTGCGCTCTCAGACCTCCCCGGTGCAGGTGCGCACCATGGAGCAGCGCAAGCCCCCCATCCGCATCATTGCCCCCGGACGGGTTTACCGCTCCGACGCGGTGGACGCCACCCACTCCCCGCTGTTTCACCAAATTGAGGGGCTGGTGGTGGACAAGGGCGTCACCATGGCGGATCTAAAGGGCACGCTTGCGATCTTCGCAAAGCTGCTTTACGGCGGCGACGTGCAGGTGCGCTTTCGCCCCCACCACTTCCAGTTCACCGAGCCCAGCGCCGAGATGGATTCCATGTGCCATTCCTGCGGGGGAAAGGGCTGCCGGCTGTGCAAGGGCGAGGGCTGGATTGAGCTTTTGGGCTGCGGAATGGTGCACCCCAAGGTTCTGCGGGGCTGCGGTATCGACCCGGACGAGTACAGCGGCTTTGCCTTTGGCATGGGGCTGGAGCGCGTGGTGATGAGGCGCTACAACATCGACGATTTGCGCCTGTTTTATGAAAACGACCTTCGTTTTCTCAGTCAGTTTTAAGAGAGGTGTGACAAAATGAATTTATCAATGAAATGGCTGTCTGATTTTGTCAGCCTGGATGTGGAACCAAAGCAGTTCGCCGCCGACATGACCATGAGCGGCTCCAAGGTGGAGGGTTACGCACAGGAGGGCGCCGCCATCGACAAGGTGGTGGTGGGCAGGGTGCGAACCGTGGAAAAACACCCCGACGCCGATTCCCTTTTTGTCTGCAAAGTGGATGCGGGGGGGGGAGAACCCCTGCAAATAATCACCGCGGCCACCAATGTCGTTCCCGGCTGCACGGTGCCGGTGGCGCTGGACGGCTCCACCCTGTGCGACGGCAAAAAAATTAAAAGCGGCAAGCTCCGGGGCCAGCTCTCCCAGGGCATGTTCTGCTCCCTGGCGGAATTGGGGCTGACGGAGCACGACTTTCCCTACGCCATCGCCGACGGTATCTTTTTGCTGCAGGAGGAGTGCGCCGTCGGGCAGGACATCCGCGGCGCCATCGGCCTGGACGACACGGTGGTGGAGTTTGAAATCACCTCCAACCGACCCGACTGCCTCAGCGTTATCGGCCTTGCCCGGGAGGCGGCGGCCACCTATGGCAAGCCCTTTTCTATGCCCGCGCCCCAGGTTAAGGGGAGCGGCGGCGATATTGGCGAGTACCTGAAGGTGACGGTGGAAAATTCCGCGCTGTGCCTGCGCTACGCGGCGGCGGCGGTGAGCAACGTGAAGATCGGGCCCTCCCCCCGCTGGATGCGGGAGCGGCTGCGCGCCTCCGGCGTGCGCCCCATCAACAACATTGTGGACATCACAAACTATGTGATGCTGGAATACGGCCAGCCCATGCACGCCTTCGATTTGCGCAGTGTCAAGGGCCAGCACCTGGTCATCCGCAACGCAAAGCCGGGTGAACTCATCACCACCCTGGACGGCACGGAGCGCGCGCTCCAGCCGGAGATGCTGGTCATCGCGGACAAGGAGGCCCCCAGCGCCATCGCCGGTGTGATGGGCGGCGAATTTTCCGGAGTCTACGACGACACCAACACGGTGATTTTCGAGTCCGCCTGCTTCCATGGTCCGTCGGTGCGCGTCACCGCAAAAAAGGTGGGGCTCCGCACCGAGAGCTCCTCCCGCTTTGAGAAGGGCCTGGACCCCGAAAACTGTGTGCCCGCGCTGCGCCGCGCCTGCGAGCTGGTAGAGCTGCTGGGCGTGGGTGAGGTGGTGAATGGCATTGTCGACGTGGCCGGAGACAAAGCGGAGCCCGCGAAAATCCCCCTGGACTCCGCGTGGATGAACCGCTTTCTGGGTGTGGACATTCCGCCCAAGCGCATGGACGAGATCCTGCGCCTGCTGGACTTCACGGTGGAGAACGGCGTGGTGACGCCCCCCTCCTTCCGCCAAGGCGACATCGAGTGCGCCGCCGATGTGGCGGAGGAGATCGCGCGAATCTACGGCTACAACAATATTCCCATCACCGCGCCCCGGGGCGCTGCCCAAGGGCGCAATACCCACGAGCAAAAAATCCAGCGGAAGCTGCGCGGGGCGCTGCTGGCCCAGGGGCTCAGCGAGGTCATCACCTATTCGTTTATCAGCCCCAGGAGCTACGACAAAATCCGGCTGCCCGCGGACGCGGAGCAGCGCCGGTCGGTGGTGATACAAAACCCCCTGGGCGAGGACACCAGCGTTATGCGCACCACCGCCATCCCCTCCATGCTGGAGGTGCTCTCCCGCAACTACAACAACCGCAACCCCGCCGCCGCGCTTTTTGAGGTGGCGACGGTGTACCTTCCCCGGCGGCCGGATGAGCTGCCGCTGGAGAAAAAGCAGATTGTGCTGGGCGCCTACGGCGACAACAGCGATTTCTTCACCTTGAAGGGGGCCGTGGAGGGACTGCTGGACGAGTTGGGCATCCAGCACTGGAACGGGAGCAAGGGCTGGGACATCGTTTCGCTCAACACGGATCCCACCTTCCACCCCGGCCGGTTTGCGATGCTCACTGTCAACACATCGTTAAAGGAGAACACGGTGGGGGGCACGCTGCTGGGCGTCATTGGGGAGGTGCACCCACAGGTGTGCCGGGAGTACGATATCGGCGTCCGGGCCTGTGTGGCCACGCTGGATTTTGATACCCTGCTGCAATCTGCCAGCGATGAAAAGCAGTACAAGCCCCTGCCGCGCTTCCCCGCCTCCACCCGGGATTTGGCGCTTGTGTGTGACGAAAAGGTGCCGGTGGGTGTGATACAGGCCGTTATCACCGCGGCGGTGGGCGATATTCTGGAGAGTGTGGTGCTCTTTGACGTCTACCGGGGCAAGCAGGTAGGCGAGGGCAAAAAGAGCGCGGCCTTCTCCCTGACCTTGCGGGCCGCCGGCCGCACCCTCACCGACGAGGAATGCGACAAGGCGGTGCAAAAGGCCCTCCAGGCTCTCTTTGCCGAGTTGGGCGCGGAGCTGCGGGCGTAATACGAAACACTCACTAAAAAGCGACATCACTTTTTAATCAGTGTTTCGTATATGGTAAACAACAAATTTCTGCCGCGTTTGCAGTGAGATCCCTCTTGATAAATTCGGTATTTTCGTGTATGCTAAAGAAGAAGAGGTGATCGCCTTATGCAAGAGCCAACCATTAGCTTCTCCATTCACGAAGACAAAGACCGGCAGATGAAGGACACTCTCACGCAGGTCTATGACGCTTTGCGCCAAAAAGGGTACAACCCCATCAACCAGATTGTGGGGTATCTACTCTCGGAGGACCCCACCTATATCACCACCCACAACAACGCGCGCAGTCTCATTCGGCGCATCGACCGGGATGAGCTGCTCCAGGCGATGGTGAAATCCTACCTCAACGATTAATAAGCTGTTGCAAAATGCATAGATATGCATTTTGCAACAGCCCTGAACTGTGCGCATGGCGGCCGAAGGAATTTCGGCCGCTTTCTTGTCCCCGGCGTTTCCGGCGCGGGGGGGAACGGAGTGAGTAAATGAAAACCGCTGTATTGGGCGGCACCGGCATCGCCGTGTCCCGCTTGTGTTTTGGGGCCCTCACCGTGGGGCCGCTGCAGGCAAAGCTGCCGCTTGGGCAGGGCGGCGATGTGTTGGCTTGCGCCATTGGGCATGGTGTCAATTTTTTTGACACCGCGCAGCTTTACGGCACCTACCCCTATATTCGGGAGGCCATGCGCAAGAGCGGAAAAACCGACGTGGTGATCTCCAGCAAAACCTACGCGTACACGCGGGAACTGGCCGCCGGGGCGGTGGAGCAGGCGCGCCGGGAGCTGGACCGGGACTACATCGACATCTTTATGCTCCACGAGCAGGAGAGTATTCACACCCTGCGGGGCCACCGGGAGGCGCTGGAGTACCTGTGGGAGTGCAAGCAGCGGGGCATTGTGCGGGCGGTGGGCGCGTCCATGCATCATGTGGCGGCGGTGTACGGCGCCGTGGAAATGGGGTTGGACGTCATCCACCCGCTTCTCAACGCGGAGGGCCTGGGCATTGTAGACGGCACGCGCCGGGAGATGGAGCAGGCGCTGCGCACGGCCCACGCCAAGGGCCTGGGCATTTTCTCCATGAAGCCCCTGGGGGGCGGCAATCTCTTTGGCAAGGCACAGAGGTGCCTGGACTACATCCTGGGCCTGGACTTTGTGGACAGCGTCGCCATCGGCATGCAGAGCACCGACGAGGTGACCGCCAATGTGGCTTACTGGAACACCGGCGCTTTTTCCGCCCGGCAGCAGGCGGCGCTGCGCGCCAAAACCCGGCGGCTGCACATTGATGACTGGTGCGTTGGCTGTGGGCGGTGTGTGCAGAGGTGCGGCCAGGGGGCGCTTTATCTGGAGGAGGGCCGCGCGGTGTGCGCGCACAGCCGGTGCGTACTGTGCTGTTATTGTGCCGGTGTGTGCCCCCAATGGGCAATTAAGGTTGTGTAGCGGTGTACAACGGCGGATATTTGTGGTATACTATAAAGAACTTTATTAAAAAGCAATCGGGGGTATTCCTATGGCGGAAAAAGTAAAAGCGGAAAAGCTGTTGACATACAAGGGCAAGCCCCTGATGCGCAACGAAAACACCATCTACTACGGAAATATGAGCGATCCCTATGTGGCT
>Ga0153946_1001258_pt1 | contig 10868 bp, 8 predicted proteins | sample TSNJ030MetaG_FD_104751 | JGI IMG/M metagenome (GOLD analysis project Ga0153946, IMG submission 104751) | Attine ant fungus gardens microbial communities from New Jersey, USA - TSNJ030 MetaG | ecosystem: Host-associated > Fungi > Mycelium > Unclassified | place: USA: New Jersey, Wharton State... | reverse complement strand
TAATGTACAGCTTGCCGAACAGCGAAAAAACGACTTAATTATGTATCTGGCACATGATATTAAAACCCCTCTTACATCCGTTATCGGTTATTTGAGCCTGCTCAACGAAGCACCGGATATGCCTTTGGAACAAAGGGCAAAGTACGTACATATCACGCTGGACAAAGCGTATCGGCTCGAACAACTTATCAATGAATTTTTTGAGATTACGCGATATAACCTCCATACTATCATGTTGTCGAAAAAGAACATAGACCTTTACTATATGCTGGTGCAGATGGTTGATGAATATTACCCGCAGCTTTCCGCAAATGGAAAGCAGGCTGTTATTCATGCCTCAGAGGACTTCACGATATACGGCGATCCCGATAAACTTGCACGAGTTTTTAATAATGTTCTTAAAAACGCCGTGGCATACAGCCCGGATAACAGCGTTATCGACATAACGGCGAAATTATCGGGAGATAAGTTTTCCATTGTGTTCAAGAACGACGGAAGCATACCCAAAGATAAACGTATGTCTATATTTGATAAGTTCTACCGATTGGATGATGCCCGTTCCTCCGATACTGGCGGTGCAGGTCTTGGGTTGGCGATTGCGAAAGAAATCGTTGTTTTGCACGGCGGGAAAATCCACGCTGACAGTGACGGCGGGCATACTGCATTCACGGTGGAGCTTCCCGTTATGTCAGAGCAGACTTAGGGAAACATCAAGGTAATCTCTACTTTTTCTTAGGAAATTAACAAGTAAACATTAAAATCTAGGCAGCTCCTGTTTGGTAAGATAATTACTGGACAGGGGTTTTTAATATTTGCATTTATCCGAAGGAGGACTACAGCGATGCAAGAGCGTTGGGATAACAATAATTTCAGCAGACGTAAGCGGCGTGAAAAGCCGAAGCGTCGTACTCTGCATGGGTTTATAAAATTATTATTAGTATTGTGCTGCTGCCTTGCTGTAATAATGTTAGCTATTGGCCTGTTTGCAAATGATTTTCCGTTTACTATAAATAAGCAGCCAGACACACCTCTTTCTATAGCTGATGCGCAAAGCAAAGCCGATGAAACAGCGTGGTGTTTGATTTTAGTCAACAAATGGAATCATATTCCGGATGATTATGAAGTGGAATTGACAGAATTGGCAAACGGGCAGTCAGTAGATAAACGGATATATGCTGCATTGCAGGAAATGTTTGATGCCGCAAGAAGCGATGGCGTCTATCCCATTATTGCTTCCGGATATAGAACTGCGGAAGAACAACAGAGCCTGATGGACGAAAAAATTGCCGATTACAAAGCCGAAGGCTATCCTGCCGGGGAAGCGGTAACCAAAGCGGAAGCGTGGGTAGCAATTCCCGGAACAAGTGAACATCAAATAGGAATTGGGGTGGACATCAATGCAGACGGTATTCATTCTACCGGCAATAAAGTTTATGAATGGCTCAATCAAAACGCCTGCAAGTTTGGTTTTATTTGTCGTTATCCACCTGATAAAACCGAAATAACAGGAGTAATCAACGAACCGTGGCACTACCGATATGTAGGAATTGAGGCCGCCACGGAAATTCAAAATCAAGGCGTTTGCCTTGAGGAATATTTGAATTGATTCTGGATGAAATGAAGGGGTAAAACGATGAAACAAAAGTTACTTATTGCACTTTGCCTATTGGTTTTGGTTATTGGAAGCAATTTTCTTAGAAGCGGAAGCAGTTATTCTACTTTTGTCAGAGAGGAAAAGTTTTCAGAGGATTAATCGGATCAAGGGGATAGCATTGACCACAGTGAAAAGCGATCATCCGAGGATATTGCTTTGGACAAAAGATTAGATGAAGAGCGAAAGAGAAATGAAATATCATATAAAAAGCAAGGGATTACAGGTACATCGATAGTCACGGAAGGAAATGAGCCTACATTTGACCTAAATGATTTCATCAATATTTTTGAAATAATTCATTCATATATGGAGGAGCATCCTGAGGAATTTCCGGCACCTGCCGATAACCTTCTCATCAGAAAAACGCCCGATCCGCGCATCAATCAAAATTTATATGCGGAAGAAAAAAAGGGAATTATAGAAGGTTTTGAAAATGAGAACTTAATTGCAATGGAACTGAAGAAATTAGACGGAAATTATACAATTATTATTCTGGGGAAGGACAGCGCTGATGGAGAGTGGGGGGTTCTATCGGAAGGAGATGTATATAAACTGAGGGAGGAAATAACAAATGGAAATTAAAATAAATCATTTGACAAGAGACTTTGGCAGAAAACGTGCATTGGATGATTTGACTTTTACTTTGCCCAAAGGTGTATATGGGCTTTTGGGGGATAATGGAGCGGGGAAAAGCACGTTAATGAGAATTCTTGCATCCATTGATCATCAAAGTGATGGTAAAGTGAGATGTGATGGCAAAGATATATTTAAAATGGGGCAAGATTACAGGAATCTTGTGGGGTATATGCCACAGGATTTTGATGTATACCCAAGCTTTACAGCCGTGGATTTTCTACAGTATATAGGTGCACTGAAAGGATTAACCAAAAGAGAGCTGGCTGATAGGGTTCCAAAAGCCTTAGAATTTGTAAATCTTGAATCGGTAGCAAATAAAAAAGTAAAAACCTTCTCTGGAGGGATGAAACGTCGTGTAGGAATTGCACAGGCAATCATCAATGATCCCGAAATACTGATTATTGATGAACCAACCGCAGGGCTTGATCCTAATGAAAGGCTTAGATTTTCAAATATCATCAGTGAAATGGGGAAGGACAAAATAGTTTTGTTTTCTACCCATATCATTTCAGACATAGAAGCAATTACCGATAATGTAATCATACTCAATCAAGGGAAGATTCAAAAGCAAGGTAAAGTGGCAGATTTATTATTTGGAGTTGAGGGTAAGGTTTTTGCGGAAGAAATGGAGCCCGAAAATCTAATTGAATTTAAGGCACAATATATAATTGTAAGAATTCGGCAAGACGGAAAACGGGTAATGGTTCGATATTTAGGGGAGAAGCGTCCGCAGTCAAAAATATGCGAACCCTCATTGGAGGATTATTATATTTATTTAGGGAGTGATATGCATGAATAGATTCATTTATTTAGAGTTAAAAAAGATAAGGAATAAAAATAATCTTGCAATTTGTGTATTGTTTTTTATTATCATTCTGGTACCTTTATTTTACTATGCCCGGGTAGATGTTTTAGACGATAAAGGGAATGTTCATAGTGGAATTGGGGGATGGTCGATATTGCAGGAGCGTACGGCTCCTGTAGAGGGGGTTATGACCACAGAGTATTTGTTCAAAATGAGAGAGCATTACCAAAATAGCGTAGATAAGGCTTTTATTGAGGGAGAAGTAGACACAGAAAGAAACCTGGGGGTAAAGTTGGAATTTCCACAAAATCAATTACATTGGACTGTAAATTTCCCTTACCACAGGGGGAGAACAACAGCAAATAATGACTTCAATTTAACCGATGAGCAGATTACAAATTTTTATGAAAACTGGGGAAACAGTTTCTATGACCATCTGTCAGATGAGATAAATTACTTCCCCTATACAAAACATCAAAACGAGCTGATATCAGAAAAAATGAAAAGTGTTCAGACTCCTTTTACTTTTAAATACAATATGGGATGGCAGTTTTTGAAGATCGATTTATCTTGGACACTTTACATTTTTTTTATTTTTCTATCCTTCGTGCTATCAGATTCATTTTCGAAAGACAACATAAAAGGTATTGATCAGATTATCTTATCTACTAAAGAAAGTCGAAGAAAATTGATAAATTATAAGGTTAGGGCGGCATGTATTACAAGTACGTTTGCGTACTTGGTTTATGCAGGCATGATTCTGATTTTCATTGCCATTGTGTATTCTTTTCACGGATGGGATATTCCGCTTCAGATAGGGGCGAAGTGTTTTTATTCACTCAATCTGTTACAAGAAGGAATCATTTATATTCTCATGGGATATTTTGCTGCGATAGTGATAACATATTGCATATTATTCCTATCCTTACTCTTGAAACGAGGCCGGGTGGTGCTTGCAATATCAATAATCTATTTCTGCAATGTTGAAACATACAAAATGGGTACAGGTGAAATCATCGAAAAAGTAAATATCTTTATGCCGCAAAATTTTGTCGAAGGTCTTTTAGATATCGAAAACCTCTTTTTTGTTGAAGACATGATCTTGCCGTATGTGGTTATTGCTTTAGGGTTAGGGCTCTTATACATCAGTTTTTTTAAAATTGCAATGAAACTATTGATGAAAAATTATTATTTACAATAAAAATCACCCAGCTATAACTAAGCCGAATCGGAGGTATTAAAATGAGGTATTTGTCAAGTTTGAACAGGCGGAAAATCCTTAGCGAAAATGCGTTTGTTTTTTTAATTGCGCTATTAGTGATTCTCTCTTTTCACCATATTTTTTCCGTAAAAAATGCGTATTTGGATGAAGGCAGATATGAAGTGGCGGATGGCACTGAATATAGGTTTCTTTATAAAAACGAGTATTTGACAGCAGAAAAGGTGAATGAGATATTGAGTAAATATGGAGAGGTAAATTTGCCTGAAGAGATAAAAAAAGTAGATATTCGAGATCTAAAGATTGTTCAGATGATTTCGCAGGTATACGGATGGGAATTCAATGAAATAAAGGTGATTTCGGATGAGCAATTCTATAAAGACCGGCAGAAAGTAATGAATGAGCTGGGGGAAGTGGAGGTATCCGATAATTATATAAGCCAGTCGGAAATGAGTAATACGGATTCTGTAATTGCATCTCCCGTGGAGGTGGGTTATGCCGAAGGATGGAAGATGATCAATTCCGGAATGCAGAAATGTGTATGGATTGATCTAATCATCATTTTCATTATACTTATACCGGTGTTTAACGAAGATAAAACACTTGGTGTGGACAATCTGGTCAGATCAACGAGAACTGGAAGATTGAAGTTGGATAAAATAAGGATTATCAACGCATTTCAGTTGGCGGGATTGATTTATTTGATGACCATGACCATATTCTTAGTGCCTGTTTTTTTCATGTATGGATTCAAAGGAACAGATTTACTGATACAGAGCGATCCGCAATATTTCTTATCATCAATATCTGTATCGTTTTTTGAACAGTTTATAATCAATTTGGCAATAGGATATATTTCTGTGGCCGTAATGACAGGGATTGCTCTATTAATCAGCATGATAATAACAGATGTGTATACAGGTTATGCGGTGTTGCTTTTCATCGCTGCTGCATCTTATTTGGCAGAACTATTTGATCTGGCGAGTCTTGAATACTATTTATTGAATTTTTTACCAATGAAAATAGTAGATTTTAGTATGTATTACGTGGGCAGTCAAACTTATTTTGGAATTTCTTTAATTGTCTTCATACCTTGTATAGCAATAGCAATTATTATTGGGGAAAATCTAATTTTACTGACGTTGATAAGAAATAATGTAAATTACTATAATAGTGCATGAAATTGATTCTGAATGAAGTGAAGGTTTATTGCTATTTAATCCGGAGGTGATTATAATATAAAATAAACCATTAACCAAAATTCGCGAGGGGGAAGATCAAGCATGCTGAAAGTACTGGTTGCAGATGATGAACAGAAGGTATGTCAGTTAATTGTAAATATAATTGACTGGAAGGAATACGGATTTGAAATTATCGGCGTGGTAGGTGATGGGCTGTCAGCCTACAAATTTCTGCAGGAGCATACGGTGAATTTAATGATAACAGATATTCGGATGCCGGGATGTGATGGAATGGAACTAATACAAAAGGCGCAGGTATTAAATCCTGATATGCATTTTATAATTATCAGCGGATACAGCCAGTTTGACTATGCTCAGCAGGCGATCCGGTACGGTGTGGAAGATTATCTGCTGAAACCGATCAGGAAGAAGGATCTGACGGCGACTCTTAAGAAGATCTTGGACAAATATGCAGAAGAGGTGCAGTACACGCAGAAGCGGCGGGACGCTGAAATGCTTCTGAAACAGAGCAAAGAGCGGATGAAGCGCAGCCTGCTGGACGACATACTGAAGCGGCCGGAAAAGTTCGGAGGCTTCTTTGTGCGGGAAAGAATCAATGAAGAATACCATTACGATTTTTGTGATACAGAATATCTGACTATGATGGTTAAACTGATTCCGGGAAAACGCAGAGAAGATGCCGATACAAGGAAACTTCTCAGGCAAAAGGGTCTGGAAATCATAACGGAATACACCGAAGGTATCTGTCATGAAATTGTATTGAACAGTATAGGGGAGGGAATCTATGGCATTTTTAACGGCAGCAGTGAGGTGATTGAGCAGATCCCGCGGAAGCTTAAAAAGGTAAAGCTGGAATTGCTGAGGCTTCAGGATATGTTCGAAGATATCCAGGTATATATTGCACTGGGCGGGAGGTTTCAGGATTTTCGGGACATTCTACAGAGTTTCAGGCCGGCAGAAGATGCAATGCAGGAAAGATTTTATTGTGGATCGGATTCTCTGCTGCACAAAGTACAAGCAGAAAACGGAGAAGAAATTGCAAAGCAGATTATTGATAATTCCTTTAAAAAGAGATTCTTAAATTATATTGAAATTATAGATTTATACAAAATAGAAAATGAAACAGTGCAGATAGCAGAACGTTTGAAAAGGCTTAGTTCAGGTAATGGGAAAGCTGTAGCTGAAGTATATAAGGAAATCTTGTCACTTTTTTATTTTGGAACCCACAGTTATAGTATTCTGATTCCCGATCAATATTCTGAGCTGCTGTGTCAGCTGGAGCTGTACGGAACGATTGAGGAAGCAATAGGCCATCTGAAGGATTATATGATAACATCACTCCGGCACTGGCTTGAGGAAAAGAAATATATTGAATCAAAGCCTATCAGGATAGCCAAACGGTATATCGGAGAAAATTATTATCTTCCGCTGACATTGGAAATGGTCAGTAAAGAAATCGGATTTAATCCGACTTATTTCTCAGGAATGTTTAAAAAAGAAACCGAGATGAATTTTTCGGAATATCTAAAAGAGGTCAGGATCGAAAATGCTAAGACCCTGCTCCTTAATACATCAAAGACGGTGGAAGATATATCTTATGATGTAGGGTATGCCGATAATAAATATTTTTCCAGGCTTTTTAAGAAATTAACAGGTGTGACACCTACGGAATTCCGTAAGCTGTATAATTAACGGGAGGAATAATGAATGAATAAATTAGCATTATCTGAGAGAATACGGCTGATCCTGCGGATTTTTATAATATTGGGGTTCTTGAGTACGATGCTGCTGGGTGTTCTCATTGTAAAACGAGTTGTGCCTTTCGTTCTATGCTGGCTGGCGGCGTTTCAATTCATATTGTACCTTGTGCTGATACTGGTATTGAAGAGATATGTGTACAAGCCCGCTGACGATGTGAGAAGGCTGTATCAGAGATTTGTGGACGATCAGGCCTATGAAGAGCTATTTGACAGCGAATATATGCTTTTGCCTCAGTGGAATGAGGTCATGTGTAAGTTTAAGCGTCTGTTGAATAAGCAGGATGCAATAAAAATGTCAAAAAAGCAGGCGGAATACCTGGCGCTGCAGAATCAGATCAACCCTCATTTTCTGTATAATACTCTGGAAGCAATACGCGGTGATGCGATATGTGCCGGCATTGATAATATTGCCGAGACGACGGAGGCTTTGTCAATTTTCTTTCGCTATTCGATTACCGGAGTAGACAAGCTTGTAACTTTAGAAGAAGAGATTGATAATGTGGAGAATTACTTTAAGATTCAATACTATAGGTTTGGAGCAAAACTAAAGCTTGGCATTATATATCCGGAAGCGGAGGATATCACTCAGTATGAAATCCCTAAGCTGACCATTCAGCCATTCGTTGAGAACGCCATATATCACGGAATAGAAAAAAAGGTTCAGGGTGGTGCGGTAAAAGTGAAATTAGAGACCACCGCACGGAAAATTCTGATTACCATATCGGATGACGGTGTGGGGATGTCTGAGGAAATGGTAGAGGATATTAATGATTATCTTGAAAAGGTTGTAGTAAATCATGTGGAGGAAGGCCGGAAACAAATGGGCGGGATAGCAATGAAAAATGTGAACAGCAGAATTAAACTTCTGTTCGGTGAAGAGTATGGTATACACGTATACAGCACTGCAGGTATAGGAACGGATATTAGAATAATTCTGCCAAAGGTAAAGAGAGGACAATATGAAGGGTGAACTTCTGCGGATTGAAAATATTAGAAAAGGCAGTTTCCTGAAGCGGATTCAAGTACAGATCTTTACAGGTGAGATCGTGTACTGTGTATTTGACAATGTGCAGGAAAAGCATATGTTTTTAGATATCATGGCAGGGCGGGAAAGACCTGATTTTGGAAGGGTTTACTGTGAGGAAAAGGCAGTTTCGGAGAAGGAAATACCCAAAATGCTAAGCCGGTATACGGCGGTAATTTCCAGGCAGAGTATCTTAATTGATTCAGTGACAATACGGGAAAATATATTTATAGTCAGACCGCAGGTACCGGAACAGTTTGTAAGAAACCAGGAATACAAGCGCAAAGCGGAAGCTTTATTCAAAGAATTTGAAATTAATATTGATATACAAAAACCTACATGGGAGCTTTCTGTTTTCGAAAAAGTACAGGTGGAAATCCTGAAGGCGTATCTGCTGGAAAAGAAGATTATCATATTTACCGCACTTGGAAATTCCATCAGTGACAGGGAAAAAGGGATGTTGTGGCTGCTGATGGAGAAGCTGAAGGATCGGGGACTATCCTGCATCATGGCGGATCCGCTGGAAGACATTGATTTTTCCCATACAGACCGGGTAGTCATCATCAGGCATGGAAAAACCTGTGCGGTAAAGGAGATTGCTGACTGTGATTATACCATGCTGCACAAGATTCTCTATCAGGGCAGCATAAAGGTAAATGACGAATGGGATCCCTTTATCACAAAAGTAGATAAAGGCGAGAAGGTGCATCTCAGACAGCTTACATCAGAATATCTGAAGAATGTCTCACTGTCAGTTACCAGAGGAGAAATTGTAAAGTTATTCTGTATCGATGAGAGGAGCTATGATGAAATTACCGGTGTACTGCAGGGGAAAAGAGCAGTGAAGAGCGGCAGTCTGGATACTGATGGGAAGCAATATCAGATCAGGCGGAGTGCCAGAGGTGTCAGGGATGGTATCGGAATACTGAACGGGAATCCGGTGGCAGATTCTCTATTCATGGAAATGTCTGCAATGGACAATCTGCAGATGCTGCTGGCAAGAAAAGCAGCAGGCATGTGGTCAAAACCAAAGTACAAGAAAAGTATTCGGATGCATCTAAAGAATATTATCCCGGAGGATGTTTTTCATAAACCGGTGAAAAATCTAACCGGTGCCGATATACAGAAGGTGGCATATTGCAGATGGCTCTTATATTCTCCCGAACTTTTGGTCTGCATACAGCCCTTCGCAGATGGTGATATAGAATCCAGAGAGACCGCCAGAGAAATGGTTTACCTGCTGGAAAGCAGAAAAATCCCGATTCTGATCATTACCTCAAATACCTTAGAATTTAATTATTGCCGCGGAAAAGAATTGTACATGAGGAAGGGAGAAATGATACAAAAGGAGGAAGCACATCAATTTATCAATTCAAATAATCAGTAAACTCGCAGCTATTTATGAACCGGGCACTCGGTCATCGTAAATAGCTGCGAGTTTTATTAGTGCTCCACCACCCATTTGATGTGCAAGATGGATAAAAAAATAACAATATTAAATAAAAGATTGTATAACATTTACAATTTCGGAAGATTGTCACCCCTATTATAAAGATGGTAAGTATGAATAATAAAATTATTATGTTACCATTGATTCAACAAAAGAGAGCGTGATTAAGGGAGGAAGGATTTATGGAAAACGAGATTTTGCTCGAAGTAAAAAATATCACGAAACGCTTCCCAGGGGTTGTGGCACTGTCTGATGTGAGCTTGCGGCTGCGAAAAGGAAAGGTTCATGCACTTATGGGAGAAAACGGAGCCGGAAAGTCGACGCTCATGAAGATCATAACCGGAATTTATCAGGCCGATGAGGGTGATATCTGTCTGCGAGGCGAAAAAGTAATGTTTCAAAAGCCAAAACAGGCATTGGACAGCGGTATTTCAATGATTCATCAGGAACTAAGCCCGATAATGGATATGACCATTGCGGAAAACTTGTTTCTGGGGAAAGAGTTTTGTAAAGGTAAGATTATCAATAATAAGAAGATGCATAAGGAAGCAGAAGAACTGCTTCAGAAAGTGGGAGTGGATTTATCACCGTCGATGCTGATGAAACATCTTACAGTTTCTCAGATGCAAATGGTAGAGATTGCAAAAGCACTGTCATACGATGCCGAACTTATCATCATGGATGAACCATCTGCGACTATTACGGAACGAGAGATCGGTAACCTATTTCGGATTATAGAGAATCTGAAAAAAGAAGGCCGATGTATTGTATACATCACACATAAAATGGATGAAGTATTCCGCATCGCGGATGAGATTACAGTTTTAAGAGACGGTAGGTACATCGGAACATATGGCTCAGAGGAGATTGACGAGAATCAACTGGTGGTAAAAATGGTGGATCGTGAATTGACAGAGATATACCCGAACCGTTCCAACCAGGCAGGGGAGGTTATCTTAAAAGTAGAGAACCTGTCCCAGAAAGGTGTCTTCGATGGGATTTCTTTTGAATTAAAAAAGGGAGAGATACTGGGATTTTCCGGTCTTATGGGATCGGGCAGGACGGAAGTCATGAATGCACTTTTTGGTATTACCCAGCCTGACGAGGGCGCAATATAC
>Ga0153946_1001253_pt1 | contig 10890 bp, 9 predicted proteins | sample TSNJ030MetaG_FD_104751 | JGI IMG/M metagenome (GOLD analysis project Ga0153946, IMG submission 104751) | Attine ant fungus gardens microbial communities from New Jersey, USA - TSNJ030 MetaG | ecosystem: Host-associated > Fungi > Mycelium > Unclassified | place: USA: New Jersey, Wharton State... | reverse complement strand
TTACTACATAAAAAGGTTCTAGTAACCGCTGGTCCTACTATTGAAAAAATGGATCCTGTTCGTTTTTTAAGTAACCACTCTAGTGGAAAAATGGGGTATGCATTAGCAAGACAAGCTCGTTACTTAGGTGCTGATGTGACGTTGATTAGTGGTCCAACCAATCTTAAATTTCCTAGAGGAATAAAAGTAGTATCTGTAGAATCATCAATAGAGATGTTTGAGCAAGTTCAAAAAGAATATCCAAAACAAGATATTATGATTAAGGCTGCTGCAGTTGCTGATTATACATTTGCAGAGTATCAGCCAAACAAGATAAAAAAAGCGATAGAAAATACGTCGTTTAAATTAATCAAAACAAATGATATTTTAGCATATTTAGGATCAAATAAAGCAAATAACCAAGTAGTTTGTGGTTTTGCGATGGAAACTGAAAATTTAATTCAGAATGCACAGGATAAATTAAAGAATAAAGGTTGCGACATTTTAATTGCAAATCAATTAAATCAAGAAGGTGCTGGATTCAATGTTGATACCAACATTGTGACCATCATTACAAAAGATAACATAACCCAGTTACCTTTATTAAGTAAAGATCAAGTAGCAATTGAAGTATTACATAAATGTTTAGAAATCTTGAAGAGGAAAGAGGAATCCATATGTTAATTGTTATTGATATTGGCAATACAAATATTACATTAGGAGTTTATCATCAAGATAAAATTCTAAGAACATTTCGTTTAACAACCAAAATGAAAAGAACTAGCGATGAATATGGATCCGCTATTGTTAATTTTTTAAATGTATTGAATATTTCAGTTGATGCTGTTGAAGATGTTATTATTTCAAGTGTTGTTCCTATGATAATGCATTCCTTCAACAATGCAATTAGAAAATATTTGAATAAAGAGCCAATTATCGTTGGTCCTGGAATTAAAACTGGAATTGCAGTACAGATTGATAATCCTAAATCCTTAGGAGCCGATCGATTAGTAGATGCTGTGGCAGCTTATAATATTTATGGTGGTCCTTGTTTAATTATTGATTTTGGAACAGCGACTACTTATGATTATGTAAATGAAAAGGCCGTATTTGAAGGTGGTGCGACTGCTCCAGGGATTGAAATTAGTGCCCAAGCTTTATGGAGTCAAGCAGCACAATTACCAGAGATTGCTATTAAAACTCCCGCAAAAGTAATTTCTAAAAATACCATAGAGAGTATGCAAGCTGGGTTGGTTTATGGTTACATCGGTCAAACTGAATATCTAATTAAGAAAGTTAAAAAAGAAAAAGGTAAAGATTTAAAAGTGATTGCTACTGGTGGTTTAGGTAGAATCATTTATGAAGAAACAAACATGATTGATGTATATGATCGTGACTTATCTTTTAAAGGTTTAAAAATTATATATGATAGAAACAGAGAATCGAAATAATTTCGATTCTTTTTTATAGTATTTGTATTCATAAACAAGTATAAATTCATAAATTTCTATTCTATAATTCAAATAATTTTGTTAAAATAGGAGAAAGGAGATTGATAGCTATGAAGATAACAAACAATTTAGAAAATAATACACTCAAAAATAAGATAGAAGATGGTGATTCTCTAGCAGTGTTACAAGATAATAAAAATAATATAACGGTAGAAATAACGAAAGATAGCACGAATACATCAATAGAGAGTATTGAAGATTATGTTGATGATGCTATGGTAGAGGTCGATACTACAGATAATGTCGTTATCCAAAACAACATGAATAGTGCTACTAATCAAACTAAAAAAACTCATTTTGAAGATAAATTATTCAATAGTATCGATACATTCATCAACAAAAGTAAGAACTGGTTGATTCGTTATTTTAGTAAGTATTCAATTAAAATTAAAAGACAATTGAAAACTGAGAAATATAAAATATTAATAAATGCAAGTATTCCATTATTTATTGGTATCTTTTTAATCCTATCATTCGCAAAACATAACGTTGGTTTTTGGACATTACTTATATGGTCATTTCTTGCTGTTATCGTGTATTGTTACTTTTCTGCTCGTCAAATACAAGCCGAACGTAATAGAAATGCTACCTTTAAAAGAGGTGTTTCCGAATTATTGATTAATTTAGCCAATGATACGAACGATTTTGAAAAGACAACGATTGATGAAAACCGTTTAAAAAATGCAACTCAAAAGCTATGCCAACATGCTCAACGAACACTAACTGAATTAAGTGGGATCCATGCAGATCTTATTGAGGTTAGTTTTATCTCTTATGACATAGTAAATGAAGAAGAGTATGTTAGCATGATTGCAAATTCTAATCGTTATAAACCAGATGAATATACGATGACTGAAAAACTTGGAGAATATGAAGAAACTGAATATTTTTATAAACAAATGATTAGAAACAAAGATTCAAAAATTTATACTCTAGCAGATGAATATGAAATATCACAACAATTCGGTAAAGAAAGTGAATATTCTCAATATTTAGGATTTTTAGTTAAGAGTGAGAAAGCAACTACTCCAAGACAAATCATAGGAGTATTACAAGTATTTATTAAACAATCAGAATACAAACTAGCTAAAAATGAAAAAGAATTAAAAATAATCGCTACTGATTATTTAGCTCATTGTGGAGAATTAATTACTTTTTATTACGAAAAATTATAAGTGGAAAAAGAATCGGAAATTCCCGATTCTTTTTCATACCTTAATTAAATATTTGATAATTTTCTAGTAACGTAATTAAATCATCATTAGAATTAAAAATATAATGGTATATTCTTTGCCCATCAAAAATTAAGTATTCTTGCGTTGTTCCACTATACTTATAAGCTTCATCGACATTTTCGATGCTAATTTCATCAAAAGAAATATCCCGCTGTTTTTCTATATCTTCTAGAAAGTATGACTTTGCGAAAGAATAAAGAAGCTTACTCCTTACATATATTATTTCTTGATGTAAACTGACTTTACCATCTGTTGTTTGAATTTCTTCATAAGTAGAAATTTGATAGGAAAGAATGTTATTTTCATAAAATAACTTGGTATAAGAATCTTCCACTCGATTTCCTTTAAATCCTAATTCAGATAATATAATATAAGGTTGATTTTTTGATTCAAAAGGAAGTGGTTCCCCTCTATTTGAACCACTTAATCCAAGTTCAATAAACATAATCATAAATGCGAGTAAATATAGCGTAAATGAAAGTTTTTGAACATTAAATTTTTTCCGTTTTACATTAATCGGATTTGCTTTATCAAAATTACGATACATTTTTATTAGATAATAAACTTCTACAATCACATTGATCGTCAGATAGACGTTTAACATTAAACTTCCAATGAAAGCATCTCCTTTTATTAAAGAAACGATATAAGAGGAAAACATACGAGTATTATATTGATAGCTACTACGAGTATGATATGTATATATCATTAAAGAGAGAAGCAATATAGTAAAGATAATCCAAAATATATTTACTTTGATTATATATTTGACTGACTCTAATCTTTCTTTTGTACTTGTGTAAAATTCTGGAGCTGCACTATCTTTTGGGGCACTGAATACATAAATTCTTTTAATCCTCGTTACTAATTTCCAGCCACATTCTTCATATAAATCAACTTGTTCTTCTGGAAGTTTTCCTTTCTTTCCTGCTAATTCAATCCGATACAATATTTCAGAGGACTCATTTTTTTTGAAGCGACTAAACCATACTCCTCGTTTTTCTAGCAACCATCCCTTTTTGGCCATATCTTCATAAAACCATTCGTTTTCACCAATCAAGAAATGAAAATAATGAACTTTATATTTCATAACAAATCCTCCACGTATTCACCATTATCAGTAAATACCTCTGTTTTCTCTAATACTTCTACAATATCAATAAAATCTCCTCCTCTCCAAAATTTAAACCAATAAACATATTGCCCTTTCACAATACAGAATTTCTCTTCATTTAAGGCAAAAGCTTTATCTACCCCTTGTACTTGTATCTCTTCACAGTAGCTGTAATCATTCTTTAACGCTTCAACAAAAGGCTTCACTAGATTTTTATTCTTAACATAATATACCGTTTGATATAGACACACTTCACCATCATCTGTCATTTTAGATTCAGTTAATTCCCAAAAAGTTGATAATAAGGCTCTTTCTTCCACTATTCTATCGTCAATGAAACTATATTCACCCTCTCTAACCGGCGTACTTTCCCCTTCTATGTTTAATTCAGCTAAAGAAATAATTGGCTTGTGATTCCCATCAGTTAATTCATATTTTGATTTATTAAAGAATTGTACAATTGATAACAGGAAAAAAACAACAGCTAACAGAAGTACTCCATTCATCATTATATTTTTTCCTAAGTTCTTCTTTTTAGGACGTTTTATTTCTTCTCCATTTTTAAAACTCCTAAATAATTTAACAGCTTTATAGAGGCGAATTGGCATCACTAGTAATATAAACCCATAACTCAAAAATAAAGTTAATGTTAAGGCAGTACTTTTTACTAAATCAACTGTATAATATGCACCCATGTTTCCAAGGATAGCACCTATACCTCCTCCTCTTCTAAAAACATTGATAAAAGGAAAAACAAAAACAATCAACATATTGACTATATCTATAAGAATCAATTTCCAAGTGGAACTAATTAAATGCTTATAAGGAACCGTTCTTTCCATTGTGCTACCATAGAACTCAGGTGCACCACTATCCTTCAAAGCCCCAAAAATATACATATCACCCATTCTAGTTACCATTTCCCAGCCACAGTCTTCATATAAAGCAATTTGTGCTTTTGGTAGTTTGCCCGATTTTCCTGCTAATTCTACTCGATAACTCATTTCACAAGGTTCACTTCTAATAAATTTGCTTAAGAAAATGCCTCTTTTTTTAAGTATCCAGCCTTTTTTAGCCATCTCTTCATAAAACCACTCATTTTCACCAATCAAATAATAATCATAATTAAATTTATATGTATATTTCATAATAAATCCTCCAAGCATTCCCCATCTTTCACTAGAAGTTTTAATCTTTTATATTCATTTACCAATACTTCCTTACCTTCTTCTGTCAATAAATAAATCTTTCTTCGATCATCATTATTCATAGTCCCTTGTTCAATTAATCCATCTTTCTTCATTCTACTAATAATTCCATACATAGTTCCAGGTCCCATCTCAATTCTACCACCAGACAACTCTTTAATTCCCTTCATCATTTCATAACCATACGCTGGTTGTAATAATGACAACAAAATATAATACATAGCTTCACTAATTGATTGTTGCATAATATTCCTCCATTGTATCGTGCCACGATATATCGTCTAACGATATATTACCATAAATTATTTACTTAGTAAATACTATTTCAAAATAACTTATTGTATAATTTAAATAACAATATAAGGAGGAACAAATATGCCAATATTAGATCAAAATAAACCAATAATGCGATTCTTTGAAGATATCACTAAAATACCCCATGGTTCTTATAATGAAAAAGAGCTTAGTGATTATATTGAAGCATTCGCTAAAGAAAGAAATTTAACATATAAAAGAGATGATATGCATAATATCATTATTTATAAACCTGGAATCAATGGTTTAGAAAATAGTAAACCAGTAATTCTACAAGGTCATATCGACATGGTTAATGAAAAAAATAATGATAGTACCCACGATTTTACAAAAGATGCTTTAAAACTATATATTGAAGATGGGTGGTTATCTGCTGAAGGTACAACATTAGGTGCTGATGATGGTATTGCTGTTGCTTATATGTTAGCAATCTTAGATGATACAACAATTAAACATCCACCATTAGAGTGTATTTTTACTGTTCAAGAAGAAGTAGGATTATTTGGTGCTGCTAATATAAAGAAAGAAGATCTTTCAGCTAAGCGTATGATTGGGATGGATAGTGGTAGTGAAGGAGTAACTAGTGTTTCATCTTCTGGAGGAAGAAGAACAATTTTGACAAAAGAAGTTACTTTCGAAAGTAACATAAATCCATGTTACCAACTTAAGTTGTCTGGTTTATTAGGTGGACACTCTGGAGGATCGATTCATTTAGAAAGAGGGAATGCTAATAAACTGGCCTTCCGTATGTTAGAGTATCTATTAAAACATGATGTTGATATTCAAATTATTAATGTGACAGGTGGCTTAAAAGAAAATGCCATTCCTAGAGAATGTAATGTGATTTTTTCTTCTTCTAGATCTTTAAAGACTATCAACCGATATTTAGAAGAAATCTATGCAAAGATTAGTGAAGAACTTGAATTTAGTGATCCTAACTTCTGTTATGAAATAGAATCATATTCAAATTGTGACAAAGCGATTTCAAGTGAAATATCAAAAAAAATAATTCAATTAGTGTATTTGTCACCTAATGGATTTAAGGCTAGATCATTAGCTATTGAGGGCTTGACAACTGTTTCATTAAATCTAGGAGTGATTCGTCTTGAAGAGGCAAAGCTTTGTTGTTATTTTTCAATCCGTTCTCCAATGAAAGCAGCAATTGAGGAATTATCCACTCAAATTGATGTATTAGCTGAAGTATTCAATGCTAGTGTTATTCATACAGCTGATTATCCAGGATGGAATTATGATCCTAATTCAGAGCTTAGAAAAGTATTGGCTGATGTAACATTAGAAATGTTTGATAGAGAATTAGTAGAACATGCAGGACATGGCGGATTAGAAACTGGTATCTTTAAAGGATTAATTCCAGAATTAGATATTGTTACACTATGTGCAATTACAAAAGATATTCATACTCCTGATGAAAGATTGAATTTGGAATCTTTTGAAAAAATGTATGATTTCTTAGTAACTGTACTAGCAAGATTATAAAAATTAGCAGTAATCAATGGTAATTCATGATTACTGCTTTTTATAACTTTTTATATAGTAATATTTTATTGTGATTTATTCTTGTTTACTTTATACTATTTAAAGGGAGATATAGGAAATGATCACCTTACTTGAGTCTTTTGATCGTAAAGAAAGGATATGATAGATACTATGAACTTATTTGGAACCCAAAAGTTTAATAATGTAGATAAAATTTCAAAACATGCTAATCCATCATCAAATCAAGAAATCAAAAAAATATTAGAAGAATTCCAATTGGGCTATACCAAAAGAAATATTGATGATATTGATCATTTTGTCGATAAACTGTTCACTCAAGATACCCCAATTGTAGTAGGAACATCCTTTAATGAAGTTTTTGTAGGAATAAAAGATATCAAGGAATTACTATATAGCGATTGGAAATATTGGGGAGATGTTACTCTAGATTTAGCGAATGTCTATATTTCAAATAATCAAGATACTGCATGGTTTATGCTAAGAGGAAATGTAAAACATAGTTTTCAATTTTCTAAAGAAAAAGATGCACAGTATGTCGATATAATCAAAAATAGAATGGTCGATTCTAGCTTATCTATCAATGATAAAATCGCCCATATTGATTGGATGCTCTCTTTAGCGTATCATCATCGTGCAAGTATAAAAAGAAATGCTTGCATACCTTTGCTTTTATCAGGTGCTTTGATCAAAGAAGACAATTCTTGGAAATTTAAACAAATGCAATTTTCCATCGCAAAACCTAATTTTCCTGATATACGTTTAGAATCATCAAAAGACTTTGTAGAGCAATATCAAAAAGATATACGTAGAATAAAGGAGCTTACTTACGCTTCTACTTCCAACAATTTGCCTCAATTTATGGAAGACTGGCTTACCAGTATTTCAAAACAACAACCAAATAAAAATTATTACTTACCCTATTCAGTCGTACTAGGTTTTGATAATCAATGTTACTATGGAGAAAAAGCAATCAATTCTTATTTTAGAGAATTACAATCAATGAGCATATCCCTAGAAACTGCACAAGGAATCTATCAACAACATGCTGAGTATACAACTGCCACTATTATTGGAATATTAAAATGCAAGCTTTCAAAAGAACAATTACTACTATTAACGGAAGCAGAAATATTCTCTATCTTACAAAGTAATAAAGAAGATGATGCGACAAAATTATTTACTATTCATCGAAGTATTGCTTACTTACAAAAAGAAGCGAATTATGGTGAAGATTATAGCTATCCTATTCGTATGAGTGCACTATATAATCAAGATAAGAAATGCTTTGAATTTATTCATTTCTCATTTCCGTATTATTGGACAATAGAAGGAATTTATAATGATCATAAATAAACAAAATAGAAATCATAATTACGTAAGTACACATGATTTCTATTTTTATTTAGTTTTCTATAAAAATTGATTAATTTCCCTTTCAAAATATTCATACACATCTCTTTTTAATTCATCTTCATCAGCATTCCATAACCCAAAACGGTTGGTATTCATAATCCTTTTATAAACAATACTAGGATCATTAATTTGATTAAATGCTCTTTTTAAAATATTTGCCTTTGATACTTTTTCAAATAATAGAATTGGTTTTTCATTAATAACAGCATCAACTTGTTTTCTAGTCACTCTTAATTCCTTACATATTGTCGCAATATCATAGCTAGTATACATTTCTTTTATTTTATCTTTCAAATAAGAATCAATAGAATAATGTGAATAACGACTATCAAAATTAGGAATACTTTGTAAGTTTTCTAAAATAACAACAGTATTATATCCATATCTCGCTTGTAACTGGGATAATGTAAATCCTTCGCAATAATCATTAAATATATTCTTTAACACTGCTTGATCAATTTTATTATTGATCGACTGATAGACAATTATCTTATATCGTTTTCTAATTAATCTTTGATTTGATACTGCATTACTTAGTGTAGATAAACTAACATCTAAGAACTTAATTGCATCTTTATTCGTACCTTTAAACACTACTCTATTATCTTTTGTATCTTCAATTTCTACATAGATCAACTTCTCACCTTCTTTAATATATTGTATTATTACACTATATTAATAAATGAGTTACTTCATTCTAGTTTATTACTAAATAAGTTATTAAGATTTCGCAGTTTTATTTATGATAAGATACCATGCATGAAAGTTGTAACAATCGATTGTGCACTTTGAATATCAATCGCTCCAAATCCTCTATGCCAAAATCCTATTTGGGCATTAATTAATGTTAGAAAACGCCAAGTATAAATACTCTCTTTTCCTTTTAAATTATGATGTACAGCTGAAATTTCCGTAAACATTTTTTGTACTATGTAGAATTGATTTGTCTGATATTTTTCTGATAATAGTGCAGATTTAGAGGATGGTGGTAAAAACCACATAGATAATACCATTAAATAAAAATCGCTGTTTTCCTTAGCAAATGCAAAATAAGTTGCTACTACATTCACTAATGCAGGATAGATGTCTTGATCATAATTTGCAGGATTTGCAGTATACTTACATTCTTGATTTAACAACGTATCCAATTTAGTAAAACTGGTCTTTAGGATTTCTTCAAATAGTCCCTCCTTACTCCCAAAGAAATAGTATAAAGTAGGTTTTGTAATCCCAACTTTTTCCACAATCTCATTTGGACTTACTGCATCATATCCTTTTTCAGAAAATAATTTTAATGCACATTTAAATATATCGTCTCTTTTATTCTCTCTCATATCTCAATATTATACTTCTAGGTATATAAAGTCAATAAAAACCATTGCATTTATATACCTTTAAGTATATAATGTCAATATACCTATAGGTACATTAATATTGGAGGTATTATTATGTGGTATAAAGACAGTATATTTTATCAAATCTATCCGTTAGGTTTCTGTGGAGCACCTGTTACAAATGATAGTATTCAAACAAATCGTATAGATAAAGTCATAGAATGGATTCCTCATATGCAAAGTATTGGAATTAATGCACTTTATTTTTGTCCTGTTTTTGAAAGTTCATCACATGGTTATGATACCAAAGACTTTTCTAAAATTGATTGTCGTCTTGGGAGTAATGATGATTTTGCTAAGGTATGTAATGAATTACATAATGCTACTATACGAGTAGTGTTAGATGCTGTATTCAATCATGTCGGTCGTGAGTTTTTCGCTTTTCGTGATGTTCAAGAAAAAAGAGAAGAATCAATCTATAAAGATTGGTTTTACATTAATTTTAATCGAGATAGTAACTATCATGATGGATTTTATTATGAAGGTTGGGAAGGACATTATAATTTAGTTAGACTTAATTTGGATAATCCTTTCGTTGTTGAATACTTGTTTTCATCTATTCAAGGCTGGGTGAATGAATTTAATATTGATGGATTACGACTAGATGTTGCCTATATGCTAAGTGAGGATTTTTTGCGAAAACTTCGGAAATTTTGTGATTCATTAAAGCCAAATTTCTTCTTAATTGGTGAAATAATTCATGGTGATTATCATCGAATTGTTGATAAAGATATGTTGGATAGTTGTACTAATTATGAATGTTTTAAGGGTATTTATTCAAGTATCAATGATAGAAATATGTTTGAAATTGCTTATAGTTTGAATCGACAATTTGGAAGTGGAGATTGGACATTGTATAAAGGATTAGCATTATTTAATTTTGTTGATAATCATGATGTAACAAGACTTGCTAGTAACCTAAAAGAACCACAAAATATAATGAATGCTTATAGTCTACTCTTTACAATGCCTGGTATTCCTTGTATCTTTTATGGTAGTGAGTGGGGGGTAAAAGGAGAAAAAATGCAAGGCAGTGATGCAACATTGCGACCATATTTTCAAACACCAATAACAAATTCTACGACTTACTGGATAGCAAAACTATCTTCTTTAAAAAAACAATATCAAGCATTTACATCTGGAAGTTATCATCAATTATATCTAACCAATCAACAATTCGTATTTGAACGTAGACATGACTTG
>Ga0153946_1001252_pt1 | contig 10892 bp, 10 predicted proteins | sample TSNJ030MetaG_FD_104751 | JGI IMG/M metagenome (GOLD analysis project Ga0153946, IMG submission 104751) | Attine ant fungus gardens microbial communities from New Jersey, USA - TSNJ030 MetaG | ecosystem: Host-associated > Fungi > Mycelium > Unclassified | place: USA: New Jersey, Wharton State... | reverse complement strand
CACCACCAATGTTACCTGCTGCAATACCAGATACACAATCGCCATTGGGATTATTGGGATTAAGAGGTTGAACAGCGATATCTTGAGGTTCGATCGAAAATGACATTCCCCCGAAGATGAGAGCGATAGTGGATTGGGTATTACATGGGACTGTGAATCCTCCTTGACCATCAGATTTAGCACCCGGAATTTGTTTATGAACGGTATTAGCGTCAGCCGGTGGTGCAACAATTAAAGTAGTGCCTGGGTCATACACAATCAATGATGATCAAGAGTTCTTTTCGCGAAAACTGACCGGTGTCGAGTATGGCGGTACGACCTTTGAGACCAAGATTTTTATTGTCGACAGAAACATCGTCCATAGCCGATTCCCAAAATCCTTGTTTGCTCACATTGGGAAGATCAACGGTGGTTGAAGAATCAAATTTAGTCAAATCAGTGCCACTTGAGAGAGGGCATTATATTTGCCTCAGAAAGTGATGTCCAGATTAACGTTAACTTACCCAAAGGTGATTTCCCCATCATTCTTGTTATCTGCAAGCCGTGAAATCTTATATCCAATCACAGCCTCCTTAAGTATTCCTTTGCTAGCGAGAGCTTCAATTGGCGTTGCCACCCCCTGACTAGACAACGTCTAAGTTGTTCATCAGAAAAGTCAAATTTTGCAAGAACGACATGAAAACAGATAGGAGACTTACGGATTGTGCTAAACCCATCAGACCATCAAAAGGCGTTGAATTGTCCGAAAAATCAACACTCTCGGTGGTAGCAACTCCGAAGGTATGTTTATTGAGCTGAAGGCCAGCAATGGCAATGTTATCGGTAATGATATCACCAGAAACCGATCCAGTTCCATAGGTGACAGAGAAAGGTTTACTTGTGTCCACGAAAGAGGTTGATGACTGGGGTCCCAAGAACCGATGGTTGCCCTAGAAAAAAAAAGGCAATCGATTGTTAATCCTGAGCTGTTCAAATATGAGATATGTGTATTTACACAGTCACCTCCTGCTTGGGATTGACATTTCTCGGCTCCGACCCAAAGATCAGCGGAACCCGAGTCCATAAGAATCAAGAAGTCTTGTGGTGGTGTGCCTATTTGAATAGTAGCAAGGTAACCAACATCTTGACTCCTTTTTCAAAACGACAGAGGTATGAGAAAACAGATGATTCTCATTCGTTCAACTCACTCGATGTCTAAACCAAGCGAGTTGGCCGTAGTAGGTTGGTTCGCAATCGCAACATCATCTTGATTTCTATAGAGAAATGAATCAGTCTCGACAACGACACAGATGCAACATAGTTGCTCACGCAGCGCTACCAGCACCGGCACCCTTCCCGCTTTTTGCAGCGTTGTTGGCTGGTTCGCCATTCCCTTCCTGGCCATTACGGTTACCAGAAGAGGTACCGCCACTGTGACGATTATTATCTGAGTGACCGATCAAGGTATGACCTCCAGTCGATTTCTGGTTATTATTTTTCATGGGGGTTGGCATTCCATGTCGATTATAACGTTCCTCAAGACCCTCAACTCGTCTTTCCAACTGGCGTTGAAGTTCTTCTTGGCTCGGTTCATCCCTGCCCGTCATTCGCGCGAGACGACGACGACTGCGATTAATATGTTGTTGGAGAAACTAAGAAATCAGTTCATCTCGCTCTCAAGTTGCCTATTCCAATAGTTTACTCACGACTTGAGGATGGATATCGATATCGCGAGAAAGAGCAACCCTTCGCAAAGGAAGAGTCACCATTCTTGGGTTGTGTTCCTCCTTAGACGAAGATAGAGGTAAGGCATTGACAGTATTGTGAATGTCGAAAAAGACAAAAATGCAAGCCAGCAAAGTCGCAAATGACACCTTTAGATGCACCATCTCGTGAAATCAATCAAGACTGAAACCTGGTCTCGACAACTCCTCCTCAAGAGGTACGAAAGAAAGAAAGATAAAATTTACAAGAAGATGGGGAGAATGCCCTGCCTGGAGCACTAACCACGAAGAAGGAGGGGAATGGGAATGGGATGAATGAAAATGTACGCCAGATATATGGAAGTTGTCGCCTCGTTACCATCTCCACCGCTTCCAACAAAAGAAATTTGACAAATTTAGCAGGTCACCAGGGATGTTAAAAATCATGATAGATGTGCTTACGTCAGTAACTCTGCGCATTGTACGTCTAAGATCGTCGTTGTGCATGAACGTGAGATGCCACTCATCATTGTGTCATGCACCAAAAGAGACGATCGAAAAAATTCAAAGCCTCAAGTCAAGCCTGAAATACGGTAAAGGATCAGAGAAGGAGGCGTGAGATCCCAGTATCAATACAAGGTAACGTTGGTGCACTAGGAGTATCTTAGATACCGCTTGTCAGGGCCTGGCACCTATGACATATTGGAGGTCTATCAGATCACCTAGGAGAAAGTGTAGAGCACTGCTCAACCAAGAAGAGCAAGGCTCGGTCCCGAACTACGTACATCCCTCACGAGAGTAAGATTAGATAACCACCACAGCATACACCGTACCGTCTACTGTTTATTCTTGTTCAGAAGGTACCTAACCACGATATATCCTATGCCTGCGACGATTATGACCATTTATCAAAATTTTGTATTGATATTAAATCATGTAGCAGGTAATTACATTCAATACATTTGCACAAAGACCAATAACAAATTCGAATTTACTTCCTTTTCCTTTCATCTTGCTATGCCACACTCTAGATGTTCCCCTGTACTCCAGTATTCCTCTGTCCCCTCTGTTCCCCTGTACTCCCGTATTATGTTCTCCCGTATTCCTCTATCTCTTCTGTTCTCCTGTATTCCTCTATTTTCTCTGTTCCTTCCTCGACCTTTTCCCTTTGCAGCGGTGGTTGCCCCGCCGAACCATTCCTTCCCCACAACTACTACACTCAATCACATTCGGGTTCGCCTGTCTTTCAAAATTGAGATGGCTGTCTATATGATTAAGGAGACTGCTTGAATGGAGCTCGGCGTTGCACGCGTAAGAGTGCTGATGGTTTGTTGTGAGGACCGGTTCGTCATGCCCTGGAATAAGAACTCGAATCGGAGGGTGCCACTGGCAGTTGACGTTCATGTTTCCACCGATATTGTGCGTGTGTCTCATATGGGCACGCATATGCTTGAGCGTTGCGAACACTAAATATCTGCATTGCTCCCATCGGCACCTATACATGTCGCCAGGCTTCGCAGCAACAGGTCGTACTTTATCGAAAGGTACATGTTTGATGCCCAAGGGTTCATTCACGGTGATCCAACTTCCATTTGGTGAGGCAAGCCCACTGCGAGACTGCCACTTTGTCAGATCTTTGTGTAGAGACACCGAACGGACACCTATTGCAGGTGACATGGGGGCTAGGACTTTGGATTCATCGGTTACTCTGTCCTGCACAGCCTTCTTTCTTATGGTCTGTGGCCTTTCATAAGGCTTCTGGGCTCGAGTTGACCTCCTGTTGTCTTGAGTGATCCGGGATGGACCTGCCAAGCTAGTGTCATGTGTATCTTGCAGGTACACTTGATCACTGGGAGAGGTGTTATCCATGAAACTCCTGTATGCATCGCGAATGGGAAGAGCAATCTGTGAATTGACCCAATGGTTTTGAGTCTGGGCAGAGAGGGCAATGGATGCATAGGAAGGAGTTGAGGAAGAGCCGAAGTCATTGGTCATGAGGTATTGCTGGTTCAAGCCAGATGGAGTGTATAAAGTCTCTCCGATGGCAGCAGGATCATTGCTAAACCATGGTGCACGAGTTGGATTTTGTGAATAAGAGACACCTGTTGAGAAGTTGGTGTTATGTATTGCAGATTGGTACTCCATCCATAGACCTGAGTTCAATGATGATGATGGCTGAAAAGCTCCAAGGGGCGGTTGACCTGGGTCAGTGAAAAGCAAATCACTGGAAGGGGGAGTGGGTATGTCCCATAATATTCCTGTACCAGTAGACAAGGCACTACTATTTTGGTTATCAACAGATGGCAATGAAGAATTTAAACAAAAGGCTTACGAGGATGAAGGGGAGCTATTCTGGTAAGCCAAGTCAGCAGTGCTCATGCTACCGCTTCCATATTGTCCCATGTTGTCGAAGATATTGTCACGACCATCGCTTCCATATTGCCCCATGTTGTCGAAGATATTGTAGTGACTGTCGCTTCCGAATTGTCCCATGTTGTCGAAGGCATTGTAATGACTATCATTGAAGGAAGATTGATTTCTTCTAGTATCAGGGATCCATTGACTAAGTTCAAAGTATAGAGTATCAGATAACATGTCTCCTCGATGGGACGAATACACATACTCCTGTGAATCAGCATTTGGATTGACAACAATGTCGCATAAGGCTTCATATGGACCAATGGAAGTATCCATATTGTATCGCTCCCGGGCAGACGGACGACTGCGACGACGGGGAGTGCGTGTATTCTTTCCAGAAGAGTAGGTCATTGTTATGAAGAGTGCAGGACAAAATATGCGAGTGGAGACTCAGTAGCTCTTGGTGAAAGACTGGGGAAAGATGGCAGAACTGCAGGGTATTTAAGGCATTTCCTCATCACGATGCACAACGCGCGGCCTTGCAGCTTGAAAACCGCATTTGAATGGAAGCTTCAAGGTCGGCTCCTATCGTTGTTCACTCCGGTCAGCCACCATCAATGAACCTACGATGCACTACAGAAAAGGAGTGACGGTCCATTGATCAGCGATAGTCCATCAGGGCACGGGTGACAGGAAAATGGAAGAAGTTTTGTCGGTAAGCAGAAATGAGTGTTTTAGAACAATGTTGAGATAGGGGCATCCAGAAGAAGTGAGCTCTACGCGTCGAACGCCGTATAGAAAGCACAAGCATGAGTCTTTCGAAACACGCTGCTTGCAACGTTGAGTCTGTTTGCAATGGCCAAGGCGAAGCCCGATATCATTCGACAGATTCTGTCAGTCAGTAGAGTGCGTCAGTGGCACAAAGGCCGTATTATTAGGCCATGCAACACGTGTATCAACTGTTTCTCCGTTAAGAAAGCCGAGACGTCGTCGCGTTAAAATAGACTTAATGATAGAAGACACACCTCGTGCTATTTTCTCCCGTTCGCCCGTTTGGAAAAGATCTAGTTCGAATCCCATTGAGCTTTTAACTGTCAATACCCCCTCGTCGTTTATGTTGGGGTACATGTCCCAGCGAGAAGGGATAGCATTTACTAGATACGTCTATGGAAAAGCGGAAGGCGAGTGTTTGGACCGCTTTGATGGCATTCCTACAGCCCCACATCAAACAGGAACATGATCTTTATCACGGGCTGCGTGGGACAAACTACGATGCACGACGTATATTTTTGTCTTTTTGCGTGGCACTGCGGCAGCGTATAGGTTGAGGCGAGATCTGGCGAGATCTGGCGATAAAGCGGGGCTGCGTGTGCCAGAATCTGTCATCGATCGATCTGATAGCCTCCAGAATTGCCCTCTCATGCTTGGCTGCAAGCAGATTTTCCTGACATAAGGGTATGGCCCTTCCCTCCCTTGCAAATAAACGAGGCATTCCTGTAACGATTACAACTATATAGTCGACCATAGGTCAATTCCAAGATTACTTTGCGGTCGACCACTTCCAACTGTATGATGACTAATGTTTCGGCCACTTTCCAACAGATCAATCTTTCCCTCTAGCCTGATGTCATACTTAACTTACAGTATAATGCCACGACTTGTCACCCAAATCATGATCAAGATTATACATGGATCAGATAGATGCGGACCATCGACCTCTGCAATTTTGACAGATCCAGGGTATAACCAGAAACTCGTAGTTCAGAGTATACTGGGGTCCTGGTAATTAGAATCACGAGGCATCGTGAATAGTTGATGTCTTTGTTTTCCTAAATGGGACCCTGAAGCAGCTCATAATGCAGCTACGAGCATGGCTTCACGTGTGCAAAGTATGAATGGTTGCTAGTTAGTGTGTGACCATATCATTGGACGACCCTTTTGAGTGGTCGACATGTGGTCGACATTTTACTGAATTGGCCGAATTGCTAGTTGTCAAAGGGAGTTAATCAGTCATCTTGGTTCAAACTCGATTGCACACAGCAGGAAAAGATGTTATTACCACCCATCTTAACAGAGTCTAGTAATCCAAGTGCGATCTTCGGCTCGTCATCTGGCTAGTGTTGATGTTGTTGCAAGACTGTCTCAGGCTGAGACAGTCTAGGTCTGGGATTTAATGACTCACATTTACACTTACTCTGCATATTAGACGGCACCCGTAGTATATTCCCTCAGTGGTACGTTCCGATGTATTCTAATATACTACCTAGCACTAAAGTACTTCGTACAGCTCTTATATCTTTTAGGTAATGCAACACAGTCGTTTACCATTTGGGTGATGCCTGAGCTCTTATATCTTTTTAGCCTTGGGGGCAGAGACCCTTATCACTGAAGAGGATAATTACTTAAAATAAATAACCCGCTTAATAATAGAACGCTGCCAATGTATTGTAAAATTGCAAAAAAAAAACTCTGGCATCTCCATTAATTATACTCAGAAGTTTCTGAATATCAGATATAGGACAAATCTCGAAGCAAAACCATGTAACTTTTTCGAAGAAATTGATACTGCGTTTTTTGTTTCTCCCACTCAGATTAGGGTGGATCACATGATTCGATCTGATAATGATCTTCGTCCCACTTTTCTAACCACGAACAAAGGTACGCTTTGTGACATTTAATTACCTCCCTCTCTGATTTCGTAGGCAATGCTCATCCTCCTCGGATCATCGTCGATATCTCAACCGAAACGTGATACTCTACTCCTCCACATCCAAAAACGAGTCCCAGCTATAACCTCTGTCGACGCAAATTGGGTTCATTTTATCAAATGTACAGCTGAAAGATTGGAGAAAGAACTTGCAGATGAAACTTCACCGAAAAGGAATACTCTAGACCAATTGTTGACTTACGGAGACAGTCATCATTGTCCGACTCGAGAGTACAGCTCGCAAGGCAAAATTATCGTTTACGTCCTTCCTAGACCTGGTTCGATATCGCCTTGGTCGAGTAAGGCAACAGATATTGCTGGTTTATGTGGTCTTGGAGGACATGTTGACCGACTCGAACGTGGTGTCGCTTACGTTTTCACCATCTCCGACAATGATGATAATCGACCACTTTCCCCTCCCATCATTGACGAAAAGCTATCGATGTTTGCTCATATGATTCATGATCGCATGACTCAGGTCGTTCAATACTCTACACCACGAGAAGAGGACATTTTTGCGCGTCGTGAACCTCGACTACTTACTACCGTCGACCTTCAGCACTTTGATACTGCCATTGACCCCAAAAAGAAGCTTTCAATAGCGAACAAAGAGCTAGGTCTTGCGCTCACAGAAGACGAGGTCGATTATCTCGTTGATGTGTATGTTTCCGGTTCCACAACCATGGATCATAATCCTACCGATGCCGAATTATTCATGTTTGCTCAAGTCAATTCTGAACATTGTCGACACAAGATCTTTAATGCATCTTGGACGATTGATGAACACCCTCTTGATCAATCACTTTTCCAGATGATTCGAAATACAGAGAAACTCAATAACACGGGAACAATTTCTGCGTATACAGATAATGCGGCTGTGTTAGAAGGTCATCCTGCACCACGATTTTCAGTCATTCAACATCCCACCGGATTGTGCCATTTATACCAATCTCGAGTAGAAGATATGCCCATTCTGATCAAAGTTGAAACACATAACCATCCAACGGCAGTTTCTCCCTATCCAGGTGCCGCGACTGGATCAGGTGGTGAGATTCGTGACGAAGGCGCCGTAGGAAGAGGTTCGAAACCTAAAGCTGGTTTAGTAGGATTTACAGTGTCAAATCTTCTGATCCCTGGTTTTGAACAACCTTGGGAAAGGGATTTTGGTCGACCGAAACATATCGCTTCTGCTCTTGATATCATAATCGAGGGACCTCTTGGAGCTAGCACGTTCAATAATGAATTCGGTCGACCAGTACTGACAGGATATTTCCGTACATTTTCAGAAAGTGTGCCATTGTCTAAGGACGGGAAAGTCAGAGAGGTGAGGGGATATCACAAACCCATCATGATCGCAGGTGGGCATGGAAATGTCCGTCCACAATTCGCGAAAAAGTTGCCATTCAAACCCGGAGCTAAGATTGTTGTGTTGGGAGGGCCTGGATTGTTGATCGGATTGGGTGGAGGAGCAGCGTCAAGTCAAGCTTCGGGTGCTAGTTCTGCAGAACTAGATTTTGCATCGGTACAGAGGGATAATGCAGAGATGCAGAGGAGATGTCAACAGGTTATTGAAGCATGTGTTGGGTTGGACGATTTGAATCCGATCCAGAGTATTCATGATGTTGGAGCTGGTGGATTGTCGAATGCTTTACCAGAATTGGTACATGACTCGGGGTTGGGCGCAAGATTCGAAATTAGGGATGTGTTGGTGGCAGATTCGTCTATGTCGCCAATGGAAATTTGGTGTAACGAGAGTCAGGAGAGATACGTCCTTGCTGTGAGCGAGGAGAGGATTGAAGAGTTCGAGAAGATAGCCAAGAGGGAAAGGTGTCCGTTTTCGGTTGTGGGTGCTGCAACGCAGGAAGAAGAGTTGGTAGTGACGGATAGGTTGTTAGGTGGGGATGTAATTAATATGAAGATGAATATCTTGTTTGGGAAGCCGCCTAGGATGTCAAGGAAAGACGTGAAGAGGAGGATCGAGAGGCGAGAGTTTGACGAATCATTGAATGCGTATCTTCCTTTTGTGTCGTCGGCAAAGGAGAAATTGGATCAAGCTGTACAAAGGGTTCTTCGCCTTCCTTCTGTTGGATCGAAATCATTCTTGATTACCATCGGCGATCGTACTATCTCAGGTTTGGTTACTCGTGATCAGATGGTTGGACCATGGCAAGTCCCTGTAGCCGATGTCGCCGTCACTCGTTCTTCCTATGGATTCAACACAACAACAGGAGAAGCCATGGCCATGGGCGAACGCACCCCTCTAGCACTACTCAATGCTGCTGCATCAGCCCGTATGGCTGTAGTAGAATCCTTAACCAACATCGCTGCCGCATCCGTCTCCAATATGTCGTGTATCAAATTGAGTGCTAACTGGATGAGTGCAGCATCTAAAGAAGGCGAGGGCGCTGCCTTGTACGAAGCTGTTCAAGCAATTGGAAATTATCTTTGTCCAGCTCTGGGTCTAGGCATCCCAGTAGGCAAAGATTCTATGTCTATGTCAATGAAGTGGGAAGAGGGAGAGGAGCAAAAAGAAGTTAGCGCGCCGTTATCGTTGATCATCTCTGCTTTTGCTCCTGTCGATGACGTGAGCAAGACCTGGACACCACAACTGTGTACTACAGATTTAGGTGGGCCCACAGTTTTGGTGTTCTTTGATCTGGCAGGTGGGAAGACAAGATTGGGAGGGTCGGCTGTTGCGCAAGTATTTAAGGAGATTGGAGTTAGCGCACCAGATGTGGAGGATCCAGAAGTGGTCAGGGTGTTCTTCCAGGCTTGTCAGGAGGTGAAAGTTAGGGAACCGAGCTTGATACTGGCGTATCATGATCGTTCGGATGGTGGGTTGTTCACGACGGTTGTAGAGATGTGCTTTGCTGGACGAGTCGGTGTCGAGGTGTCGTTAGACACTTTGAATCTGAAAGAGAGCCCTATCGCCCTGCTGTTTAATGAAGAGTTGGGTGTGGTGGTACAAGTTAAGGAGTCGGATATTCAGAGGTTGTCAGATATGTTTGTTGGTGCTGGATTCCCTTCGGCTTCGATCCACGTCATCGGACGAGTAAATTCCCCTAGTGATCAAACTATCAAAATCATCCATGAAGGCGAGATTATTTTCACGGGGCATCGTGCTGAGCTCCAGCAAGCCTGGGCAGAGACGTCATATCGGATACAGACTTTTCGAGACGACGCGACCGGTGCAAAAGAAGAGTTCGATCTCATCAAAGACGATACCCATGCCGGACTTTTTTACGATCTAACATTCTCCTACCAGCCCTCGCGAGACCTCTCTCGTCGTCCAAGGGTCGCTATACTCCGTGAACAAGGAGTAAATGGTCAGATGGAGATGGCATGGGCATTCACTGCAGCTGGCTTTGATGCTGTCGACGTTCATATGTCTGATATCCTCAACGGCATTGTGTCCCTCAGTGACTTCCGTGGTTTTGCTGCTTGTGGTGGGTTCTCTTACGGTGATGTTTTGGGTGCCGGAAAAGGTTGGGCCCATTCAGCGCTGCTTAACGATATCACTCGGAAGGAGTTTATCGATTTCTTCAATCGAGAGGACACTTTCGCACTGGGCGTTTGTAATGGTTGTCAGTTCCTCAGTCATCTTAAGCACATCATCCCTGGGGCTCAGGATTGGCCTTCATTCAAGGGGAACAAAAGTGAGAGATTCGAAGGACGCGTATCGATGGTTGAGATCGTAAATAACGAAGCGACAAAGCAGTCGGTTTTCCTCTCTCAGATGGCTGGATCGAAACTTCCTGTTGCAGTCGCTCACGGTGAAGGTCGTATTTCGTTTGATAGAGAAGGTCAACGGGAAGCGCTGGAAACCCAAGGTCTTGTCGCCTTGCGATATGTAAATTCGAAAGGTGCACCAACAGAAGTGTACCCCCTGAATCCAAACGGGAGTCCTGGGGGGATAACGGGGATACAAACGCCGGATGGACGTGTATTGGCATTGATGCCTCATCCGGAGCGGATTGTGACGTTGGAGAGTAATAGTTGGTATCCCCCTGAATTTTCGGGAGCATGGGAGGGAACTGGACCTTGGTTTAGATTTTTCCAGAGCGCGCGTGTTTGGTGTACCTGATTTTATTTTGGTTTTTTATATCTTATTTAAATATTACTTTTTCTGATCCTCATAATATTTT
>Ga0153946_1001239_pt1 | contig 10942 bp, 11 predicted proteins | sample TSNJ030MetaG_FD_104751 | JGI IMG/M metagenome (GOLD analysis project Ga0153946, IMG submission 104751) | Attine ant fungus gardens microbial communities from New Jersey, USA - TSNJ030 MetaG | ecosystem: Host-associated > Fungi > Mycelium > Unclassified | place: USA: New Jersey, Wharton State... | reverse complement strand
AGATTTGATTTTTTTATATAATCGAGTAAGCCGAATTTTGATTATAGAAATACTTAAAAGGTTTACCACTTAACAGTAGGCCCTTTATCCAGCTCTAATCTTTAAAAAATTCATCAAATGACACATCAAAAAATACTTTCAACAATTTCAAATCACTAGCCTTAATATTCCTCCGTCCAGCTTCAATATTAGCCAATGTACTTCTGGACATTTTACTACCTTTTAGCTGTAACTCGGCAACTACTTTCTCCTGCGTATAACCCTTGTCCATCCTAACCGCCTGAATGTTCCTACCAATCGGTATATCATGTAATATATACTGCATGTCTATCCCTCCAATACAATTGTTACCGATTAGTGACTTTTGTATTGATTATAGTTTAATTACATGATATGATTGTCACCATACAGAAACATTCGTATTTCAAGGTGTACAAAATGGAAAAGATTTTGGAACAGCTTTACAAAGGGGAAATCTACCCTTATTCAACCTTTCAAACAACCATTGATGAATTTAAGGAAAATCGTGACAAAGCCTTTACGTCTTACTCATCTTTTCTGGAAAAATCACCTGATCGCCTTAAAGATGAATTTATACAATTAATTGACACTCACCTTGATCTGCTCCCCTATGAGTTAGAACAGAACTTCATTGAAGGCTTTCGTATTGGTGCTCGCATGATGACAGAAGTATTTCAATCTCCTATCACTGGAGAACCTGCATAACAAAAAAAAGACAACCACAAGTGACATACCTGTGATGTCTTTTTCATTACTATCTATTAAACAATTCCTGCTCTGCCCTCCAAAGCTTATGCTTTAGCTCTTGTTGTTCTTCATATATTTTGTTTCGCTCATCGCATATCTCTTTCCCACGCTTCAATGCATCTTTAGTACTGCGTCTCCTGTCATTTTCATCCTTACTATATTCACCCATTAAGACACATATTTTGTTATTATTCTCTTTAATGGTATGTTGCGTCAACACCCACTCCACTAATAACTTGATTTCCTTATCTCCATCCAGATTTCGCATTTTGTAGTTCGTATTCTAGTTCTGGCAATGTCCGATTCTCTATTTGTTGTATCGCACTTGATCTTTCCTTTAACTGACTCATAATATGCTGCATACTCCTAAACTCTGCCAGATCAACAGACAAAACAGGTTTCGGTGGTGCCGTCCATCTTTCAATAAGCATTTTTATCCTTAATATAGCCATATCTACAATTCTCCGAAACAAACTCGGCTTATTGCCATTCTGCTTAATTGAATCTTTAATCTTTAGAGTTATTTCTATTTCCTTTACCTGCCCTATTTGCGTTTCCGACATCCCAGCTATTAAGGCACGATCCACTGAATAGTTCCATTCTTGTCTCGCCTTGTTATCTGCTTCTATTTCCGCCTTTCTAGGATTATTCTTACCAACCTTCTTAGTTGGAAGATAGAGACCACCGCTGCGGAAAACTTGTAGTTTTATAGCCGGATTATCTACACGTTGGTTAATCAATTCAGTATATATCCACTTTTCTTCTCGCAAAAATTCTTTATCTTTAAAATAATCATCCCCTTTTGATAACAGTGCTGCCAGATTTAGTACCAGCGTCGTCTTGCCCTCGCCGGGATCGCCTTGCACAATTGTAATTTTTCCATATGGTATATACGGATACCATAACCATTTTACAGTTTGACTTTGAATCATATGCCGATGAATTAGTTGTAACAGACTATACCCAGACATTGGATAAAAAGTATAAAAAAATGACTCACAAGTTCTTTGAACCTTATGTAGACCGTTGGAAGAACTAAGATTCTGTTCTTCAGGTATCAAAAAGGTATCACACCACCCACAAAAGCCCCAGAAACGGCTCAAACACGCCATTTCCAAGGCTTACTTTACTACTCAAACTCAATCGTCCCCGGCGGCTTACTAGTCAAGTCATACATAACCCGATTCACATGATCCACCTCATTAATAACCCGATTCATCACCTTCTGCAGCACCTCCCAGGGAATCTCCGCCGCTTCAGCCGTCATGAAATCGGTCGTCAGCACTGCCCGCAGCGCAATCGCATAATCATAAGTTCTAAAATCCCCCATAACTCCAACCGACCGCATATTCGTCAGTGCTGCAAAATACTGTCCAATATCTCTGCCCAGTCCGGCATTACCCAGTTCCTCCCGATAAATCGCATCCGCTTCCTGAACGATCTGAACCTTTTCAGGCGTCACTTCACCGATAATCCTCACCGCAAGTCCCGGTCCCGGGAATGGCTGTCTAAATACCAGATGCTCCGGAATTCCAAGCTCCAGTCCGGCTTGTCTCACTTCATCCTTAAACAAATTCCGAAGGGGTTCGATAATCTCCTTAAAATCAACGTAATCCGGCAGGCCGCCCACATTGTGATGGCTCTTAATCACTGCCGACTTGCCGAGTCCGCTTTCTATAACATCCGGATAAATGGTTCCCTGTACAAGGAAATCCACAGCTCCGATCTTCTTAGCTTCTTCTTCGAATACACGGATAAATTCTTCACCGATAATCTTCCGCTTCTCTTCCGGCTCCTCTTTTCCTGCCAGCTTTTCATAAAAGCGTTCCTGCGCATTCACACGGATAAAGTTCAGGTCATAACTTCCATCCGAACCAAATACCGTTTCCACTTCGTCACCTTCATTTTTACGCAGCAGACCATGATCAACGAAGACACAGGTAAGCTGTTTTCCAACCGCCCTGGACAGCATAACTGCCGCCACCGAAGAATCTACCCCGCCGGACAGCGCACACAGCACCTTCCCGTCACCGACCTTTTCCCGGATCGACTGAATAGATGACTCCACGAATGAATCCATGTTCCAGTCTCCGCTGCATTCACACACATCATAGATGAAATTGCGGAGCATAGTTTTTCCTTCTCTGGTATGTGCCACCTCCGGGTGGAACTGCATCGCATACAATTTCTTTTCCGCACATTCCATAGCAGCTGCCGGGCATACCGGCGTACTGCCTGTTATTTTAAATCCGTCCGGTACCTGTGCGATATAATCCGTATGGCTCATCCAGCAGATCGTCTTTTCAGAAATCCCTTTAAACAACTTCGATGAGGTATCCACTTCCACTTCTGTTTTCCCAAATTCACTGACCGGTGCTGTTTCCACACGCCCGCCCAGCAGACAGGCAACAAGCTGCGAACCGTAACAGAGCCCAAGAACCGGGATTCCCAGTTCTAATATTTCTTTATCATAAGTTGGAGATTCCGGAGCATAGACGCTGTTCGGCCCGCCCGTGAAAATAATTCCTTTCGGATTCATCTCTTTGATTTTTTCTAAACTCAAAGTATGAGGATGCACCTCACAATAAACATGTTCTTCTCTGACTCTTCTTGCAATCAATTGATTGTATTGTCCTCCGAAATCAAGGACGATGATTAATTCGTGTTTCACAAGCTTTCCTCCTAAATTGATTTACATAGCACACTTCCCTTATAATTACACTTGTTACATTATAAAATAGGTTCCACCTATTTACAAGGTGAAACCTGTTCTTTCCAAATAAATATGTTGAAGTTCAGACAATTGCCGCCTTCTGCCATTTCCCGCCGACGTATCTTACGAGGAAACAAATAGCCCTCACCGTCCAGTCAATGACCATAGATATCCACACACCAAACACTCCAAGTCCAAAATATCCGGCCAGCAGATAACTGAATCCGATCCGGAATATCCACATGGATACAATTGAAATAATCATACATATTTTTACATCTCCTGCGGCGCGGAAGGTTCCCGGCAGAATAAAGGCAACCGGCCAAATAATCATACACGCTATCCCATGGAACACGATAATACGTTCTGTCACCTGTGCCGTCTGAGCCGATAAGTGATAGATTTTCGTAATGAGCGGCATGATAAGAAATACAAAGCCGTTCATAATCAGCAATCCTGCATATGTAATGATATTGAGCTTCTTTGTATAATAAGTGACCTGTTCATAGTCACCCACTCCCACACACCTTGCAATTACCGGCGTCACTGCCAGTGAAACTGCGATCCCGGGCAGGATCTGGAACAATGCAACAGATGTAGACACTGCATTTGCGGCGATTGCAAACGTCCCAAAAGTAGATACCAGACTCAATACCATGATTTTTCCAAGCTGAAACATACTGTTTTCCATCCCATTGGGAACTCCGATGCTCAAAATCTTCCTGACCATGGGCCAATCCGGTCGATAGCGCCAGCTTTTTTTAATATGCAGCAGATTGTTCTCATTACAGAGCAGGATTAAAATCAAAACAGCGGCTGCTATTCTCGCCAGCAGTGTCGGGATTGCCACACCTGCCGCACCCATACGAAGACCTATGATGCAAATGGCATTTCCCGCAACATTTATCACAAGCATAAGAAACGATATTCCCATCGGCAATACCGAATTGCCTCTTGTCCTGAATATAGCTGCCCCTGCATTATAAAGAGCGATAAATGGAATGGAACCGGCAACGATCAGCAAATAGACCTTCGCATTTGCCATCACATCCTGATCAATTTTACCGAATACGACATTCAGTATCAATTCGTGCCCCAGATATACGATAATCGTAATCACAACCGCGCAGATGGTAACGAACCACACCAGCTGCGTAGAAGCATCGCACGCTTCCTTCTCCCTTTTCTGCCCCAGATACTGTCCGGCCACCACGGCCCCGCCTGTTGCCAGCGCAGAAAACACATTGATCAGCAGTATCATAATATTGTCCACCAGAGACACGCCTGATACAGCTGCTTCACCTACTCTTGATATCATGGCAGAATCCACGATACCCATACTCACTGATATCATCTGTTCGAAAACAAGCGGGATTATTAAAATCAACAGCGCTTTATTATCAAATAGATAGTGACTCCTGTCTGTTTTCTTTTTCATTTTCTCATCTCCTCATATGTTTATTATATGAGGAATCAGTAAAATATACAAGACTGCTCAAACCCATTGTCAGTTAATTGCTTCTGCCATTTCACCAAGCTGCAGATATTTCTTATACATGCTCTCGTACATTGCCTTCTTCGACTCATCCGGAAAATAATTTGCCCGATATGGCTCGCAACATCTCTCCTGGCCCTGCTCTACCGTATGAAAGATACCTGCCGCAACCGAAGCATAGATCGCCGCCCCTTTTGCGCACATTTGCTCTTCTTTGCATACCATGATGGGTATTCCCAGCGCATCCGACATCATCTGCATGATAAAGAAAGATTTTTTTGCGATTCCGCCGACTGCAATGATCCGCTCAATGGTCAGTCCACGGTCCGCCAATGAATGATAGATCCGTTTACATCCAAACACTGTCCCCTTGACCAGAGCGCAATAAACAGACGGTGCTTTGGTTCCCAGACTCAGGCCGCTGATGGCTGCCGTTACCGACTCATTCAGCTTCGGATAGCGTCTTCCGTTGAACCAGTCCAGCGCGGTCAGGTCTTCCTCAATACACGCTCGTGCACTCTCCTCCAGCCGGGGCAGAATCTGTTCTCCCAGATGTTCCAGCAATCGTTCTTTTTTTTCCGGGTTCAATACCGTTTCCGGAACCTCTGTCTGCAGCGGCCACAGCAGCAGCTCTTTAAACCATGCATAGACATCTCCGAATGCCGGCTGGCTCATTTCCAGCCCCACATATCCGGGCACGATCGAATCCTCCGCCTGACCGCAGTATTCCCGTAAATCTTTTCCTTCCAATTCCTGCGACGGAACAATCAGCATTTCCACGGTGGAAGTCCCAACCACTTCCACCAGCGTATTCGGAGCAATCCCTGCCCCCACACCTCCGGCATGGGCATCAAAAGAGCCGGCTCCTACTTTCACATTCGGATTAAGCTTAAGACGCTTCGCCCATTCTTCGGTTAGCGTTCCGATATATGTACCAGCCGGAACAGGACTTCGCCCATACCGCTCCGAAACATCACTCAAATATGGATCTAACTGCTTCAGACAGTCTCTGGAAGGAAGTCCGCCAAATTCGCTGTGCCAGAGCGCTTTGTGTCCGGCCGCGCAGGAACAATGCGCTATCGTATCCGGATTTGTATTTCCAACCAGCATTCCCGCTATCCAGTCACAATGTTCCGTCCACGTCCATGCAGCCCGGCGGATCGCTTCGTCCGTTCTCACAGTATGAAGTATCTTGGCCCAGAACCACTCAGAAGAATAGACACCCTGATACTTTGTATAATCTATTGCCCCCTTTGAAAATACCTCATTAATTTCTTTTGCTTCTTCTACCGCAGTGTGGTCTTTCCAAAGATGAAACATGGCATTGGGGTTGTCAGCAAACTCCTCACGCAGGCAAAGAGGCAGCCCCTCCCGGTCTACCGGGCAGGGTGTAGAACCGGTCGTGTCGATTGCAAGCCCCACAACTTCCTGACCCGCATGCTTCCCTGCTTTTTTAAGTGCCTGCTCCATTGCTGTTTCCAGACTCTCAGTATAGTCCAGTGCATGCTGCCTGTACTGCATCGCTGCGGGTACACAGTATCTTTCTTCGGCCCAGCGCGGATATGCGCAAACGCCGTCCGCAACAGCATTTCCCGTGTTTGCTTCCGCCAGCAGCACTCTTACCGAATCACTTCCATAGTCTACTCCTGCAACCAGTATACGTCCCATTTGTCATCTTTCCTTTCACTTCAGTCTAATAGCAGGCATATCCGCCGTCGATTTCCAGATTCGCGCCTGTCGTATAAGATGCTGCGGAACTTGCCAGATACAGTATCCCACCCGCCATTTCCTGTGCGGTTCCCAGCCGTTTGGTAGGGCACATGGAAAACCATATATCCTGCCATGCTTTATTTGTCGTCGCCGGTGTCATATCGGTGCACACATAGCCGGGGCTGATACAGTTAACGCGGATATTGTACTTGGCCCACTCACACGCAAGCGATTTCGTCAAATGAATCACCCCTGCCTTTGCAGCATTATATGCCACCTGCTCCTGTGGGTAATTTACAATAGTACCGGACATAGAGCCCGTATTAATGATCGATCCGCCCGTACCATCTTTTATCATAATCCTTCCAACCGCACGCGCCACGAGAAATACCGCATCCAGATCAATGGACATCACTCTTCTCCACTCCTCAAATGTCATATCTTCACACGGTACACAGTGTGCAATGCCTGCATTATTATGCAGGATGTGGATCGCTCCCAGCTTTTCTTTCGCTTCTGCGATTGCCGCATCGGTTTTTCCCTCTACGGTTAAATCTGTCTGAATCTCATATGCTTCTCTTCCCAATGCCTGAATCTTAGATACGGTTTCCGATGCGTCGATAAGATCGATCACGGCAACATCCGCTCCCGCTTCTGCCAGTGCAACTGCCGCTGCCTGACCGATGCCTCTTGCTCCTCCGGTAACTACTGCTTTTTTTCCGTCCACCCTAAATGAATCAAGTATACTCATGCTGATTCCCAACCTTTCATTTGTTATTTTATAGTTTGTTATTTTTAGCCTTATACGGTCACACTTACCCTTTTACAGAACCTGAGGTCAGCCCCTTGACCAGCGCCTTCTGCGTGAAGAATCCCAGAAAGATCGGAATAATACAGATCAATGTGCCCGTCGCACACATCTTCCCCCAGAAGTATCCCTGCTGAGTCATATATTTACTCATATAGACCGGCAGCGTAGCCGCCTCCGTATACGTAATCGTCACCGCGTAAAAGAACTCATTCCACGTAATGATAAATACAAGCAGCGCTGCCGAGATAATACCGTTCCTCACCAACGGAAGCATAATCCGGAAGAACGCCTGCACACGATTGCATCCGTCCAGCGAGGCTGCTTCTACGATTTCCGCAGGCACTTCTTTGAAAAAGTTTGTCACCAGCCAGACCATGAGCGGTATACCCGCTCCGCTGTATAAGATAACCAGGGCCAGTGGATTATCCACTAATCCAAGTTTCTGAAAGATCAGATATACCGGAATGATCACCGCGATCGCCGGAAGGAATGTTGTAGATACAAACCAGAAATATACATTATTCGGGTTTTTCAGCGGCGCAAACACCAGTGCATAGCCTGCCGGAACCGCCAGAAGCACCGTAACCAGAACCGTTCCCAAAGTAATCAGTACAGAATTCCCCAGATATTTAAAAAATGTATCGGATAATACAATTTTATAATTTTCCAGCGTCGGAGAAAAAACAAATCCCGGAACCACAACATCTGCTTCCGCTTTAAAGCTGGAAACTATCATATAAACAATCGGAAATACCCATATCAGTGCAACCACACACGCCAAAAGGCAAAGAAGCGCGTGTTTGATCTTTGATTTCTTCATAGCACCGCCTCCTCTACTCGTCTTTGTTTGTTGCATTGAAAAATTTCTGCGTGATAAATAATGTGATCGCTACCGTAATCACTGCAATCGCCGCCGCTTTTCCTACCGACCAGTCATAAAAAATCGTCCGATAAGTTAGATACGGCAGATTCGCTGAACTGACTCCCGGCCCGCCCTGCGTAGTAACATATACAAGGCCGAACACCTTCAAAATGTTAATCAGCCCAAGGGTCATAGCCGTAATGATATGTTTTTTTATAATCGGAATATCTATTAAAATCAACCGCTTAAATCCATTTGCACCATCTATCTTGGCACTTTCCGTCACATCATCCGGGATGTTCTGCAGCCCTGCCATAATAATCAGGAAAAAAAACGGTGTCCATTGCCAGATAATCAGAATGATGACCGTCAGCAGTGAATGCTTTCCGAAGAAGTCAATCGATTTTATGCCAAAAAACTGACAGATATAATAATTCAGCCCCATGCTGGGATTTAAAAGAAGGGTCTTCCATACGATTCCAACTACGGAATCCATTACGAAATACGGCATTACCAGCAATGTGCGAAAAAAGTATCCTCCGGGATACTTTCGGTTAAACAGCACGCCCAGCAGTATTGCCAGAACCGTACACAGTATCAGGCAGGCCACGATGATAATCAAAGTATTCTTCAGTACAATATAAAAATTTTTGGACGTAAGAACATCTATAAAATTCTGCAGACCATTGAAGCTGATTCCCAGATCAGGGCGTTTTACATTCCATTTTAGAAGCGAAAAAATAATAGTTACAGCAAATGGTATCTGAGTAACCGCCGCCACAAATATGACTGCGGGCATCAATACTCTGGTGCTGTTATCTTTTTTGACATTTGCTTTATCTTTGCTCATTGCGGATTATTTCACCAACTTTCTTTTCTATGCCCGTTTTTATTCAAGATAACCGGAGCCGGCTGACACCGGCTCCGCTCATCGTATTTATCCGCATATCAGTTCTTATACCCGCCTTCTTCTGCCGCATTCTCTATGGCATCCTGACAGTCTTTGATACAGGAATCCAAATCTTTTTGGTCACTTACATAAGATGCAAGTTCTGCCGCTATCGTTTCACCCCATGAAGAATATTCCGGTAGATTCGGAAGGGAATTTCCGGTATACGGTGTATCACCTATTGCAGGATGAATGGCATCTGACGTCTCAATTGCAATCCTGGTGGTAGCTGCAAAATCACATGCATCCAGGTATTCCTGATTTTCATAAGTAGAATTTCTGGTTCCGGATGGTGTAGACTCAAAGCCCTTTTCTTCCTGAACCAAGGTCACATATTCTTTACTTGTTGCCCATCTGAGAAAATCAAAGGCAGCGTCTTTATTCTTAGAACCTGCTGTTACCGCGATTCCCCATCCGCCGATCGTTCCGGTATTCTCTTTCTTATCGGTGGGTGCGGGTGCATATCCTACTTTGCCTTTCACTGCCGAATCATCCTTCGCAAATGTTCCCGCTGAAACAGTTGCATCGTAATAAATTGCAGCTTTTCCCTGCGCGAACAGATTCAGGCATTCCGTATATCCGCAGGTAGTCGGGCTGTCCTCCGCAACTGTAAGCAGTTTCTTATAAAATTCCCATGCGTTTTGCACTTCTTCGGTGTTATATGTGGCATTCCATTCCATGTCATAATACTGACCGCCGAAGGCATTCATGATCGAACCGAAAATATACTGATTTTCACCGTAACCCGCGAGCCCGCGGATAGCGATACCTGCCACGCCGTTTGCTTTGTCGTCACATGCAGCCGCGAGTTCATATATATCATCCCATGTTGGATTTTCCGGCATGGTAAGATTCTTTTCTTCAAAGATCTCTTTATTGTAACAGATCATCGTAGATTCAGAATAAAACGGTAATGCCGCCAGCCCATTCGTCTCGGAGGAACAGGATGTCCGTACTGATTCAAAGATATCTTCCAGTTCATAGTCCGCCTTATCTTCCTCAGAAAGTTGATCAAACAACGGATCTAATGCTTCTGTCCATCCATTATCCAGATATGTACCCATGTCACTGGTTCCCAGAGTGAGCAGATCATATTCTCCGCCTCCAAGCCCCACGTCTTGTGTGATCTTAGAACGAATTTCATTCTCAGACAGAATTGTAAATGTAACTTTGATCCCGGTCTCTTCTGTGTACTTCGCCGATAACTCTTCCATAATTACCATTGCGTCATTATTAACACTGGCAACTTTTATCTCCTTCGTTTCTTCGGAGCCGCCCTCGGAACTTTCCGATTCTTTGTTAGAACCACATCCGGTCAACAGGGCTGCCAGCATTACTCCGGTTAATAACAAACTGACTACTTTCTTTTTCATAATCTTTCCTCCTTTTCACATCTTCCGACGCTTGTTTCGTTTTTTCAATAAACTCTTTCCATACTTATAATCTTTTTCATTATCGTCCATCAAAGTTTATTGAATTAACTTTTATTCTCAGTCATAGAATAGCACCTTCATTTCTTTCTGTCAATATATTTATTGTATTTTTGAACAATTTTTCTTCAATATCCGTTATTTTTTTGTCAACTTTGGCAACTATATATTATATTTTAGTTGCGATTTATTGTCCGTTATGTT
>Ga0153946_1001235_pt1 | contig 10978 bp, 11 predicted proteins | sample TSNJ030MetaG_FD_104751 | JGI IMG/M metagenome (GOLD analysis project Ga0153946, IMG submission 104751) | Attine ant fungus gardens microbial communities from New Jersey, USA - TSNJ030 MetaG | ecosystem: Host-associated > Fungi > Mycelium > Unclassified | place: USA: New Jersey, Wharton State... | reverse complement strand
AGAATCATAGCATTTCCAGCATGGCACCTTCCAGCGGTGCCGTAAATAAAAAAATCTGATAAAACATCAAAAAACCACGTATCTGCGCCATTAGTAACGCATTTACGTGGTTTATTTTTATATGAATGATGAGGGATAGCTTTCCTGGCAGACTTTAACAGTTCCCCTCTATACAATATAAAATGGTGGCTGCTTGAACATAAAACAAGCTTTCTTTAAAATCATACCCAACAAAATAGTTAGAATCAATCACCTCTTCAGATATTTCTTCGCCTCTATAAAATGGAGGGCAGGGATTTAACAATGCCCCGCTGTTTGCCTCACGCATTACGTCAACCTTTTGGGCGGCAGTAACAGCAGGGCTTTCCGGTCCTCCTCAAACAGTTCTCCAATGGGAGCCTGTTTCTTGTAGTGCAATTCCGATGCCTTCTTTTCATGCCGCTTAAGGAGTTTCTGATTATACTGTTCTATCTGTGTGAAGTGTGGAACCGGCACAAACAGGTTGGAACGATGCTGGCATTTCCGTTTCAGCCGGGAATGCGATGTCACGGTATTTCTCTTTCAGAAGTCTTTTGAATGACAGTATACCCATCAGGTCATGCTCAACCGCATATGCGATGAACCTGTCGAGGACAGCTGTATCGTATAGTTCCTGCAGCTCCATCCTTCAATGCTTACAAGTCCATCATTGCTGACTTTGCGTGGTTTGCCTTTCTTTAAGCAGTACCAGCCGGATGGCAGTGGAAGCAATGCGTGACTTTCTATATTGGAAAGGTTTTTCTATCTTTCCTTTTTTTCGTGGCCAGTAACAGGGGCATGCATTCAATTCTGTCCCAAGATGTGCTGCAAAGAAAAACAGACCGCTTTCTTTCTGCATGCCGCAAGGATCAGAGAAAAGCAATAGACTCCCGGATAATCCCCCCCTACTTCCATCCCATACGGAGACCAGTCGAACTGGGCCTGGTCTCCGGGAGGAGTCTCGATTCTCATGGTCGCTCTGGAAGATGTTCTTCCCACATCTTCATCAATCTTTGATAAAAGCCGGTAAACAGGCCCGATACTTCCAGCATAGTACCCATCAAGCTTGCTTGGATAATGGGTTCGATGATAACGCGGCTCTTCTTTCAGACGAAGCAGACGCTTCACCGTATTTCTTGACATGCCAAGCTGCTCGGCAATCTTTTTCTTCGGAACTCCTCTGCGGTATAACACCCGGAGGGCTTACCAGTGCTATCATGTACAATTTAGAGCTAAAAGTGACGCTTCAAAACTTTGTTAAGCCGCTCGGTACAGTCAAGCGGTGAGGCGGTACACTTTTTCCGTGCAGACGGTACAATCCGAGCGATTTATATAATCTTTGTGCGATATGTCTGGTTCTTCAATCCGGAGATGCATTTGAAGCCTTGTTTTGATGTTACAAATTTGAGTCCCTATATTCCTTGACCTAACAATCATTAATTAATTCATCTAACTCTTTTTGGCTCCACTCCCCGTACATTTTTTGAACATGCCTTCTAAATTGCATATTTTGATCAAAAATATACTCTGGTGCTCTATCATACTTAACAGCTGCGGCTAACCGCTTGGAGCATGCTTCTTTGCTCGCTAGTTTTATCGTTGCCCATTTAAAACCATTTGCTAATTCTTTGATAGTCATTGACTTTGGCTGAAACATAATTCTATTATAGGTAAAATTATCCCACTCATTTTCATCAATGATTAATCTATTTTCTTTAATCAATTTATCTCTAAATGGAGTTCCTGGATATGGATAAAGCATATTTAATGTCAGCATATCTAAATCAGAGTTTTCAATAAAAGATACTGTGTCTTTTATTGTATTAACTGTATCTCCATCGAGTCCAAAAATAAATGCTCCTTGAACTGCAATGCCCACCTTATGGAAATTCTCTATTGTAGTTTTATATTTCTCAACTTTATTAAATCCCTTTCCACTCGCTTTCAATGTGACTTCGTTTACTGTCTCAAATCCAAGTAACATCGCCAGACATCCACTATCCTTTGCAAGTTGAATCAGTTCCATGTCCTCAACACAATCTACACACGCCCCGCTACATATCCATTGTATCTTCAATGGTATAAGTGCTCTAAATATTTCCTTAGCATATTCTTCGTTCCATATAAGATTATCATCTAAAAAAATGAACGGCTGACTAGAATCTAAACTTTTAATTTCATTAATGATATCATCAATATCCCTTGTCTTTACCTGCCCTTTCCAATGAACACCGCCTGTACAAAATTGACATCTATTTAAGCATCCCTTAGAAATCATAATCAGATTATTAGTTAAATAGCCTTTCTTTTTTAATAAATCATGTCGAGGTAATGGTAATCCAGCAATTTCTGGTCTTTTATCAGATCTATAACACTTTTTATAATTATTATCAGAAAAGTCCTGTAAAATATCAGCCCAAATATCTTCTACTTCGCACAAAATCACTGAGTCTGCATGTTCTAAACATTCATCCGGACATGCTTCAACAAAAACTCCTCCCATGAATGTTGTAACTCCGCGTTTTCTAAATTCATCAGCAATCAGAAATGCGTTTTTTGCTGTATGTACAATTACGGTTATTCCAACAAGATCAACAGGTTCATCATAATCTATTTCTTCGACATTCTGATCTTCAATAACTACGTCTATGTCACTTGGCGTAAGTCCTGCTAATGTCGCTAATACATATGGCGGATACTTATTAGTTGCAGAACCCCAATCGCATTTTGGGGCAATTAATTTTAATTTCATAGCTTTCACTTCAAATATCTTTCCTTTCCATCAAAATTACTTTGATAATATTAACAACGCAATCGCCGCAACAATAAGTAATAAAATTGCTCCAATTATAACCTTCTTACTAATCATCTCCGGTTTAGCTGTATCCCTCTTCGGAATTAAGTTTAGCCTTCTCAATGTTATTATTATTGGCTTATATAGCAACATCGTAATTCCAATGTTCAAAGCACCTTTTACTAAATTAAACGGCAGAAATACTGGAATCAACAATTCCGCTACCGCCTCTCTAGGATATCCCATATATATTGGAGTGATCAGGTAATTCCAAGCTAGCATACATATAACCATAAAAACATATCCGATAGTCATGCCACTAATTGCACTAACTAAATTTTTCTTTCTTTTATAAATGAATGCTGCCGTACATGCAAAAGAACAACTTGATATAATATTCATAATACAGCCCAAGATTCCTGTCTCACTAACAGTAATCATTTCAACGACTGAGGATACAAGAGATATTACAAAGGCTGATGTTGGACCAAAAATAAAACCACCTAACATTATTATTACATCTTTTGGCTCATACTTCAAAAATAATATGACTGGTATTCTTATCACTGCAACTACCAGAAATGCAATAGCACTCATCATCGCTAAGGCAGTCATCTTTTTTAATTGTTCATTAGTATTCCTCTCTTCTTTACTGCTCATTTTCTTCCCCTCCTTCCATTTGATAGTATACAATACATAAATTTTTATAAACAGATCACAATAACAAAGTAAAAAACGATACAAAAAAAAGCCACATAATCCTCTTTTAAATAGTACAACGGTTTCATTTTGCTTCGCATACTCTTAAGCTGGTAACCTTTTGACTCCATTGCAACAGCAAGTTCGTTTGACTTTCTAAATGCCGAAACAAACAATGGTAGCATTGCTGGCAAAAGTGATTTTAATCGCTTTATTACATTTTTACTCTCATAATCTCCCCCTCTTACAGTTTGAGCCTTAATTATATTATGAAACTCGTCAAACAGAATTGGTATAAAACGTAAAACAATAGAAATCATCATTGCCATGGCTCCAACCGGTACACCAACCTTTGCTAATGGAGAAAACAAACACTCCAATCCACTAGTTATTCCCGTCGGCATAGTAGTTAATGTCAATAATGATGCTCCTATTACTAAATTAAGCAATCTGCCTCCAGATAAAAAAGCTGCATAAATCCCCTCTTTTGTAAAAACGATATATTTATATGTAAATATTACTTCGCCCTTTCTAAAAAAGAGATTAAAAAACATAGTGACAATTATAAGCATTAACACAAATCTGACACAACTCAGAATATACTTTAATGGAATTTCAGTCACTCTTATAACGGTATATAGTACTATTGTAATGAAAATATATCCCCTATAATCATTATACATAAAAAATGATATGAAAAGCACTATGGAACCTATTATTTTAGTTCTAGGATCTAGTTGATGAATCAGTGAATCTGTAGAATAATATTGTCCAAAAACTGCATTCTTAAACACTGTTAGCCCCCCTCCTTAAAAAATGTTGAAATAATCTCTCTTTTCGCATCACTCATAGTAATAACATCTGAACGAACATTTATTCCTCTCTGTCTTAACAGATATATAACATATGCTGCCTGCGGTGCCCTTAAATTCGACTTTTCGAGCGTTTCTATATGAGAAAACACATATTCTGGTTTTCCATTAAGAATAATATTACCCTTATCCATTACAATAACTCTACTAGTAACTTCTGCAATTTCTTCCATGTTGTGCGATACCAGAAGAATAGTTATATTTTGTTTTTTATTCAGTTGTAAAATAATATTTAATATTCTTTTTCTGGCCGCTGGGTCTAACCCTACTGTTGGCTCGTCTAATAATAATACCTTAGGTTTCATTATCAATACACCTGCAATTGCAGCCAACCGCATCTCGCCACCAGACAATTCAAAAGGTGATTTTCCAAGAATAGATTTGTCTAAATCTAATAATTCTAAAATTTCATATACCATTGCTTTTTTTTGTTTTTCATCCAACATTTTTTTATTTCGCACCCCAAAAGCAATATCATCGTACACAGTCTCAGCAAATAACTGATGTTCTGAATGTTGAAAAAGAATTCCCACTTCTTGTCTTAACCTATCAACTTTAAACCCTTTCTCATGTATATTAAGATCATTTATTAATATTTCTCCAGATGTTGGTTTCTTTATTCTTATGATATTATCTAATAACGTTGATTTTCCTGAACCTGTGTGACCTATCAAACCAACTAATTCACCATCATCAATTCGAATATTAATGTTCTTTAAAGCAAAAAAATCACGTTGATCATTATGTCTATAGCATAAATCTATGATTTTAATTGACATAGCTTTTCCACCAATTCCTCCGCTGTAAATATATCCGTCGGCAAGGGTATCCCTTCTTTAATTAAATCATGCACAAGCAATTTTATTTGTGGTACGTCTAAATTGTACTTTTGAATCACATTAATTTTTTGAAATATACTCTTAGGCGTACCTTCCAAAACAATCTTTCCATTGTCAATTACTATTACTTTATCAGCTTTTAAAACCTCTTCCATATTGTGTGTTATAAGTATAATTGAGATGTTTTTATTATGATTCAAATAAGTTATATGTTCTATAATTTCTTCTCGCCCAATTGGATCAATCATAGATGTTGGCTCATCCAGAATTATGCATTTTGGTTTTACAGCTAAAACTCCTGCAATGGAAACTTTTTGTTTTTGTCCTCCAGATAGGTTATTCGTTTCTCTTTTTCTAATATCATATAGTTTCATAGTCTTTAAACTATTGTCTACTCTATCCCATATCTCATCATGGGTAAACCGCAAATTTTCAAGTGCAAACCCCACATCATCTTCAACTAAGTACCCAACTATCTGATTATCGGGATTTTGAAAAACTATACCAATATTTTTTCTTATCTCATACAAATTTGTTTCCCGTAAGGAAACTTTATTTAACAAAACTTTTCCTTCATCTGGATGCAACAACTCACATAACAATTTTGCAAATGTTGATTTACCAGAACCATTACTTCCTAGGATTCCTATAAATTCTCCTCGTTCTATAGACAAGGTTATTCCTTTTATTATCTCTATTTCAAAATCTTTTTCTTGGTTGGGGTCGTACACTGTTTGGCTAAAAGAAACATGATCTGCCTCAATCAAACTCATTTTATTGCCTCCGTTTTCATTATCGAAAAATTAGCTACAGCCACTAGGCAATCAATCTAGCCGATAAATCCTATATAATATAATGGACTAAGGATTTCAGACAAAATATTTCATAATTTACGTTAGGTCACCAATACTAAAATCAAAGGAGTGTGACCTAATGCGAAAAACTTATTCACCGGATTTTAAATCCAAGCTTGTTCTGGAAGTTCTGCGGGGAGAGCGCATGTTGAACGAGATTGCCTCTGATTATGAGGTTCATCCCAACATGCTGACTCGGTGGAAAACTGAGGCTACCAACAATTTTCACTTGTGAGGCACGCAAAGGAATTTGCCAATATATGGAGTGTTATAATAACAAGCGCCTCCACCAAAGTCTGGACTATCGGACACCAGCGAGCAACAAGGAAAGTAAGGGATACTATGTTCCAGTTTTTTGTAGGAACGTGCGTTCACCACCTAACGATAAATTTGTCAAAAAATTGTCTTGACAAATTAGGCCACTATATAATGATGTTGAACTTTCAGCAGATTTCACCCTATTTAAAACACTTCTAAACAGTTTCCCTTCAATTTATTCTTTTAATCTTGACCAGATTCACTATATAATTTATTCTCGTTTTATTATATCCAAATTTATGCCTTCTTCAATAGATCTGTCGTGATAAGCATATTGGTGTCGTGAATGACATGTATATGAGTCTTATATACTTTGAAAATATAAAGTAACATATGCGATTCATGAAGTTTTCCTGTTATGTAGACTTTGAGTGATTGTTGCAAATAGCAATATGGCATGTGTTGCCATTCCGAAAGCAAGTGACATCGCAATCCATCTCAATGATATGTCCATAAATATGTTTGTCAGAAATATTAAGCAAAGAAATATGATAGAAGTCATTCGACTTAATATTTTCATGCGATGGTATTTCTCCTTGCTCATAGGATTGTTTTCATGTTCTATTGGGGCTTTTACCCAGATAAGTATTGTTGATAAACAAGCAAGCCCAATACTTAATACTGGTGATGCGACCCGTGTGATTACAAATAATGACACTAAGAGAATTGTTGTAGACATAATGAAGCAACGCAAATGAGTTTTTGTATGATACCCACCCGCGGTATTTCTTAAAAGAACAAACGAAATATGGTAAACTATCGTTTGTGGTACCGAATAAAAGAATAATGCAATTATTACTATTGAAACAATGTCTATGATGTTGTTGTACAATGAATGAAAACCATATTCGTAAACGTCTCTGTCATCTTCATCAATGACTTGGTTATGAATTAAATAATTGGTGCTTATATCTATTAGTTTTTCTAGCACAATGAGAAACCTCCTTTTTAGTAGATGAATTTTATAATGTATTAAGAGCGGATTATTATAGTGGCTAGATAAATGATTGCAACCAGATATAACCAGCTTTTTTGTATGGGAATATAGCTGATATCAAATAGTCCAAACATATGATCAGGAAAGCTGGCAGATACGGGTAGATCTTGTTGTATGGCGTGGCTTATAGCGGTTGGGGCTTAACATATGAGCCTGTTACGATACCGGAAAATTGGTATCACAAAAACCTACCATAGACTTACGTTCCAGTTTATGGAAATTAGATTCCAGATTTTTTTCATCCAGTCATACTGAGCAGTCAGTTTTCCATCGAGTCAGGTCACACTCCTTTGATTTTAGTATTGGTGACCTGACGATAAATTATGAAATATTTTGTCTGAAATCCTTAGTCCATTATATATAATGCATCTGGCAATTTCAGTAAAGCAAGTACAGAAAACTCATAATTTTCGTGCGTGTATGTTACAAACCCTCCAGTCTTTTCAGCAATTACTTGAATTTGTTTTGTTCCAATGCCATGTACTCCTGTCGATCTTTTGGTGGACTTTAAGCTTCCGAATGATCTTAAATTCCCTTTTTCTCTCGTTGCATTTTGACAGGCAATCGCCCAATAAGAGTTAATTATGCGGGTGTTTAAATAGATGAAATGAGGTTGACTAGTTACTTGCTGATTAGCCTCAAACGCATTGTCCAAAACATTACTAATCAATATACATAAATCAACGTCGCTAACCGGAAGAACCTCCGGTAATACTATATTAGCTGTAAAGCGTATGTTTTCTTGTTTTGCAATCTTTGCTCTGGTGCTAATAAGAGTATCTAATACTGAATGCTTAACAAATCCTGTAAGCGTCGTATCCTCATCAGTTAAATCAGCAACATAGTCTTCTAATGCGTCATACTCCTTTGCTTTTATGTACCCTGAAATGACGGAAAAATGATTGTGCAAATCATGATGGATGGTAGATATTCGAGAATATATTTCATTGATCTCACTAATATGTTCCTTCGTCATTTCAGCAGTGCGTAATTGCAGTTCTGAATGCGCAAGTTTTTTTAAATTTGTTGAAAACCTATTATAAAGTGCGACAACACTTACGATTATCACTGCAAGAACAAGGCTTCCTATGGTCATTAAGGATTGTGACATATTTACTGGAAGTTTGTCACTACATTCGAAGATAACCTCAAGCAAAGCCCAGCATCCAACAGGAACGAGTAGCAAAAAAACACAATCCTGCCATTTAAGATTAACATTTTTATCAATTTTTTGGGTAATCAAATAATATAACGCAAATAGAATGATCTTAGCTACAATAATAATTATCATTCTATCAATACTGAACGATTCTATTTTTACAGCAGAAGTATTAGGAAGCAATAGATATATTCCAATTATTAAAGCATCTGTAATTCCTTCCAGGACAACAGACATAACTCTCCAAATCAAATGCATCCTGAACTTACCACTGAAAACAAAATAAGAATATATTAGTCCAGCAACAACAGAGAAATAAGGACGGAATCCAAAGCCTATAGCATAATAAGCAATTCTAACACATATAAAAATCAGTCCCACAATTATTTGCTTCTTCTTATTAATTTTGGTATCCAGCGTTCGATAAAGAAAAAACATATCAAGTGCAATTGTTGAAAGTTCGGAGAATCTTTCCACAATAAATTCTAATAAAATCATACTAGCCTCCCTAATACATCATCGGAATATGCCTCTAAAAGTTTATCTATGTATTTTCTGCTAACTGATAAATTCAGAATTTCTAACCCTTTTATAATATTTACAGAATATGGATATGTTGTTTTTATATTACATATTTTGTTTTTGGGAATTACATAGGATCTATGGATTCGGACAAAATAGTCGCTGTCCCAAAGATTGAGCATCTCACTAAGTGATCCCCTGCATTCTACTTTAGAATTTACCATATGATAGACAAGTGTGTGGTTAATTACTTCAACATAAATAATATCTCGCTGACGTAAATTCACAATCTCATTTCCTATTTGTATTTTTAGACTTCGTTCACTTTTTTTATCTTTAATTATTCTATCCAAAAACAAGGTAAGCCTTTTTATATCAATCGGCTTACTTAAAAAGCCCATTGCTTCTACCAAATATCCATCAGCTGCTCGAATCTGGTCAACGGTCACGAATATTATCGGAATTTTATTACCCATTTTTCTTATACGATTGGCAGCATTTATTCCGTCAATCGTTTCTTTTCCGAAAGATATATCAAGAAATACAACATCGGTTTCTGTTTCGTTCAAAAGAAATTCAATTAAAGTTTGTGGTGAATAAAATTTGCAATATGCAAACTCAACATTCCGCATTTTAGCCCATTGAGCTACGGAAGTCAGCAATGACTTGATCCAAAATTCTTCATCTTCACAGATAGCGATTTTCAATTGTATACCTCCTCTCGCACTTACTATATGTATGATTTTCTTATTAAGTTGATTTTTCCGGGTATAAGAATAACTTTAACTTAGTCAAAAATCGAATTTTAGTATTGGTGGAAATCTCCTATGAGATTACGAGGTTAATTCTCAGTAACTATATCCAGCCTGTAATTTGCTTTTTCTTCCAATGCACTTCTTTAATTATGTTAAATAATTTAATAATACGCAACTCTCTGCTCCAATTGTACCATAATATATACTCCAATGTTAATTTTACTCTGTATAAATAAATTTTCAATACATATACAGGTGCTGTTCACGCCACCTGTTTGCTATTCACGCCAAATCTCTTGAAATTTTGATAATTCGCATTAAAATGATAGTAATACTATACTAAACTCAGTACAAAAAAGTATAATAGACTAAGGATTTCAGACAAAATATTTTATAATTTATTGTCAGGTCACCAATACTAAAATCAAAGGAGTGTGACCTAATGCGAAAAACTTATTCACCGGATTTTAAATCCAAGCTTGTTCTGGAAGTTCTGCGGGACAAGTCCGTTATCAACAAGGAAAGTAAGGGATACCATGTTCCAGCTCTTTGCAGGAACGTGTGTTCACCACCTGACGATAAATTTGTCATAAAATTGTCTTGACAAATTAGGCCACTATAAAGAAAGAGGTGTGATTTATGAAACAGAAAGCTGCTAAACTGGTTTCTTCAGCGGTTCATTTAGTCGCCAAGAAATCTGCCAGTACCGTCTGCAATTGGAGAACATATCAACCCAAGGTTCCTATGAAGCTTCGTAGTGAAAAATAACTTTATTTTTCTTACATAGGGTATGTTTGACTATTACTGTCAAACATACCCTTGTTTTAGATGTAAATGGTAAACCACCTTGCCTACAAATGAGTCGTCAAATGAGTCGTCAATTGTGCGATAATCGTAAAGTTGAAAAAGTTGGCACCAACTTTTTGCACTATGCATAAGGAGGACACACTATGGATACAAGATTGGTGGCTACAAATATTCGAATACAGTAATGGGCAGATGTTTTTAAGGCCAAAGCTGAATCAGGGCTGATAGTAGATTGTATTCCAAAGATACACGAGATCAATGGCTGACTGTGGATGAGAAAACGCTGAAAAAGGCATATATAATGGCTTGGAATTGGAATACTTTTTTTGAAAACAAGAAGGGTT
>Ga0153946_1001233_pt1 | contig 10983 bp, 7 predicted proteins | sample TSNJ030MetaG_FD_104751 | JGI IMG/M metagenome (GOLD analysis project Ga0153946, IMG submission 104751) | Attine ant fungus gardens microbial communities from New Jersey, USA - TSNJ030 MetaG | ecosystem: Host-associated > Fungi > Mycelium > Unclassified | place: USA: New Jersey, Wharton State... | reverse complement strand
TTTACCAAAATTACCAGAAGCAAAATTAGAAGATCCAAAAGAAATGGAATTATTTACTTCTGTTTATAAAGAAGAAGTATAAAACTATTGTAAAAAATATAGTATAGGTGCGATAACGTTCCTGTTTTTTTATTGTAAAAAATCGAGCACCTATATTCTAAGCACTTATCTTATAATTAGACAATACCCAAACAATTATTTTAAAATTAATTTTTTTCATAAAAATTTCACACTTCAGATGTATAATGATAATAGGAAGTGACTAAAGAGATGAAAAAAGTAGTAATGTTATTTATCTTAATCTTCAGTTTTATTAGTAATGTTTTCGCAACCACACTAGCTCCAATTGATATTACAACAACTGATATGACAACTCTAATAGAATATTTAAATCAAGGCATTATTACTTCCGAGCAATTAATTAACTTATATTTAGAACGAATCGAAACCTATAATAAGACTTTTAATGCTATTCTTTACGTCAATGAGAATGCAATCGAAGAAGCCAAATTAATTGATCAGAAAAGACAAAATAATGAAAGTGTAGGAAGCTTAGCAGGTGTTCCTGTTATCATAAAAACTAATATAGATTCAACCGAATTTGCAACAACGGCAGGTTCTAAAGCCTTGAGTGATAATTATCCAAGTGAGGATGCAGAACTTATTAAATTACTAAAAGGAGAAGGAGCGATTATTTTAGCTTCAGCTAATATGAGCGAATTTGCTTTTTCAGCACATAATTCCTATAGTTCTTATGGAAGTGTTAAAAATGCTTACGGTACCGAGTATTCTTCTTATGGTTCAAGTGGAGGTAGTGCCGTTGCACTAGCATTATCTTTTGGGGCTATCGCCTTAGGAACAGATACCAATTCAAGTGTTAGAATCCCCGCAAGTGCAGCTTCACTTGTTGGAATTCGCCCAACTATCAATAATATTTCCACTGCTGGAGTGATTCCTTATGATACAACTAGAGATGTAGTAGGAATCTTATCTAAAACAGTAGAAGATAATGCAACCTTATACAGTGTCTTAACAAATACAGAGGAAAATGATATCACTAATTTCGATTTAAGTAAAATCACCATCGGTGTCCCAACCGAATTATATATTGGCAGCAATAATGCATCGCTTCGAGTCAATCAAAAAACATATCAACCAATTACTGATTTGATGCAAGAAAAAATTGATTATCTCGAATCACAAGGAGCCACTATTGTTTATTTAGATAAGTTTATTACTTCGACTTATTATAGCACTGGTCAAAATACTATGGCAGGATTTACTTTTTGTGAAGGATTTAATAGCTATATAAAAGATCATAATTCTAAAATTACTTCATTTCAACAATTGAATAACTCAAATGGAAGAATCTACGAACTTTCTGGCTATGTTTCGAGTTGTAATTATAAACTTACGACAAATCAATTAAATCAAAAACAAAGCTATCAAGATTATGTAGCTTCTATCTACGAAACATATGATTTGGATGTCATAATTTATCCCACTACTAAAAATGAATTATCAAAATTAAATGAGACAACTCTAAATTCGCCTGGATCTCACATTGGAAGTGTTATTGATTATCCAAGTATTACAGTACCTTTAGGAACGATTGATAATCTTCCTTATGGAATTGAATTTTTAGCCCAAACGAACCAAGAAGAATTGTTATACAAAATTGCTTATCAATATGAGCAATCAACAACATTAATAACAACCTCATTAGCACCAAATTTATATGAAATACCAGCAAGTATTTCTACACTAGTGAATTCATATCAAGATTTGATAAATGAAAACAAAAGCACTAACAATGATTTAATAGAAGAAATTAAAACCTTCTTTCAAGATTATAATGAAATAGAAAATTTAGAAAATAATGCAACTATATTACTAGACCAAATAGATAACCGAAATAATGTCTTTATAAATAGTATCAAAGAATTATTTCATAATGAAGAAAATAATATGTTTAAAATGATAATTACAATCATCACAATTATCATCGGTCTTCCTTTTGTTTTAATAATCTTTTTATTAATTCGAAAAAAAATCAGAAAAAATTCTTAATTTAGCAATTAATCCTTTCTAGGATTTTTTTGTATTATTCAAATATTGACTAAAACCATTATGAGATAAAGTGATTAAACAATCGCCAATAACTTTCACATCAGCCTTATATCCATTTTTAATCCAGTTTGTAATCACTGCAATGCTTCCACCAATAATAAATTGATAACAGTAATCAATATATTTTAAATTATCTAGCTTAAAATCGTTAGAAATCATAGCAATAAACTTATCGTGAAATAAAATAAATAATCGCTCGAGGATACTGTCATTATCTTCCCATTTTATAATTGTAAAAAACAAATCACGTTGCTTATTAATCATTTCTAAAATATTGTATACTGGTTCATGACATTCTTTATTTGGACCCACATATTCTAGTTCATTGATGATTTCTTGTAATATTTCAGAACAAAGCTTATCATATAAATCATAAATATCTAAATAATGAGTGTAAAAAGTTCCTCGATTAATATTTGCTTTTTCGCATAAATCGGTTACAGAAATTTTACTAACCGGCTTTTCTTTTAACAACTCAAAAAATGCTTCTTTTAATACTTGCTTGGTATATTGCACTCGTCTATCCATAAAAATCCTCCTTTATCAACAATTTAGAAAAACTGTTAAATAATCAACAAAAAGTCAAAAATTAATAATTCTAATTAATTGTAATTATAGTATAATAAATTAGTAACAATTAATCAACACGTGTTTATTAATTGCTAAAAGGAGATTGTATGAAAAAAATAATAAATTTTATTGTTGATCAAAGAAAAATGATTTTAATAATTGTTTTATTGATTACTGTTTTATCAGCTATTTTAATTCCTCAAGTAAAAGTAAATTATGATTTATCAAAATATTTGCCTAAAGAATCAAATACTGCCCTAGGAATTAAGATAATGAATGATAACTTTACAGAAAGTACTAGTTTCAATGTTATGGTCGAAAATATTGATCAAAATAAATCATTAGAAATTTATCAATTATTAATGGAAATAGAACATGTTGATAATGTAACTTTTGATCAAACAAGTGAAGACTATTACAAAGATAATAAGGCCTTATTTATTATCATAATGAATAAAAATGAATATTCTGAAGAAGTTAAAAATGTCATTGTTGCTATTGAAGAAAAACTAGAAAATGAAACAATTTATTTAAGCGGTTCAGCAGTTGAAACCAAGATTATGAATGAAACTATGAAAATTGAAATGCCAATCATTTTAATAGTTGCCGTGGCCTTAGTTTTTATTATTTTATTAATAATATCAACCTCTTATTTAGAACCATTTATCTTCCTGTTTACAAGTGCAATTGCTATTATAATCAATTATGGAACGAATATAATCTTCAATGAAGTATCATTCATTACATTCTCGATTGCAGCTATTTTACAATTAGCCTTATCAATGGATTATGCCATTATGTTACTTCATCGTTATCATGATGAACAACAAGAAAATAAAGATAAAGTGATAGCGATGAAAAAAGCCCTAAGAGCTTCTTTTGCAGCAGTAACATCCAGTTCCTTAACAACAATATTTGGACTACTTGCAATGGTATTCATGAGCTTTACAATCGGTGCTGATATTGGGCTTGTAATTTCAAAAGGAATACTAATTAATGTAGTAGTAGTATTAACCATGTTACCAGCCGTAATTCTAAGTTGCGATAAACTCCTTGAAAAAACCAAAAAGAAAGCACCTGTTTTTAAAGTAAATTGGCTAGTCACTTTGGCAAGTAAAGGAAAAGCTTTTATTACACTAGGAATTATCATAATTATTTGTGGCGGTTTTATTCTGCAACAAAAATTAGAACTGCAATACGGTTCAATAGCTAAAACTGAAGATACAAAAAAGATAGAAGAAACATTTAAATTTACAAATGAAATTGTTGTCTTATATAAAAATGATACAGAGAAAACTGCTGTTTTAAATTTCATTAACATCATAAATGAAGACGATAAAGTTATTTCCATCACTGATTATTATACTAGTTTAGGAAAAGAATTAACTGCTCAAGAAATGGCCGTGATGGCTAATATAGATCAAAAAACCATCACTGGATTATATCAATTATATTCAACCCTTTATGGATTAACCGATAAAATAGCAATCATTGATTTTGTCACTTTCGTTCAAAACGATATTATAACAGATAAAAACTATAGTGGCTTAATTGATCAAACAACTCTTATATCCTTCCAAGAACAAATGAACATTTTAAATAATGTAAAAGCTTCCTTGGTTAGTGAAAAATATCACCGAATGATACTTACTACAACTTATGAACAAGAATCTAATGAAACATTTACTTTTATTGAAAAACTAATTAATACTTCTAAAGAAGAATTAGGAGAGTCCTCTTATATTCTTGGCTCATCTGCAGTCAATTATGATACAAAAGAATCATTTACTAGTGAAAACATGTTAATCACAATTATAACAATTGTTTCTATGTTAATTATCTTAGCCATTAGTTTCAAATCCATTAGTATTCCAATATTGTTAGTTGTCTTAATTCAAGGAGCAATTTGGATATCAATGAGTATACCAGTTATCTTTGATGACCCATTATACTTTTTAGCATATATAATCATTCAATGTATTCAAATGGGAGCAACCATTGATTATGCTATTTTACTAACCTCCAACTATGTTGAACATCGAAATAAGAAAAGAAAAAAAGAAGCCTTAAAAGAAGCACTAAAACGTTCTATTACGACAATCTTAACTTCATCAAGTATTTTAATTATTGCAACCTTAGTTATTTCAAAATTATCAACAACCGCAATGATTCAAAAAATTACAATTGTAATTTGTCGAGGAACAATCATTTCTACGGTGTGTATTCTCTTTGTTCTTCCATCATTATTGTTATTGTTTGATAAAATAATAGAGAAAACAACCAAAAACATTAAGTTTATAAAATAAGCACGAAAGTGCTTTTTTAAATGTCTAGCACAATTCAAGTTCACACCTTCATAAAATAAAGCAGCCAATTAGAAAGAGGTGAATTATAATTTGAATTATTTTAATTCTAATGTCTTAGGACAAAATGAAATCATGGTGGAGGATTCTTTAAATGCACCATTGCTAGAACTTAAATTATATCTAAATGAAAGTTTATTCTTATATCCAAGTGAAAGCTTGTATCCGAGTGATACATTATTACCTAAATCAAATCAAGATGAAAACAATTTAATTATCTATATTGATCAAAAGGATCAAAAAAATCAAACCGATCAAATAAGAAGTTATACATTTAATTTAAATCATCCATTATACCGAGTAGAAAATACTTATGATGAATTTAGAATAAAGCATGAATTTAATCAGTTTAATGAAAGTGAAATGAAAGCTTATGTAATTCGACGAATTGATAAAAATGGAGTTAAATTACTAAAAAGTGAAATCGAAGAAATAACTACATATATTCCACTAGAATTATTTAAAGGAAAAAATTATATTTATACAAATTATGAAAATTGTAATCTAGAAATAACTTATCCTGAAGATAATCTTTTAAATGAAAGATATTTAAGTCATGCTAGCTATGAAAAACACTTACAAGAATATAATGAACATATTGAAGAAAAATTAAATAATAAAATTGCTAATATGCAGATGAATGAACAAAAAGATTTTACAGCAAATCATTTAAAAGTAAATTGTATTTCTTCAAAAGATAACAATTTTAGTTTAACAAATGATGGAAAATTAACAATTGAAAATGCCAATGTCATAAATAATATAAGAACAAATCAACTTGATACTAAAAATCTTTTATTAGATGTAAATTTAATCGAAGACACTTCCGTGTTTGATGGAGAGACTATCATCAAAGAAAATAAAATTTATCAAGACGAGACAAGAATTGGATTTAAAACATTACCACAAGAAATCGCTAGTAATGATCAAATTGATCTAACTAAAATGTTATTTACCATGTGGTCTGCAATTGAAAAATTAACAAATGAAGGATGAAAATAAAAATGGCTTATCAAAAAACAACTTATATCAATAATCAACTACCAGCATTAAATGAAAAAAATCTCAATAAAACAGAAGAAGCATTAAAACAAGTTTCAATGTGGCAATTCTTAAGTTGCTTAACTAATGCTGATTATTTATTAGAAAGAAAAAACTTTCAATTAGAAACCAATAGTTTAATCGCTACTATATTCGATAATGCAATTGATGATTCAAAAGAAGCAAAAATTATTTTTGAAAATCAAACTTATGAACTAACATTAAATCAAAAAACTATTTTAGGTAAAGATATTCAAAACCAAATGATTTTTCTAAGATATGATGGTGAAAAGTTCAATATCTTTCGACCTAGTAATAGCAAAGAAGTTGGCGAAGTGGGAATTATTTATTCTATGACTGCACCTCTTAATTGTAAAATTATTGATGGATTGGAATGGAATCGTCAAGACTATCCAAAACTTTGGGAATATGCAGAAAGAGAAATAGCCTTAGGTAACAAGCTATTTACAGAGGGAAATGGCTCAACTACTTTTAAAATATTACAACCAAACTTTCCAGTATCATTAAAAAATGAAACAGAATTTAATACTCTTGGCAAACAAGGTGGAGAGAAATATCATCAACTGAATGAACAAGAAATGCCTAAACATGGACATCTTCTAAATGAAGTGCAATTGTTCTCGATAAATGGAAAAGCTAGTAAAGGATATTCATTAGCGTCTGATTCAATGGGTGTAACTGTTGATTCAAATGGCTGGTGGCATCAATTACCAAAAGGTTCTATGAATGCTCAACTTGATGGTGAAAATCAACCACACAATAACCTGCCACCATATACCGTTGTCAATTACTGGATATGTTATAAATAAAAATGAAAGGAATGAAAAACTATGGCTTATCAAAAAACAGAATATAAAAATAATGAACAACCAGCACTTAGTGCTAAGAATTTAAATAAAAATGAAAATGCAATCAAGCAACAAAGTTTGTGGAAAAAACTAGCTTGTCTTGAAGATGCTACTTATATATTAAATATGGAGGACTATGCTCTTGAAGAAGGATCGTTTTTGGCCGTTTATTTTGAAGCTGCTCTTGATGAAACAAAAAAATTAATCATTCAATTTAATGGAGATGATTATGAAGTTTATTCAAATCAAAAACAATATTTTGGTTCAGATGTTAGAGAGCAAATGATTTTACTTTGCTTTAAAGATGATCATTTTGAATTATTTTCATCACAATCAAGTAGTACTTCTAAACAAATAGGAGAAGTCGGAGTTATTTATTCTGATGAAGCACCTTATAATTGCAAAATTATTGATGGATTTGAATGGAATCGAAAAGAATATCCAAAACTTTGGGAATACGCTCAAAAAGAAATTAATAAAGGCAATCAATTATTTAATGAAGGAAATGGGTCAACTACTTTTAAAGTTTTACAACCAAATTTTCCAGTATCCAAAAATAATGAAACGGAATTTAATACCCTTGGAAAACAAGGTGGAGAAAAGAAACATACTTTAATTATAGATGAGTTGCCAACAAATATAACTGGTAACTTTAGAACAACTAAAAATGAAACAATTAGCGCTTCAATATGGCAAGGTCTTAATTTAGAAGTAGGTAGTTGGTCACACGCAAATGCTTCTGTCGCTGGAATTACAGCTGGTCAATCACACAACAACTTACCACCTTATACTGTAGTGAATTATTGGATTTGTTATGATCATGAACCGATTGCATCTGATATAAAAGATTTGGATCAAGAAGTTCAAGAACTTAATTATAAAGTAACTAATATTGAAGAGTCAGCTTACTTAGAATTAGGATTGAATACTGATACTTTATTAAAAGCAGGTACTACTTCAATCCATAAATTTGGATTGAGTCAAGGTGATTTAACTACAAAAACTGTGAATTCAAAATATAGTAAAAATATAGAATATAACAAAGAAACCGGAGAAATTACATTTTTAAGAGATGGGATATATAATATAAATGGGTTTTTACATTTCATTAATTTTTTAAGCAGAAGTTTTATAACTATTACTCTTACAAATGGTGGACCGTTATGTCCATTAGTAATAAGATCTACAGATATTCAAAACATGGGTGGAGGAGATCCCTTATATGAATTCTCAAGAACAATTCCAATAAAAAAAGGCGCAAAAGCAAATATAAATATCTATGTTAATAGTGAAGTTTGGGTATATGGTTCAAGTGACATAAACGAAAAACGAAGTCAATTTAGTATTTTTAAAGTAGCAAATTATCCAGAAAGTAATTAAATTATTTTTATAAGTAAAAGGCCGACAAGTGTCGGTCTTTTATAGAATATAATACATATGGAAGGGGCATGGTTAGTATCTTAGTCATTAAAAATTATAATGAAACCAAAAATGAATTAGAACTTATAAAAACTAGAATTACTTTGTTGGAAAAGAATTATGAATACTTTATTGATGAAAAAAAAGCTTTGTTGGAACAAGAAAAAAATCTAAAAAGTTGTGTAACAGAAATGGAACAAACATTAAAAAAACTATCAGGAATTGAATATCAACTATTTTATGAGATCATAGTTAACCAGTTAAACGTAACGAAAGCAATTGATAAAGTATCTGTAAGTGTTGATAAAGATCCATCTACACTTTGGAAATATTATTATCCAAAAATAAAACCAGAAATTATGAAATTTGCTAGCGAAAATCAAGTGCAACAAAGCATACAATAACATTTGTAAAAACTCTTATATTAGAGTTTTTTTAATGGAGGTTATACAAATGAAAGAACAGGGAATTGAACTTCTAAATAAAAGGAAGTTACGTGAAAAACATTTCTTAAATAAAGATGGGACTATAACTGCATATATGTATAATGAAGATATTCATTATACAAAAGGAAATAATTATGAAGAAATAGATAATCATTTAATATTTAAGAAAAATAAATTTATTAATAACAAAAATGATTTTAAAGTAGAGTTTGAAAGTATATCAAATGAAAAATTAATAACCGTTAAAAATCAAAATAAGACTTTAGAATTTAATTTAAAAGGACAAGAGAGTACTTTATCAGATAAAGCTTTTTTGCATACCTTTGGTTTTGATTCCGAAGAAACAAGTTTAACAGATGAAATTAATTATTATAATATCAAAAAAAATATTGATTTATCTTATGAACTAAAATCCAATCAATTAAAGGAATCAATTATCTTAAATGATCCATCCACAATTGATACTGATTTAACATTCCAAATCAAAACAGGCAATATGAAATTAGAGTTACAAGATGACAATTCTATTCATATCAAAACGAGTAGAAAACATTACTTCACCATCACAACACCATACATGTTTGATCAAAATAAAGAAGCTAGTTTTGACATTCAATATGATATCAAAAAAATGGATGATTACTATGAATTAAAAATAATTCCAAACAAAAGTTGGTTGCTAGATGAATCAAGAGTCTATCCAGTTGTAATAGATCCAACAATTGAAAATAAAAAAGAATATTTAATTGATACTACTATTTATGAAAATGATGATAATGATTTAACAAGACATGAAGCTGAGATTATGCGAGTGGGAACAAAAGATGGAAAAAAATTTAGATCTTTAATTAAATTTAATTTGCCGGAAATCCAAACAGGAGATAATGTAATTGATGCACAACTAAGCTTATATGCTTATCCAGTTCATTTTTATGAAAGTAAAGAAATAAATCCGATTGAAATTCATCGTATCAACAAATCTTGGACTCAAGAAAATGCAACTTGGAAATTAATGCATAATGCATATGACTCACGAATTGAAACTTATTTTAATCCTCGTCAAAACTTCTTTTATCAAGATGCTCGTCCATCTACCATTGATTTAACTAATATTGTAAAACATTGGTATGCTGATCAAGAAAATAATGGGATTATATTAAAAGCGTTCAATGAAGGCGATAGTAATTATCGTTATGCTGATTTTTTAACAAATGATAATAAAATTGAATCTGATCCAAGACCAATTCTTTATATTACTTATCGAAATCAAAATGGATTAGAATCTTATATGACTTATCACCAACAAAGCTTTTCTAATGCAACTGTTTATACGAATGATTATAATGGGAATTTAATTGCGTTATTTCAAAGCTTAGGAACTAATGGGCAAAAATTACCGACTGGTATTAACTTTGTTTATAATACAAATGATGTTTTATTAAAAAAAGATTATGGATATGGATTAGGCTATCGTTTAAATCTATTTCAAACTCTCTCATTAAATGAAAGAAATGAGTTAGAATACACTGACGAAGATGGAACTAAACATTACTTTTATTATGACGAAGATAAAGGAACATACCATGATGAAGATAATATTAATTTAATGATTAAAAAAGAAGCTGAGGAATATCATCTTTATGATCTTGAAAAAAATAAAATGATTTTTAAAAAAATAAATGATCTTTGGTGCTTACATGAAATCATAGATACTAAAAATGATTCAATCAAACTAGAATATAGCAATTATAAAATTATAAAAGTGACAGATGGAAATCAAGATACTATTATATTAGAATATTTGAATAATCAATTAAGAATCAAAACAGAATTAGATGAAATTAATTATTATTATGAAAATAATCAAGTTACCTCTATTAATGATCGAAATCAAATCACAGAAATTACATATCATAATAATTTAATAAAAAAAATAAAAGACAGTAATGGATTAGCCGTTGAGTATACTTATTATGAACAAATACCGTATCGAGTAAAATCAATAATTGAATATTCAAGAGAATTTAATAAGGGTCATGAACTACATATTAATTATGGTTTTGATACAACCACTTTTACTGATCATTTAGGCAAAACAAATACACTAACTTTTAATGAAATTGGTAATACCATTTCAACATCAAG
>Ga0153946_1001232_pt1 | contig 11004 bp, 10 predicted proteins | sample TSNJ030MetaG_FD_104751 | JGI IMG/M metagenome (GOLD analysis project Ga0153946, IMG submission 104751) | Attine ant fungus gardens microbial communities from New Jersey, USA - TSNJ030 MetaG | ecosystem: Host-associated > Fungi > Mycelium > Unclassified | place: USA: New Jersey, Wharton State... | reverse complement strand
GCCTTGTTTACTGACAGTGTGCAAAACAGCTATTTTTCAAAGCAGTCGTTGAAGGGATGGAATCTGCTTGATTTGTGATGATTATAATTCAAAATCAACTATTTAACTGACTATCACCATTAAAATAAAAAAAGAGAGAGAGAACAAGTATGTTAGCACTTAGTGTTATTGGTGTTTTGTTGTGTGTGGTGTTTATTATTTTCTTCTGCTACAAGGGATATTCCCCCTGTATTGTTGCTCCAATTGGTGCCCTGATTATGGCGATTTTCTCAGGGATCACCTTGGGCGATTTCATGGCGAACTATGCCGAGACTTATGCCAATATGGCCAGGGGGGTGTTTTTCACCTATCTGATTTCCATGGTCTTTGCACAGGTTCTGCAGGAGACTGGCGCGGCCTATTCCATCGCATATTGGTTAGCCGACCATATTGGCCCTAAGTTTGCCTGTACCGTGGTTATGTTGGCTTGCGGCATTTTGACCGCAGGCGGGATGAACTGCAGCGCATATTTTATCGTGTATCCCATCGGTTTGGTTCTCTGCTCCAAGGCGGGATATTCAAATCGTGCGGTTGCCGCCGCGGCGATGGCGGCACCATGGTCCTGGGGCATTATCTCCCCCCTTATGCCTTCTGTCCATAACACGATTGCCATCAACTTTCTGGGCACTAATCCACAGGCTGGCCTTATACCCGGTTTGGCAGGCGGCATCTTCCTGTTGCTTGCTGATATCGTTTATCTGGAGTGGCAGACTCGCTGCTACACCAAGAAGGGTTTTGCGTTTAATGCCCATGACATGATTCCCCAAGAGAAAGAAGGTTATCGTGAGAGTCTTCCTCCCGTATGGAGAGCCATTCTGCCTCTGGTGATTGTTCTGGTTTGCTACAACGGTTTTAATCTGAATATTAACTATTCCATTGCCATTGGTGCGATTGCTGCCATGCTGCTTGAAGCCAGGAAGCTTGGCAAGGGGGCGGTCAAGGTTATGGAGCGTGGCGCTCTGGCTGCGCTGGTCCCGGTTGGTTGTCTGTGTGCAGTTGCCGGTATCGGTGGCATCATCACGGTCACCCCTTTCTTTGCAAAGGTTCTCGAACTTCTGCAGAGCAGCACGTTGCATCCCTATCTGCTGGCGTTGGTTTCCTGCCAGATATTGGGCTTCAGCCTGGGTTCCGCCTCCTCCACCATCAGCACCTCGCTGACCACGCTGACACCCATTTATGAGGGCTATGTTGCACGTGGATTCAGTCTGGGCAGTCTGCATCGCCTGACCGTGTTTGGCTCTACCGGCCTGTCCGCCTTACCTTCCTCTGGAGGTGTTGCTGGTACTCTTGCCGTGTTCAAAACCTCCTACAAAGAATCTTATTGGCCTGTATGCGTAATCTGCTGTATCCTCCCCATCATTGCAGGCTTTTGCATTGTACTGCCGTTGAGTATCTTTGGTCTGTAATGTAATATATTTTTGAAAGGTGTCTAAACATGAATGGCTCTCATCGTAAGCATTGGTTCTATGGCTGGGTAGTACTTCTGGTAACTTGTTTTGCCAGCCTGACGGCCGCCTCCATAACCTATGCAGGATCCTATATCATGACAATCATGGTGCTGCAGGAAGGGTTGCAGGAAGGCGTTGTTGGCTATGCCACCAGCCTGGGGTATGCCAGTGTGGCGCTCATGGCAGTACCCTTCGGAAAATTGATCTTAAAATTTGGCAATTACCCCATGATGCTTGCCGGTCTGCTTCTGCAAGCTGTTACCTTGGCCATGTTGATCATTTTCCCGGCGAGCCGTTGGATGATGAGTCTTTCCTGTTTTTTGTCCGGATTTGGCACCTGCACGGTGGTTGCTCTTGGATGTCCCGGAATAATCAAAAAATGGTTTAAGGAAAACATTGCGCTTCCGATGTCTATTGTCCTGAGTGCCTCGTCTCTTGGTGGGTTTATTATGCCTCCGATTGTGGCCTCGGCCATGGACAGCACGAGTTGGCGATATGGCTGGGCAATACTGCTGGGAATAACGGTTGCCTCCGCCGCATTATTATTTTTCCTGGTGAAGGAAGAGCCAGGGGAAATCGGAGAAGTGCCCGACGGACATAACTGGCGGCGAAAGCATCCTGAAACGGCGGAAGCTGATAAAATTGTTTCAAGTCAGACAGAAAAAATATCTTTGTGGAAAAACAAAAAATTGGTGCTTTATGGCGTATCGTTCATGACGCTTAGCGCACTGTATTCCTGCATTGTCAGTTATATCTCTCTATATACGATAGACCGGGGATTTTCAGCGCCGCAGGCGGCTATGGTGCTGTCGCTGGTATCTCTCACCGGGGTGGCGGGCAAGCTGTTTACCACGCTGCTGGCGAAATGGTCGATATCGGGTTGGAAGGTTACAGTGCTTATGTTTCTTGTAACGGGGCTCGGCGGGGCAATGCTGGTTTTTGTTCATTCCTTTGCGGGAATTGTAATTGCGGCGATACTAATAGGCTTCGGCTACAACTGCGGTTACGGAACGCAGCCTGGCGTGCTGGCGGAATGGCTTGGTGATGGCTTGTTTTCAGCGGCCTTTGGTCTGTTTGTGTGCTTTATCTACATTGGCTGCACCATCGGCCCCTTCTGTATGACAGTGTCGGGTTGGCTGGGTGGCGGGTTAGGCGAAACCTTTCTGATGCTAAGCACAGTGGTGCTCAGCGCTGCCCTCCTGTGCTTTAAAGTAATTCCCAGGATATAGGAAAAAGAATTAAAATATTAAAATAGTTGGGAGTCGAGGCTATGGTGGAACGAATTGTAGAAGGTATTTACCGCATTGGCATACCGTTGCCCAACAATCCGCTAAAGGAGCTTAACAGTTACTTGATTCAGGGCGAGGACGGTGACTTTCTGATTGATACGGGATTTCGCTGTCAGGAATGCAGTGAAGCATTGGCAGCCGGGCTGAAAGAGCTGAACACAAGCGTAGACCGCATCAATGTACTGATAACGCATCTTCATTCGGATCATTCGGGCCTTGCCGCTCAGTTTGCTGGTACGTGCCGCAAAATTTACATGGGAGAAACCGATTTTCTGATTTTGGAGAATGAGCTGTTCGAGAATGGAGCGAAGCTTCGCTATCAACGGTTTCAAGACGAAGGGTTTCCAAGCGAATTAATGGATTACGCAATACATGCAAATCCGTCGGTGCAAATGGCTCTGGATTGTGTTGACGAGCGCTTTTGTACAGTGAAAAACCATGAGCAGATACATATTGGCGCCTATACGTTAGAAGCGCTTTTTATGCCGGGACACACGCCAGGGCATATGATGTTTTGGATAGAAGAAGAAAAAATAATGTTTACCGGTGACCATGTGTTGTTTGACATTTCACCCAACATTACGGCATGGAACGGGGTTGAGGATTCGCTGGGCAACTATCTTAGCAGCCTTCAGCAGGCCCAAAGATACCCGGTTGAGCTGGCTTTACCAGGGCACCGGCAACGCGGAGACTATCACCCCCGAATTGACGCCCTGGCAGCGCATCACGATCGTCGTCTTGGTGAAGTAATACAGGCTGTTACAAAAACACCGGGAATAACTGGGTATGAAATTGCAGGTCAAATGAAATGGAAAATTCGCGCGAGGGACTGGGAGGATTTTCCCCCCGTGCAGAAATATTTTGCGGTGGGGGAATGCCTGGCACATTTGGATTATCTGGTGAAGCGTGAACGATTGTTCCGTAAAAAGGAATGGGGCATTTGGCATTACTACCTGGAAGAGCCGTATAAGCCCCACAAAGTGATTGGTGCATACGAGAAATAAGTTAGGAGGCGCTGGAAAACAATGCTTGGAACCGAGAGAGAACGATTAGCCGAATTGGAGGCACGTTACCCCGTATGGGAAAACCATACGCTTTGGACACGGTTTTGTATAAGTGCAGAACAATTTTCACAGCAGGAGTACGTTGCCTTTGAAACGGAGGTCTACACTTATGCTGAAGTATTTGAACATGTAAATGAGGTGGCCAGAAGCCTGTATTCGTTGGGGGTACGTCCGGGTGATCATGTCGCCGTTCTTCTGTCCAATTGTGCGGAATTTGTTTTTTTGACCTATGCGTTGGCGAAAATGGGGGCAGTGAAAATACCGATTAATGCCGTGATTAGCCAGACGGAGCTGACGCATGAACTAAATCAGGCTGATGCGCGGTTTTTCATCAGCAAGTTCCTTCCGGATGAAGCGGTTATGCAAAAGCTGCCACGCATTAAGAAAATGGTCATTTTAGACGCAAACCCACTGTACTCGCCAAAATACTTTATCTATTGGGATGAATTCCTCAAGCTTGCGGATTTGGTACCGGAGGAGGAAGTCAATATGATTTCCGCTGCCTGCCAGAATCCGGACGGTCTTGCGGATATCATGTTTACCTCAGGCAGTACGAGCAAATCGAAGGGCGTCATGCTTACGCATGATATGTTGCTCCGGTCCGCTTTTGCGAATTGTTATACCCGCTGTTTTGAGTCCGGACGCCGTATGTTCGCGCCGCTGCCGCTGTTTCATGCGTATAGCTATGTGGAAGGACTGCTGGCCCTTCAATATGTTGGCGGCACGATCATTATGACAAAATCTAAATTTACGCCGCAAAATGCACTGCGCATTTTGCGGGATTTTAGGGCGAACGACATGATTCTAATTGGTTCGCTGGTGATAAAAATGCTGCTGGAGGGAGACCCCAAACCGGAGGATTACCCTCACCTTCATGCAGGATACTGGTGCGTATCGACGCCGGACTGGAGTTGGGAGGCGGCCAGAAAAGCTTTTGGGATACAGGATATTACAACGGGAACGGGAATGACAGAACTTAGCTCGTCCGGCTGCATGACGAGTCCCACGTCACCGCCGGATCATGTGATGAAACACGATGGGGCGCCGAAACGCGCAGGCTGCGCGGGGGTTCAGGAATATAATGGATGCATCCTGACACTAAAAATCTGTGATCAGGAAACAGGTGAAGAACTTCCCCCAAATACGGAAGGTGAGATATATTATCGTGGGATTTCGGTCACCAGGGGGTATTACAATGATCTGGAGGCGACACAACGGGCCTTTACGGCGGACGGCTGGCTGAAATCGGGAGATTTAGGCATACTCAGCGCTGATGGATGCTTGAAATATGTGGGTCGCAAGAACGATATGTATAAAATCAATGGGGAAAATGTGTCGCCGATGTTCCTGGATTCGGTAATTGGCAATTGTCCGCTGGTGAACACGGCTGAAACCGTTGGGGTCTCCCATCCCAAATATGGTGAGGTGGGCGTTGCGTTTATTGACGCAAAGGATACCTCGGAGGAAGGGAGACAGGAGATTCAGAAGTATTGTAAGGACAAATTGGCAAAGTTTCAAGTTCCCAAATATTACTTCTATTCCGACAGTGACACATGGCCCCGCACAGGGACTGGGAAAATTACAAAAACGCAGCTGCGGTGCTATGCGGAAAAATTGTTGGAAAATACAGGCGGATAGAATAAGCCAGGCACTTAAACTACAACTTTCCCAGTCAATGGTACTATACCTTGTTTTTTGGCTTTATCTCTTAGGGCTTGGCATGATAATAACTCCAAATGTATAGCTCTACTATGTCGCATAATAAGACTATATGTAACAGATGAAATACCATCATATTCCTAATTTTTGATATGATATTAACAGTTAGCAGAACAGATATTGAGTGAAATAAGCATATTTAGTAATATATTCATTAGTAATATGGCCAAAATACAAGGTTTCGTATAGTCTCATGGGATTGGGAAAGTTGTATTAAACCAAATACATATAGGAACAAGGGAGGAAACAGCAATGAATATGCTTGTATGCATCAAGCAGGTTCCGGATACGACGGAGATCAAAATCAATCCGGAGACCAATACATTAATCAGGGAGGGCGTGCCCAGCATTGTCAACACTTTTGACGCGTTTGCGCTGGAAATGGCGGCAAGGATCAAGGACGCAAACAGCGGAAGCAAGATCGTGGTGGTGTCCATGGGACCGGAGCAGGCGAAAAACGCATTAAAGGAGTGCCTGGCCGTAGGCGGCGACAAGACGTATCTGATCAGCGACAGGGCGTTCGGAGGCTCGGATACGCTGGCGACCAGCTACATACTATCAAAGGCGGTGGCCAAACTGGAAGAACTTGAGGGGAAATTTGATATCATCTTCTGCGGCAAGCAGGCCATTGACGGGGATACGGCTCAGGTGGGGCCGGAATTGGCTGAGCATCTGGACTATCCCCAGATCACATATGCGGTAGATGCTTTTGCAGAGGGAGACAGCGTTAGGGTAAAGCGGGAGTGCGCCGAGGGCTATGAGGTGTTGGCGGCAAAGATGCCCTGCGTTGTGACGGTTACCAAGCCGAATTACGATCCGCGTTATCCTACGATAAAAACTAAGATGGCGGCAAACAGGGCGCAGATTCCCGTACTCACATCCCAGGACTTTGAGATTGATTTGCAGCATGCGGGGCTGAAGGGCTCGCCCACCAAGGTAAAGAAGACCTTTACTCCGAATCTCCAGAAGGACAGCGTAATGATCGAAGAGGAGACCTGCGAGGCGGCGGGACAGAAGCTGGCTAAACTACTCGGCGATGCCGGTATTATATAGGAGGTGGTGGAAATGGAAGCGAAAAACAAGGATTTGTGGGTATTTATAGAGACTGACGGCGACGGCAGGGCGAGGAGCGTCGGATTGGAGCTTTTAGGACCCGGTCGGGAACTTGCCGATCAGCAGGGCGGAAAGCTTGTTGGTATCGTAATTGGCTCCGGAGTGGATGAGGCCATAAAATCGGCGGCGGCTTATGGGGCGGACAAAATCGTCGTTATAGACGGGTCCGAATACGCCCATTACACGACGGATGCCTATGTGGACGCATTTAACACACTTGTGGAAAAAGATACGCCAACAACAATTTTCATTGGCGCAACAAATACGGGCAGAGACATGGCCCCCAGACTGGCCTGCCGCCTGAAAACAGGGCTGACTGCAGACTGCACCGGGCTTGCCATAGACGAGGAAAGCGGCAACATGGCATGGACCCGTCCGGCATTCGGCGGGAATCTGATGGCGACCATACTATGTCCAGACCACCGCCCCCAGATCGGCACGGTACGCCCCGGGGTGTTCAAGAAGGGCGAGCCTGACGCGGTGCGTCAGGCCGAGATCGTTCAGGAAGACATCCGTGTTCCTGCTGGACGGATCAGGACGAAGCTGATTGAGGTAATCAGCGAGTTGGGCGGAGCGCTTGTTGACCTGGAGGGCGCAGAGATTATCGTGTCCGGCGGCAGAGGTGTGGGCGGACCAGAGGGCTTTGAACCGCTCCGGGCTCTGGCGGCGGTGCTGGGGGCCACGGTGGGAGCATCTCGTGCGGCAGTGGACTCCGACTGGATTCCCCACGCCCATCAGGTGGGGCAGACGGGCAAGACCGTTGGCCCCAAGCTGTACATCGCCTGCGGCATCTCCGGCGCAATACAGCATCTGGCCGGAATGAGCGGATCCGACTGCATCGTTGCCATCAACAAGGATCCGGATGCCCCCATTTTCAAGGTGGCTGATTACGGCGTCGTTGGGGATTTGAAGGAAATTGTTCCCATCCTCACGGAAGAAATTAAAAAGCTGAAGGCTTAACAAATTTATTCAATAACGAAGGGGAGTATATTATTATGGATTTCAAATTTACAGCTGACGAGCAGGAAATCATCGATATGCTGAAAACTTTTTGCGTAAACGAGGTGGCGCCTATTGCGGCTGAAATCGACGAAGAGGAACGCTTTCCCGAGGAGACGTGGCATAAGCTGGCTGAAATGGGTATGATGGGTGTGCCTTTCCCAGAGGAGTACGGTGGGGCAGGGCTGTCATATGTCACCTATATCGCCGTGTGTGAGGAATTGGCGAAGCACTGTGCCACAACCTCAGTCATGGTGTCGGCCCACAGTTCACTTTGCGCCTGGCCCATCTCAGAATATGGAACCGAGGAGCAGAGGAAAAAATACCTGACGCCCCTGGCAAGCGGCGAGAAACTGGGTGCCTTTGGCCTGACCGAACCCGGCGCCGGTACCGATGCCGCCAGCCAGAAGACCACTGCTGAGGACAAGGGTGATCACTGGCTGTTAAATGGCTCAAAGATATTTATCACCAACGGTAATTACGCTGATATTTATGTGATCATGGCCATGACGGACAAGAGTCAGGGCACAAAGGGCATCTCCGCTTTTATTGTGGAGAAGGGGTCGCCCGGTTTCACCTTTGGCACAAAGGAAAAGAAAATGGGTATCCGGGGCTCCGCCACATACGAGCTGATTTTTGAGGACTGCAAGATTCCAAAGGAGAATCTGTTGGGAGGACTCAGCAAGGGCTTCAAGGTCGCTATGACTACTTTGGACGGCGGACGAATCGGCATCGGTGCACAGGCCCTTGGTATCGCCCAGGCGGCAATTGATGAATGCGTCAAGTATGTGACCCAGCGGGAACAGTTCGGTAAACGCATCAGCCAGTTTCAGAACACCCAGTTCGAGCTGGCCGACATGCAGACAAAGGTGGATGCGGCACGCTTACTCATTTACCGGGCGGCTAAGGCGAAGGAAGACCATGAGCCATATTCCCATCTGGCGGCCATGGGCAAGCTGTATGCCTCCGAGGCCGCGTCCGATGTGGCCCGCCGTGCGCTTCAGCTTGTGGGTGGTTATGGCTTTACTCGCGAATATCCCTTTGAGCGCTATATGCGCGACGCTAAGATTACGGAAATCTATGAGGGTACCAGCGAAGTGCAGAAAATGGTTATCTCTGGATGGATGGGTGTGAAATAGACAGCTTGCCGTATCATGGCCGGCGGTCGGTTGGGCAAAATCAGCCGATCCCAGCCCGTTTATATGAAAAGTGCTGATTGGAGGTTAGTATGAGTTACATAGATCTAAAAGTGGAAGGACGGGTGGGGATTTTAACAGTTACCCGTCCGGAGGCACTGAACGCACTGAACAGTCAAGTGCTTAAGGACCTGGACGCAGCAATCGATGTGGTAGAAGGAACTGATGGTATTGATGTAGTTATCCTTACTGGAGACGGCCGCTCTTTTGTGGCCGGAGCCGATATTGGGGAGATGAAGGACTACGGCGCAATAGAAGGGAAAAAATTTGGCGATGTCGGCAACAGCGTGTTCCTTAAACTGGAGAATATGACCAAGCCTGTAATATGCGCTGTGAACGGTTTTGCACTGGGTGGTGGCTGCGAGCTGGCTATGAGCTGTGATATTCGTCTGGCAAGCGAGAAGGCCAAATTCGGCCAGCCTGAGGTAGGCCTGGGGATTACACCTGGCTTTGGCGGAACCCAGCGGCTTCCCCGAATCGTTGGCATTGGCCGCGCTATGGAGCTTATCCTCACCGCCCGTACGATCGGTGCGGCGGAGGCAAAGGAGATGGGCCTGGTGAACGCCGTATATCCGGCAGAAGAGCTGATGGGAAAAGCAATGGCGATGGCGAATACGATTGCCGCTCAGGCGCAGATCGCAGTACGGCAGGCCAAGCGGTGCATCCGTAAAGGCATGCAGACCGATATGGTGACCGGCGTTGCCTATGAGTCCGAGGCTTTTGGTCTTTGCTTTGCCACGGAAGATCAAAAGGAAGGCATGACAGCCTTTGCAGAAAAAAGAGCGGAAAAGAATTTTAAAGGAAAATAATGAGGGGAGAAGGGTCAATGAAAAAAATTGTCGTAATCGGCGGCGGAACGATGGGTTTGGATATTGCCCAGGTGTTTGCGAAAGAAGGTTTTAATGTAATCGTTCGCGATATCACAGACGAGATCATAAAAGGGTCTGAAGCAAGATTGAATAAAGGGTTGGATAAGCTGATCTCCAAAGGGAAGCTTGACGATTCAGGAAAAAAAGCTATCACAGATAAGATGAGCTTTACTACCGATTTGAATATGGCCTCTGACGCTGACCTGGTTGTTGAGGCCACTGTTGAAAATCTGGAGATAAAAAAGAAGATATTTGCCGATTTAGACGGCATATGCAAGCCGGAGACGATATTTGCCTCTAACACCTCTTCCATTTCGATCACTGCGATCGGGGCCGCTACAAAGCGGAAAGATAAATTTATCGGCATGCACTTTTTCAACCCCGCCACAGTAATGAAGCTGGTGGAGGTTATCTGCGGCGAGAACACGTCTGCGGAGACCTTTAAGACGGTATATGAACTGGCCCAAACCATAGGGAAGGAACCGGTGGAGGTATCCGAAGCTCCCGGTTTCGTGGTAAATAAAATCCTGATCCCCATGATCAACGAAGCGGCCGGGCTGTTGGAGACAGGCGTCGCCTCTGCGGAGGACATCGACAAGGCCATGCGCTTAGGTGCAAACCACCCCATGGGGCCGCTCGCTCTTGGCGATTTCATCGGCCTGGACGTATGTCTTGCGATTATGGACGTTCTCTATGATGAGACGGGTGATCCCAAATATCGCACATCCATGCTCCTGCGAAAAATGGTACGGGGCGGACTGCTGGGCAAAAAGACCGGCAAGGGATTTTATGACTATCCCTAAAGGAGATAAGGGAAATGACAGAGATCAAAATTGGGTATATCATTACCGGCAAAAATAAGTGTGAGTTGACCGACGGGAGGCATCAATGCATCCCGTCGGTTTTCTCTATTTTACAGAGTCCCATTGATACAGTCATCATATAGGATAACCAACTGGCTTAGCACCATATCTGCTTACGCTTGAATGGTCCACGACTACAGTTTTGTTCCGGATAAATGCCTATCAATTTGTAGATTATTATATATTTTGCGTAATAAATTACATAAAAAAAAGAGATATTTTTTACATAAATCACACAATATTATTCATATTGCATAATTTAAAACATTCAAGGATGAACTAAAAAAAGCTAAAATAGTATTATAATTCTTGTTAATTGTATAGATGAAATGGAGGTGAATTATATATAGCAAATTGAAAAACAAGAATTCGTATTGCTGTCATGTTATCCGAAATTGTTTTTAT
>Ga0153946_1001231_pt1 | contig 11011 bp, 18 predicted proteins | sample TSNJ030MetaG_FD_104751 | JGI IMG/M metagenome (GOLD analysis project Ga0153946, IMG submission 104751) | Attine ant fungus gardens microbial communities from New Jersey, USA - TSNJ030 MetaG | ecosystem: Host-associated > Fungi > Mycelium > Unclassified | place: USA: New Jersey, Wharton State... | reverse complement strand
TTGTCAAGCTTGCCAGTAAAGATTTCAAGTTGACCGAGGATGAAGGAAACGGCGTTCTCAATCATCTAATTGAGGGACGCGACCTTACTCTTTACGGTCTCGCAAACGCTGTCACGCGTCAAAGCCAGGACGTAGAGAGCTATGACAGGGCAAGCAAGCTTGAAAGCATCGGATATGACATGATGACCATGAGCAGGCAGCAGTGGAACCGTCTGAACCAGGCGACCACCGAGTCAGCCGCCGTGGCAGTCGTCCGGACAGCCGCATAGCCCCCAAGTGGGACCGTGCGAAAAATGGCGCGGGATGTTGATGGCCGTTGCGTTTATGAAAGGATGTGGTTCATTGCTCCATAACGATGACACCGGCAGTATCAGCGCAAACATGATGCGTTGGGCGCTCGATCACCCCCAGGAATGGGAAATCGTCATAGGCTTTGAAAAAGCCGGCGCCCAAAGGAACATGGAAATCCAGCAAATGCTCAAAGAGGCCGGATTCCACGAGCTTTCGGAAATGCTCGCTATCCGAGTATACCGGCTGCTGAGCAACGAAAACAACTAATAGCTTCTATTAACTAAGCAAGGCCGGCCAAATATCCCGTTCCATAACAAGGGAGCGGCGGGAAAGCACGGATTTACTGAACCTGTAACAGTACAAAAAATTATTAGGAGGATTATTCAATGTATAACGAAAACAATTTAATGGAACTCAACGCCAGTTTCCAGTTACCCGCAATAGACACCGAGGTAGAGTTCGCTAACGAAGACCTTGCCGATGAAATGGACGGTCTGCGCCTCAACTTCCAGCGAATCAAAATCCCGGGGAGCGGAGCGCTTCAATTTGAGCTTCCCGGCGATGACCCGGAGAACCCCGATTATACCAAATCGATTGAGGGCGTAATTCTTTTCAATCATTCCGCATATTCGTACTGGGCGGAAGGCAGCCAGGACGATGAAGACGCCGTACCCCTTTGTTCGTCAGTTGACGGCAAGCTGGGCATTGGCGAACCTGGCGGCGATTGCTATACCTGTGCGCTGAACAAATTTGGCAGCAGTGAAAACGGAAAAGGAAAGGCCTGCAAAAACACGCGGGTTCTCTATTTGCTGCGTGACGGGGAGTATATGCCTATCCAGATAGCGTTACCGCCCACAAGCCTTAAACCGTTCAATGATTTTTACAATGTTGCCTTTGCCTCCCGGCGCCGCGCCACTTGCGGCAGCGTCGTGTCAATCGGTCTGAAGCGCATGAACAACGGCAAAGACGATTACAGCATTGCCACGTTCAAAAAGCTGTTCGACTTTACGGGAGAACAGTTGGCGCAGGCCAAAGCTTACGCAAAAAGTTTCAAGGAACAAATCATGGCTATAAACCAGCAGAGGACTGTCGAAGCCATGAACCGTACCGATGATGAGTACGGCAATGAAGAGGGTTATGATGCTTACGCCGAAGGGGATGGGTTCTCTATCTCCAGTCCCGGCGCGTACATCGACGGCGACAGGGATCGCTTGCCGGCCTAACAATGCTAATTGTCATGCGGATTTTCCGTATGGCGCATGATTTCAAGGGATACTGCCGAGCTTTTGCTTGGCAGTATCCCTATTTTTTTTAAGGAGGATCGACAATGAATGAAATAGTATTAACAGTAGAACAGCAGAAATTTGCAGCTGATAACCATGGACTCGTCTATTCCTTTTTGAACTCAAGGCGACTATGTGAAGATGATTTTTATGACATTGTAATTTTTGGCTTTTTAAGAGCAGTTAAAAGATATTCCGATGAACCGAAAGCTCGTCAATATGCTTTCTCAACAATAGCATGGCGAGAAATGGTGCAAAGTCTATCAAATTACTATAAAAGCCTGACAAGGCAAAAAAGGCAAGCATATGTTATAAGCCTTGATTCGGTTGTTTATAGGGATGAAGAGGCTTTATCGCTCCAAGAAGTATTATCCACCCCTGATCCCTTGATGGCGGATCTGGAGACTGAACTTCTGATGCTCGAACTTGCGTCCAGAGTATCGAAGCGAGATATGGATGTTATCCGCATGAAAGCTGGTGGATACGGGGTCAGAGACATAGCAAAGACCAAAAAAATGTCGATGAAGGGCGTTAACGAGCTGCTGGCAGGACTCCGGGATATTGTGCTTGCCGTATGCTATGAATAAGGAGGATATTATGATGATTTTTGATAAGAAGATTGTTATGATTAACGGTTCTGTGCAACTGCCTTTGAAAATTGGTACAAGGGCAACCGTCTATCAGTACGATGGCGAAACGATGCTGACCTCCGCCGTCGCGGCGATTAAGCAGGTTGCCGAGAATTTCATTGTCTTTGAGACACAGAATTCTACTTACTGCGTGGCTCCCCATTTTGCGCCGGAGCCTGCGTCTATGGCTGTCAGTACGGTCAGCGCAGTCTGTGCGTGAAAGGATGTGAGCGGCGTGTCAAAGCAATATTACGATGACGACGGCGGCCTTGTATTGGTATCCTGCGGAATAAGCGGCGGCGACAAATGGATGACGGTGCGGCAGAAAAAGCCCACATCGGGAACGCACCGGATCAAGTCTCCCAAGCTGCCTGTTCGGGAAACCCAAAAGGAAGCTCAACAAGACTTGGACGCTTATGCCCTCAGCAAGAATTGGGATGTGGCAGATTAAATGAATTTCCGCAGGCTGGAACACCACCAACCTGCGGAATTCTCTTTGAGAGGATGAATTGAATGGATGATAAAGCAAATAAATTGCGCTTGATTCTGTTTGAGAAATGTCACCGGAGCTGCCCCGCCATCAGGCTGACGACAGGCTTACACGCTTAGACTCCGTTATCAAACGGGTAACGGAAGATACAGGGTGCAAGGTATACCGCCTGTCCGTTCAGTCTGTAGAAGATATCTGGTAATCCGCAGATACGGAACAAAATTCACTTTGAATGAGAGCGAGTTATAACGAAGCAAAACAATATACATTAAAGGAGAAATTGATATGAGAAAATACAATTACCCTGTCTACGAGTATGAAAAAGAGAATCCACCTTTTGTTATGTGTTTCAACAAAACGCAGGATACTAAAATGGCTATTGTTAACACAACAGAAAATATCTGCGCTTGCATCATGAGCGATGAACACCACTTGAATGATGAGTTGGAGTTCTGGACCACAGACGGCCGTTTTGTCCTTTCTACCCTTTCGAGGTTCTTAAATATGGTGCCGGACCAGAATTGGGTGAAAAATGAGCTGCAACCTACAATAGTCTCTATGCAACTGGGTGAAAAAGAGCCTCCTATCGTTGTTTACTATAAAGTCAACGAGATGGATGGCCTTGGCTTTTACTATCCAAAAGGTTGCAAAATACAGAGTGAAATCTGATAAGTCGGGTAGCTGAAGACACAGTTATAGGGAGAGATTTATATGGCAAAGAAAAAAAGAAAAAAGCTGGCAGTAATGAAACCCGCCCCCAAATCCGAAATCAAAGCTTTTCTGGAAGCTATAAAGCCGGTAAAGCCGGATGACGAATTCAGCTACCAGTGTTCTCTGTGCGGTGATTGCTGCCGCAACGTGAAAGAGGCCGTCATGCTTGAAAGCCTCGATGTCTTCCGGATTGCACGGTACTTTTCTAAGATCGGAAACCCGATGCAGGCGATTGAAGAAATCCTGACGGAATACACCACACCTGTACCGCTTACCGACTTGGGCTACCCTATATTCCTACTGAACACCACAGGGCCAAATGATGAGTGCGTATTTCTAAAATCGGGAAAATGCAGCGTTCAGCCGGCAAAGCCGCGAACCTGCCGCCTCTACCCACTCAGCGTAGAGCCGAATGACAGCGAAGACAGTTTCAATTATGTTATTGTCTCTCAGAAACAGCACCATTTTACCGGCCCGAAAATCCGGGTTGGAGACTGGATGGCCGACAATTTCAGCGCAGAGGACAGAGAGTTCACCTTGATGGAATACAAACTGGCCGGGGAACTTGGCAGACTCATGCGAAAGCTGAAAGAAAAAGGTGTAGATGATAGGAGAATGCTTTTCCCTATCATGCTGTACAAGTATTTCGATTTTGATCTTGATGCGCCGTTTATGCCGCAATATAGAGAGAATATCGAAACTTTGAAAAGCGCCCTGACAGGCTTGATTAAGGGGTGATGAAGAATGTCAACCTGTGCGTCATGCAATGTGGCATTGGATAGGCTTGATGTTTCATACCCCTATCCGAACGATATGCGAAAACGTGAATGTTCCGGCTGCCATGACTACAGCATGGAGAGCGGAGCAATGACGCAATGTGATGAGTGCGGGAGCTACTTTCCCGACAGTCATCTGAAGATGAACAAGGAAACAGGTCAGCGGGAAATATGTCCCTACTGCGGCCGCGTTTGGTGCGAATAAGGAGTTAGTGTTTATGAAGAACCAATATGGGTTTATTCCCAAACGGTACAGGCGACCCGACCGCTACAGGCAGATCGGCATCGGCTGGTGCGCAATTTATACGCATCCCGTAACGGGGATTGAGTATCACTTGCAGCTCTGGCCGAACATTCTGTCGTCTTCACGGTCTGATGCGCCGCACATTCAGGTGCTGCGCCAGGACAAGGATTGCAGGCGGTCAGTCAGCGAGCGTCTGACAACAATCAAGGCCGCTGTCTCGTGATCGAGAGGCTGCTTGGCTAAATGGGCGGTGCAAAACAAGGAGGAATTTGAACATGGTTACATTTATCGCGCCAGGGCTTCTTGACAAGGGCATTGCCTTAGTCGGAATGGAACTGGACCTTGATACATCAAAGATAAGCAATTCGGTTAAGGAAACCCTTGCACGGTATGAATACAACCCGGATGTTGCGCAGCCGTTTACTGTCTCTCTTAATGCTTTTGACAGAAACGATAAGCCTATTGCCGTACTGGGTTTCGCAGAAGGTGTCCTCCATAAAAAACCGTTGCTTTTGGACGATGCTTTTAAGTATTGCCGGCAGGTGCTATATCTCCATATGTTGTACATCGAAAAGGAATATGAAAAATGTGGCGTAGCGACAAATGTATTAGATTACCTGCCAAAACTGATAGACACCGAAATGGTGGCAACCATTGACGCTGTTGTGCTTGCGCCGGTTCCTCAATACAAAGGCCCTGACGGGCAAATTGTGCAGCTGCCGCTTGGAATAGAGTTTCTGGTTAATTACAGGAAGCTCGTTAATTTTTATTCCAAGCGCAACTTCCACTTCTGCCAGTCCTTCTTACTTATGGGGAGAATGGTAGCTTAAAAATACGGATGACAATGGAAGGAGAAATCAAAATGCTTGATATTACTCTTAATGATCACGTTTCAAGGTTGGCGCTTGTTAGTTGCTTTGTGCAAAAATGCGAGCAGCTACTTCCACGCGACAGTATGCGCATCGTATGCGGTTTCAATCAGGTAACGGTTTACAAAGATGAGGAGTATGACCAGGTATTTGATGTTTTCCACAGTCAAAACGGAAAGATCATTGAGGAAAACGACAGCCTCGGCATTCACTTCGATGAATTGGAAGAGTTAATAATAAGGCTGCTGTTTTTTGAAAGGAGCATTTCACAGCCGATAAAGGGGTGATTTTATTGTATAAATGGTTGATACGGATATACAACAAAATAAAAAACCGTATTCTGCGTATTAAGCACGGACCTACTCAATGTACCTGCTGCGGTTGGGATACGGATAACGTCGATTCTATTCCGGTTTACGCCTCAAGCGGTCAATGCGTTGACTGGCAGCCGGAAGGATACTTAGGCAGCAAAGACTACTCTCGTTCCTGGTCTTTCGATGTGCCTGTAACATGGAACTCCTGCTGGAAGTGTCCACGTTGTGGAACAGAGTTCACCTTGGATGAGAGCGAATTTTAACGCAGTCAGCTAAAATTGCACAGTTTAATTAAAGGAGGAAACTGATATGTCTATGTGTCATATGCCCTTGCTGATAAAGGCTTCAATGACAAGGGAGAATTACCTGTCGCTTTTGAAAGAGGCAAGCGAAACTTACCGCAAAACTTATTTAAGAAAGCATTACTTGTTTGACGGGAAATATTTTACCCTGGATACCTGCGATATGGATTCATTTGAGATTTTCAATGAAGCCAAGCTCATTGCGAAGTATGCGGAACCAACAGACAAATGCGTCGGCCTCATATTTTCCGGAGGGTACAGCTACACATTCGACGATCTCTACTTTTGCGATGGGAATTACCACACGGTTAAAAGAGCATTGGACAAAAAGCCTTATGATTTTCAGAAAGTGAGAAACGCCTATCTCTTGCGGCAAAAAGAGTTTTTGAGCAGCTTTCCGGCGCCGAACGCCAACGGCAACACGATTGATGCCGATGTCGAGGCTTTGCTTGCGGCTGATATAAAGTTCACGGAGTATCGGTGCATCGGTATTGAACCCGATGAGTTGGATGCAATTTTCCGGAAGCACGGGCAGATCGTAGGCGATATTGATAGGGATATGGGCCGTGTAAGCGTCAGTCTACAGGATGAAGAAATTGACCCTGAGACGATACTGGCGAACCATTTTCACAGCGACAAGGCTTATATGTTTTGCAGGGATGGCGATCAGAATTTCCCAAATTCCTTTATGATTCTGCTGCAAATCAAACCTGAACAAGGAGGAGGCTGCCAGCATGATTGAAATAAGAGAAACGGAATACCTTTTGCGTCCCCTTATTGAGGGCGCTGCTTTCACGATTGAAGATGAGCATGTGCGAATCACGAGCCCCTCGACGATTTATGCTGAAGCGTATAGGTCTGTCCCTGTACACAAGGATGAGCTTCTGTCTCTGTATAAAAGGGTTCTGCGCAAAGCAAAAGCCCAGGGAGTGAAAATATCCTATACGCGCCACATACGCAAGCAAATCTCAGAGCATTGGGATGAATATGAAAGCCGCTGTGCGGAAGCCTGTACGCTGTTTTCAAAAATCATTGACCAGGCGAGAGTTGTACGGGCAAGAGGAATTCACTATGGCACTTGTAATGATGCGGAACTTGATAAGCTGGGCGCGCTTTGTTCCGAATATCAAAAATATTTTTGGAGGAACAGCATCGTTTCTCATATTTCGGCAATTCGCCATGACCTTATGCAAATTGAGAATGATTTATCCCGCGCTCATTGCCATATCACTCAAATCTCTTTGTGACAGGATGCCCCGGTTCAAACTGCCGGGCCTCAAGCACAAGAGCAAAATAAATTTAGAATGTGAGGTATAAAGAATTATGTGTGATAACTTTTATCCTACAGGCGATACCGTTGGAAGAGCCCGTTTTTGCGGATTTGCTGAATACACTTCCATATTTGACGGTAATCCGCTGTCTATCGCCAGCTTTATTGGCAGTCAGGATGCGGATTCTGTGGTGACTATCGAAAAAAGAGATGAAGAAAATCCCTATTTATGTGCTGTTGGCTGGCGCGTGAAAAAATGTACCGACAATACCCAATGTCCTAAAATAAAAAGGTATCTGCGGTATCTCAGGGGAGCTATCAGAAAAAAAGGCGACAACCTGACCTATGAAGAGGCTGAAAGCCTGCTTACTAAGCGTTTTGATGAGCTGTGCAAATACCCAAGAAAGGAGCGTTGTGATGAATGAATTAAAAATCAGGGTGCCGTATGTTTCTATATGGGACGGCGGCATTGAGATTACAACAAGCGCCAGCCTTAACATTAAGACCGGCGCGGTAACGGATATTGAAACTGTTGACCCGCAAGATACTGTGCAGGTATGCGAAAGAGAATACATCATCCTGAACGATGAGCAGATCGATGTTCTTTCGGAAGACGATAATTACTGGGTTCAACTGCACAGCGGCCATGATGGTCCATGCACGGAAAACTACGCCGCACATATGGAGGCCATATCAAGCCTGAGCATAGCCCATGTTGTAAAAGCAGTGGATTACATTGTCGCTCTGTCACAATTCCTGAACGACGACAATGAAATCCTGGATGACATGGATAGCATCCTCGAACCGTTTTATGCGGTGATAAACAAATTGAGGACGGAAGAAACTTGCAGGCATAGAGACTGTGGCAGCAATCTGTATAAAAGCGATTTGCCGCAATATGACTATGTATGCCCTGAATGTGACGAAAACTTTTAGAGTCTACTTCCGGGGCCACAGACAAGTCTATACAAATTGTGAAAGGAAGGGCTATCCCCCTTCCTTTCACTTTTGTCTGCCACGGAAAACAGCGCATTGATGAAGCACAATAAATCGGGAGAGATACCTAAATTATGAAGTGAGGGATATGAATGGATCTATTGAATATTTATCTTCTGGTGCAGGAGTTTTATGCGATTGAAGCAATATCAGCTATGTTGTCGGTAAATCAAGGCAGCAATTTTGAGCCCCTGAGACATAGCCACAGCCGGTGGTCCAGAGATTTCCATGATTTCCGGGACGAATACATAATCAGATTCGCATCCGCGATATATGATTATACCGTTTCGGTCGTCGCGGCGGAACTGCGGCATTGTAAAGGACAGGCCTCACAGTATATTAAGGATTACTATACTTCGGGGCTGTCAAGAGATGAGGTATATAAGGAGTGTTTCACCTATAAAGACCATGATATTTTAGCGGCGGGCATCAGAATGTTTGACCCTGTGCGGGTGAGCTGGAGGCGCGCCTACGGAGGTGACAAATGGAATCAGATTGCAAAAGCCGGGCTCATGAAAGGCAAGGTCAGCGATTGTATTTTTATCGATCACTGTGTAGACCTGTCTCATAACTGCAGTATCTATTTCGATAAAAGCGCGGGGATTTTTTTCCTGCAAAACTTACAGGAATATCAGTCATTCCTCGATCTGAAGCGGTCTTGCGAGCCACAAGTCTTACTTAACGCAAAACAAGGGTTTAGGTTCAAGCAGCTCTTATGGAGAGCAAATAACCTGAACATCATTGATGTACAGGCAACGGATGACCCTTATCTCTCCTTACGGGATAGAGCCGAATCCTTGTTATTGGAGTATAGCCCCGTCGAATGGGGTGATAAGCAACTGGATTGTTCCGAAAGTAATATAACAGCATTGGAGTTTTTTAAGTGTGCGGATCGTGACGATGACGATGACTGTGACGATGACTGTGACGATGATGGTGAATATGCGCGCTGCGCCTAATAGGAGGTTCATATGAGCAAGTGGAAACATACGAACAGATTTATCGCGCCTCCATGTCATTCCGGGCCTATAGAGATAATCAAGAACCTGTTTTGCGGCAGCGAGGATGAAGCCCTTGTCATGGCGAAGGAACCCATAAAGGTCGATACGTTGATCCCCTTAAACGACCTGGATGCGAAGATATGGGATTTAGGTTTTCGGGGTGAGATACTGTACTATCCCGTTAAGGATTATGGAATCCTGCCAAACGATGTTTTAGATGATTTAGTCTCGAAAATCATTGATAGAATAAGAAACGGCAAAAAGGTAGGCTTGTTCTGCATGGGCGGACACGGCAGGACCGGTTATGTCGCTTCCATCGTATTAGGCAAGCTGGGATATAAAGACCCTATACAGTTTCTAAGGGCGAACTACTGCAAGGAAGCCGTCGAAAGCAACGCTCAAATTCAGCACATTGCGGATGTTTTAGGAGAACCGGAGCTGGTTGAGAAGTATGAAACTTTTCAAAGCAGGTATGGACGATTGGACGATTATTACGGCCGCTATGATTTTGGCCGTAGTTATTTGCCTTTATCATCCACATCAGCAGAAGAAAATACCTGTGGCGAGTGTGTTTACTTCAACGCCGGAACTTGCCGGTTATATGAAGGTTTTTTATTCGACGAAAATGAGCTGGCCTGCGATGATTTCGTAGAGAGATAAGATTTGCGTCCTGCATTTGGCAAGAATTGTTGAGTGCCGGGGCCATACACAATTTTTGAAGGGAAGGGTTATGCCCTTCCTTTTGCTTTGTAAGGGAGCGTGAAAAAACAATGAATACACTGGCTATTTTAGAGAAATTTGAAATCGTTGAGATTACAAACGAGAGCAGGATCACCGGCGAGGAGCTGGAATTTTGCACGGCGCAGCAGGCGTTATACGCAAAGGTTCTGGGCCAGCACTGTTACGCATTCGACGTATTGCAGCAGTTGAAAAATGACTGTAAGGATTTCATGCGGTCCGTAGCCGCTGACAATAAGTATCAAAGCCACGGCCACACTTACCAGCGCTATAGCTGCAAATATGTGGAAATCAGCAAAGAGGATTTCGTCAATGATCGTATCATTAAAATCCATGAAAAGTTTATCTCCGTCATTATTAACTACTTTACGGAGAAATACAACGTCTCCATTGACAAGCCCAAATACGAAATTCTCCTGGGCCTGAAGAAACCGGATACTCCTGAACACCCTTTCTATGGATTTCGTAAATTAAGCGATGAAGAGAAAGAGATAATAATCGCTCAAAAACGTGCCTATGAAGAAGCGCAGGACGCATATCTGGACTCAATCATCAACGCGGAGATTGATTACAACACTTTACTGGATCACATCTTCGTGGTGCTCAATGGCAGCACCTTTGCCGAACGGGTTGAGCAGGAGATCAAAGCGGCCAGCCGCAAGGCGACGCATTGGAGCGGGAAAAATCCAAAATATGAAATCAAAAACAAGAAAATTGTATTTGATATCCTTTATCCGAGGAAAAATTATAATGGCAAATACGAGGTAGAGCTTAACGGTAATGATTACCATGCCATTCTTCGCGCCCTCACCTATTGCAACAGCGAAAAGTGCGTCAAAGAGATTTATTCGAGCTGGTATCGTTTTATGGATTACAAAAAGTATGAATCTGACGGTATTTTCGATTCGCACGAAGTCGGCAGTACCAAGGTTCTTTCCTTCAAATATTTCAAAAATGGTAAGTTCGAGGTTACATTTGACGCCCACACCACCGCCCTACAGTTCGCCTCAGAGTACCTTTACAGCGAGGGGGGTGAAAGATGATTACTAAAACCGCAAAATATCAGGTTCAGCAGACGGTGATCCCGCAGGAACACC
>Ga0153946_1001225_pt1 | contig 11041 bp, 9 predicted proteins | sample TSNJ030MetaG_FD_104751 | JGI IMG/M metagenome (GOLD analysis project Ga0153946, IMG submission 104751) | Attine ant fungus gardens microbial communities from New Jersey, USA - TSNJ030 MetaG | ecosystem: Host-associated > Fungi > Mycelium > Unclassified | place: USA: New Jersey, Wharton State... | reverse complement strand
CTTCGACGACAAGATCGATTTTCTCGAGGAGATGCCGGCGAACTTCGTCAAGAGCCTGATTGCCAGCGCGCCGCCCGAGGAGCGCAAGATGATCAACCAGTTCCTCAACTACCCGGACAACTCCGCCGGCAGCCTGATGACCATCGAGTATGTGGACCTGAAAAAGCATATGACGGTGCGCCAGGCCCTGGACCGGATCAAGGCGGTCGGTGTGGACAAGGAGACGATCTACACCTGCTATGTGCTGGACGACACCCGCCGGCTGGAGGGGATTATCTCGCTGCGCCGCCTGGTGCTTTCGGACGAGGACCAGCGGATTGGGGACATCATGACCAACGATGTCGTCCTGGCGGAGGCCACCGACGACCAGGAGGAGGTCGCGGAGATGTTCCGCAAATACGACCTGATCGCCATCCCCGTGGTGGACGCGGAGACGAGGCTGATCGGCATTATCACCATCGACGACATCATGGACGTCATCGACCGGGAGAACACCGAGGACTTCCAGAAGATGGCCGCCATGGAGCCCTCCGACGAAGCATACCTGGAAGCGGGCGTGTTCCACCTGGCCCGGCGGCGCATCGTGTGGCTGCTGGTGCTGATGGTCTCCGCCACCTTCACCGGCGGGATCATCTCCCGCTACACGGCGCTGCTCGGCGCCGTCGTTGCCCTTGCCTCCTTTATCCCCATGCTGATGGACTCGGGCGGAAACGCCGGCTCCCAGTCCTCCACCCTGATCATCCGCGGCATCGCCCTGGGCGAGATCGGGCTGTCGGACTGGCCCAAGGTGCTGTGGAAGGAGCTGCGGGTCAGCTTGCTGGTGGGTCTTGGGCTGGGCGCGGTCAACGCCCTGCGCATGGTGGTTATCGGGCAGAGCGACCCGGCGCTGATCCTGACGGTCGGCATCACGCTGGTGTGTACGATTGTGGTGGCCAAGATGGTGGGCGGCGCGCTGCCGATCGCCGCCAAGGCGCTCGGGATGGACCCCGCCATTATGGCCGGCCCGCTGATCACCACCATTGTCGACGCCATCGCGCTGATCATCTTCTTCTCGATCGCCAGCGCCTTGGTTCTTTGAGCAAGAAAGACCGCTCCGGAATTCCGGAGCGGTCGGATTCTATCTATTCGATATTTATGTTTTTTCTTGGGAGGATCAGAACAGCTGCTCCTCCGGGGGAGGGAAGGCCTCGTCCAGCACCTCCCGGTCGCCGGTGAGCAAGGCCAGCACCCCCTTGTAGATGAAGCGGGGCGCGTTGAGGAACCGCCTTCGGACCAGCTCGCACTGCTCCTGGCTGGGGACAAACAGGTCGAAGCCGACGAGGGGCCCCTCGTCGTCCGGGATAGACAGGTGTACGCGGAAGCCGCTTCCCTCGGGAACCGTTTCCACGCGCAGCTCCGCGCGCCGCCGCTCCCGGGCCAGCAGCCTGCCGGCGGCGTCCAGCGCGTTTTCCCGCACCGAAAGGGGAAGGGAGCCGCCCAGCTCCTCCCCGGCCTGGATGCCCAGCGGGGTTGTCTGGAAGAGCGCCGGGCCGTCCCTGGAGGCCCCGGTGTCGATATGGCCGCTGGCGCACAGCTCGTCCACCGCCTGAACAAGCTCGAAGTAATTGACCAAATTTTTTTCGCTCAGCGCCTCATAAAGCTGTTCAAAGCTCATAGACTGCCGGGTATTGGACATGATAAAGCAGATCAGCAGCTTGATCTCCGTCTGTGTGCCGATGCTGCCCGGCCGCACGCCCGCCTTGAAAATTTCCTGTTCCAACCGTACACCGCCTCCAAATAGTCGTTAGGAAATAGGAAGTAGGAATTAGTAGAATTACGAACCCGCTCCCCGCAAAAAGCAATTCGCGCCAGTTATTATTCTACACTACATATCTCCCAATTACAAGCGACATCCTGTGAAAGGACCTCCCCCTATGAGCGACAAGGAAAAAAACAAATCCCGGCGCATGCAGCTGACAATTCTGGTCATAAGCGGCCTGGTCATTGCGGGCCTCACCGTGGCCGGCATCCTGTGGATGCTCTCCCTGCGGGATCCGGTGCGGCTTGCCGCCTTCCAGGCCCGGCTGGAATCGCTGGGCCTCGGCGGCTGGCTGGTTCTGCTGGCTATCCAGTACGTGCAGATCGTGGTGGCCTTTATCCCCGGCGGACCCATCCAGATCGTAGCCGGGGCGCTGTATGGGCCGTGGGGCGGCTTGGGCGTATGCCTGGCCGGTACGCTGCTGGCCACCGTCACCGTGTTCTACCTGGTCCAGCGCTTCGGGCGGCGGATCATCTCCCTGTTTGTGGAGGAGGGGGATATCCTCAAGTATGAATTCCTGAATAACGCAACCCGGCTGGAGCAGATGGTGGTGATTCTCTACCTGATCCCGGGCGCCCCGAAGGACGCCCTCACCTACATCTTCGCCCTGACATCGATTTCCCTGGGGCGGTTCATGCTGCTGTCCTCCTGCGCACGTGTCCCCGCCATGCTCACCTCGGTTTTGGCAGGGGACAGCATCATGCAGCGCGATTGGCTCAAGGCGGGTATCCTCTTCGCAGCCATCTCCTGTGTCAGCCTGCTGGGGCTGCTGCTGCAACGCAAAATCACCAGCTTTTACCGCAGGCACCACAAGGAGCAATAGGGTATAAGGAATCCAAAAGGAGATGCGGCCGGTGCCGCATCTCCTTTTATGCCGGAGGGGATCAGGAGGCTGTGCTCTGGTCGGGCGGTGTGCCCGGTTGGTCCATCGTGCCGCCGAAGCCGCCGCCCCGTCCCATCCGGCCGGTGCCGTCGGGCGGGGTGCCGTCGGGCGGGGTGCCGCCCGGCTGGCCGCCCATACCGCCGCGGCCGCCGCCCATGCCGCCCATCCCCATCCCTCCGGACACGGCTTCGCCGGTGTCGGAGATGCGGGTGACAGTGCCGGAGAGGGTGACCTGGGTGAGGAGGGTGCCGCCGGTGTAGGTGCCGCCCAGAACCAGGGCGGAGCCTGCTGTGCCGCCATCGGCGCTGCCGCCGGAGCAGATCCGGTAGGTGCCGCCGTCGGCCAGCTCCGGTATGCTGACGACGATGTTCTGGTACTCCATTTCCGGAGTGAAGGTGAGAATCGGGGTGCCGTCCGCCTCCGCCAGATGGAAGGGGGTGCCCGCCGCCTGGGTGGAGGTAAAGTAGACCTGCAGGGAGCGCTGACCGGAGGTATCGCTCGGAGCCTGGGCCATTCCGGAGCTTCCGGCCGCCGCCAGTACCCCGCCGCTGATCTCGAATACGCCGTCGTAATCCAGAGCGCCGTCTCCGCTGCCGGTGGGGCCGTTGACCAGAACGGTGCCGCCGGTCATATAGACATTGCCGTTGGAGTCGATGCCGTCGCCGCCGGCGCGGATGGTGACCAGACCGCCGCTGAAGGTGATGCGGTAGCTGCTGTCCGCACGGAACTGGTCCTGACCGAACCGGCCGCCTCCGGCGGAATCGCTGCCGCCCGCCGCGTTGATGCCGTCGTCACTGGCTGCGATGTTCACCTCGCCGCCGCTGATCTCCACCGTGGCGCCCTCCAGCCCCTCGCAGGAGGCCGGGATATCCACGGTGCCGCCGCTGACCAGCACATCGCCGTCGGCGTGGATGCCGTCGTCCCCGGAGGAGAGGCTGAGGCTGCCGCCGCTGATGGTGACGCCGCCGCCTGCGTGAACGGTGTCGTCGGCGCTGTCGATGCGCAGGGCGCCGCCGGAGACTGTGAGGTCGGTGCCTGCCTTAATGCCCTTGTAGCTGCCCTCGGCATCGGCCGGTGTGGCGGCGCTGCCTCCGCCGGAGAGGATGTCGTACTCCCCGCCGGTGATGGTGAGGGTGGATTCGGATTGGATGCCGTCGTTGCCGGAGGTGATGTTGTAGAGGCCGCCCTCCAGGAGGATCCAGCCCTTGTCGGCGTCGGGATTGTTGGACTGGAGGCCGTCGCTGCCGGAGGTGACGGTGAGGCTGCCGTCCAGCACCGTGAGGGAATCCCGGCCGCGGATGCCGTGGTTGGCGGCGGTGACCACAAGGGTGCCGTTCTCTATAACGAGATCGTCCTTGCAGCCGATGCCGTTGTTGAAGCTGCCGTTGACGGTGAGCGAGCCGCTGCCGGTGATCACGAGATTGTCCTTGGCAAAGACGGCGGCGTCCGGTTCGTCGGCGGCGCTGTCGGGATAGACATACGCCGCGGCGTCGGTGACGGTGTTGTCCGTGCCCTCGGGCAGGATGACCACCGTGGTGTCCGCCTGGGCGCTGTAGATTCCGGCGCTGGTGGAGCTGGTGATCTCCGCGCCGTTCAGGACCAGCCGGACGGTGTCGTCCTTGTCGGCCTTGACATAGATCTGTCCGTCGGCGAGGACGCCGCTGATCAGATAATCGCCGCCGGAGGAGATGGTGACGACGCCTCCGTTAACCGTGGCTCCGGGGCCCTCCACGGCGGCCGAGGAGCCCTCCAGGGTGATGCGGGTGGCGCCGGACTCGTCCCAGTCGCCGCAGGTGCTGTTCCTGTCGTAGCCGGACTGCGCGGCGCCCTCCCGGGCTTCGGCTTCGGACACCGGGGAGCCGGTATCGCCGCCGGTCTGGCATCCCGCCGCCAGCAGCAGAACCGCCAGCAAACAGGCGGCTTGCTTTTTCATTCTTTTCATATCACAACTCATCCTGATTGGCCGTCACCTTTCCGCAGACAATGTTGAGGTTGCCGTTGCGGCAGCGGATCTTGTCAATCAGCTCTTTCTCCTTTCCTTGATCCTTCAGGACAATGGTGTATTGCAGCTCGTACAAGCTGCCCAGATTGGTGGTTTTCACGCGGTTCAGCATCGCGCGGGAGGTATAGGCCTGGAAGAGGTCGTCGAAGATCTCGGTGTAGTCCAGGTCCTCGGGAATGGTGATCTTGAGGTTTTTGGACACGCGCTTTTCCCCGAAGCCGGTCACCGTCAGCAGCAGCATCGCCGCGCCGACGAAGGCGGTGAGGATGGCGGCATAGGAGATATAGCCCATGCCGGTGGCGAGGCCGATGGCCATCGCGAAGAAGATGAAGGTGATCTCCCGGGCGCTGCCCGGCACCGAGCGGAACCGCACGAGGCTGAAGGCGCCCATAACGGCGACGCCGGTTCCCACCTGGCCGTTCACCAAAAAGATGACCGCCTGAACCAGGGCGGGGAGCAAAATGATGGTGACCACAAGATTTTTGCTGTAGACGCTGCGGTACATATAAATCAGCGCGACAATAAGGCCAAGGAGCAGGGAGGTGGCGGTGCACAGGATTATCTGCAAAAAGGTGGGGTCCTGGGAGGCAAAGATGCTAGCCGGCATGTCGGATTTCTCCTTTGCTGAGGATGTGGTTTTTGTAGCAGATCCCATATTTTGAGAAGGAGCAGGGATAGAGCTCCCTTTCGGACAGCAGGCGGGCCAGCCAGATCGGAATGGCCTGGCGGGCCTTGATCTCCATCAGGCACTGGTCGGGAGGCAGCAGGTTTTGTCCAAGGCTTCCCTGCGCCAGGTCCAGATTGTAATCCCGCCAGCGCAGCTTGAAGTCGAAGGTGATGCGCAGCTCCGGATCATCCTTGCCATACAGGGCGAGGCGGTCGCCTCCGAGCAGGACCTTCGCCCGCGGGCGGTAGCGGCGGACAAACCAGTCGATCTCCCGGAAGATCTGGCTGTCCTGGCCGGGGTCCACGCCGTGGTCGAGATAGAGCGCGGCCTCCCGCAGCGGCAGGGCGATCCGGCGCTTGTAGACGACCCCGTCCAGCTTCTTTTTCAGCTCCAGATAGACAGTACTGTCCCTGGCGGGCGTGCCATAGGCGCGCAGCCGAAGCTTCTCCTTGTAGACCGGCCTCTCGGCGGAGGCCCGGATAATCCGGTAGTCGTCCGTGTCGTAGTAAAGGGAGGACACGGTGCACAGCCCGTACCGGTCAATTTCCATCTGGGGCACAAGCAGCTCCGCGAGCTGCTTGTATGCGGGGACGGACAAAATATATTTTTTCTCGCAGCGCTCGAATTTCATCTGTGTCGCGCTCATGAGAACCACTTCCTTTCCGGTTGCGTTAGCAATAGCTTACCGGGGAATGCTTAAAAATACCTAAAAGAAGCGTGAACAGTCTATTTCGAGACTTGGTTTTTTCTGTGAAAAGAACAGACGGGGATCGGCTGCCTGCCAATCCTCGTCTGTTCTTTTTTATGGGAAACGTGTGCGGATTCAGTTGATGATATAGTTGTAGTAGTCCACGATCGTATCCATAATCGCGTCCAGCTCCCCGATGCTGCCGGGGTCGTTGTAGGTGGTGTAGCTGCCGCTCTCTTGGATGGTTTTCATCGTCTCCAGGCAGGTGGTGAGGCGGACGGTCTGGTCCAGAAGGGAAGGGAAGGATTCATGGCCCAGCAGCTCCGACTCCAGCTGCTGCAGCGCCAAATTGGACGCCGCCGCGTTCAGCCCGGAGATGTGCTCCTCCAGGGTTTTGATATAGTCGGCCAGCATGGCGGGATCGGCGTTCAGCGGGAAGCCTTCGTCGGACGTGGTCTGCGCGTACAGGTAATTGCTGAGGTCCTTGCCGTTCTGGATGATGCTCAGCAGGTGGTAGCGGCCCAGCTGGCCCTCGTCCTTCATCTGCTGGATGGTTTGCAGGCGGTTGGTGTTCACCATATCCACCATCAGCAGGTTGAACTCGTCCAGCGGCTCCCAAATCGGCTCCATCACGGCGATGAGCCGGGTGTGGTAGTCCTGCCCCATGGTGAAGTCGTAGGGCTCGCCCCGGACATAGATCATGTCGTAGTAATACTCATACATCTCGTCCATCAGGTCGTAGGCGTCGATCATGAGGGGCGCGAGCTCCTTGGCGGCATTGTCCATCGGCATGGCCGGCTCGAGGTCCGCGTACTCAAACATAAGCTCCAGCAGGTCCCAGCCCTCCGGTTCAAGGTAATACATGCCCTCGGGAGCGCTGGTGTCCAGCGTCGCCTCCCAGCCGTATATGTAGCGGTAGTCGTTGAGCACCAGGAAGAAGTCGGTGTTGATGATATTCATCGTGTCCACATAGATATTGTACTTGGTGTAGTCGTCGTCGCTGCCGGTGAGAGATTCAAACTCCGAGGCTTCGCTCGGGGAGCTGTCCGACGGCGCGCTTTCGGGCAGGGAGCTGCTGCTCGCGCTGCGGCTCTCCGCGATCGAGCCGAAGACCCGGTCCTCCGCGTTATCCACCAGATCGGCTATCGCACAGCCGGACATTATCAGCAACACCGCCAACACAAGAGAGATCCATCTTATCCTATTAACCATTATGCCCTCCAAAAGATTTCAAATTGTACAGAATACACTGCCTCTCTTATTCTCTCACATCTTAGTCATTTTGCCAAGTATTTTTTCTTGTCGAGGGAAAATCAGGAGCAGCGCGTTTTGGCCGAACGCACAACAGCAGCACTCCGCGGAATGCTGCTGTTGCCTATATTTTCTATGTTTTCTGTATCTATCATACCACAAAATCACCAAAATTACAAGACTTGTAATCCTCCGCCCCGGAGTGTATAAAGTATATGAGGTGATTTGTATCGAAAATAATTTTTTATCGGCGGCGCTTCACATGCAGATGGCGGACGCTGCGAAGGAGCTGGAGGCCTGCAACGGCCTTTCCGGGCGCTTTGGCCTTGTTTTGTCGGGCGAGCAGCTGCTGCGGCTCACCGAAAGCCGTTTTCTTGCGCTTAAAAGCACAGGCCGCGTTGAGTTTGGCGAAGGTGTGCTGAAAAAGCTGGTCTACGCCTTCTGTGACTCCCCCTACCTGACACAGCAGAACTACGAAAGCACCCTGACCGGGCTTCAGGACATCTTCTACTATTTCAAGAACGAATCCATCGAGGCACTCTCCGACGATGAGCTGATTGAGGCGATGAAAACCGCCTTCGACGGCAAGGCCCAAGGGTCGCTGGAATACCTGGCCGGAACGGCGCTCGAAAACCTGTGCCGCGGAATACGCGGCGGAGAGGTTGAAGAGCCGGACCCGCCGCTGTATGAGGAGGAATATGAGTAACGAACTGATGCCGGTGAACCCTTTCCTGCCTGAAGGCGAGTCCGATGCGGAGCTCCTTGCCGCGCAGATCAAGCTCTGGGAGCTCCTCGGAAGGCAGGTCAAATCCTATACCATGGGCGACAGCAGCTCGGTCCGGGTCGAAATCGCCCAGGAGCTGTTAAGCTCCGTCTGCTTTACCTTGGGCGTCGAATTGGACGGCAACCCGCAGACGCTCAAAAGGCTGCTGGCCCCCGGTTTGGACAGCCGCCTTGCCGACGGCGTCACAGCCATCGAAAAGAAAATCGAAACCGGAAAGAGGTTGTGGCAGGCGGCCTGCCTCAGCGCCCCGAAAATCGAGAACCTCTCGCTGCGCGATACCCTGCGGAGCATCGGCGGCTTTTGGCGGCGGTACGACCACCGCTATTTCGCCCACCAAATCCCATGCGACATCGATTATCAGCTATGCCGGCCGGTACCGGAGACGGTGCTTGGCATCGATTATATCAACGAATACCTTCACCGGATCCTGATTGAGCATGATTTCCTGGGCCGGTTTGATTCCAAGGCCTGCATCCGCCTGCTGGAGGCCTATTGCCCCGACTACCGGGGCCTGCTCATCAACCTGTATGAGCCGGTGGCCACCAATGCCGTCGGCTTGGCCATGCTTGGCGGCGACATTCGGGGGCTGGATATTGCGCAGTCCCAGCGCGCGCGCATTGCCGCAATCCTGCGGCCTCTTCCAAAGGCCCGATCCATCGAGGCGCTGCAGTCGGCCGCGTCGGCAGCCTGCAGCGCGCTGGAAATCCGGGGACCCCGCGCGAGGCTGTATGCGCGGAAGCTGGCGGCGGCGCTCTATCCCCGCATCGAAGCGGCCCTCCCGGCGGGCAATTTGGACGGCATCTTCCTGACCGTCACCAAAAGAGCTTATCCGAGGGAAGGGTGGGGCCGGTGATGCGGGCGCCGTTCAGGAAGCCGGCAATGGATTCAGAGGTTCCGTAGACGGCAGGGCCGGAGTTGCCGAACGGGAGCCGGAGAACTGGGTGATCGAGTAGAAGCGGCTTTGAGGCAGCTCCTGCGTGGAGGCGTAGATGCTCAGGTCAGTCTCCAGCAGGTTCGCCCAGCCGGAGGAGGGGGAGAGCTTGGCCGCGGACTCCGCCTCCCGGCGGTCCAGGTGGACCAGCACCTCCTGGTAGCTGGGGTCGTAGCCCAAATAGGCAATGACGTCCTGGGTGATATTGAGCATATAGGCGAACAGGATATCCTGCGCCAGGGAGTGGCGCTTGCCGGTTTCGATATCGATCGAGTAGATTGCCTGGCTGATGGCGCAGTGGTAATACACCTTGCCGTCCAGGACGACGGGGTGGAACTCGTCCGCGTTGGGGATGATCCCGGCCAGGCGGATGTCCCCGGTATCCATCGAAAAGCCCTGTAGTATGCCGGAGTCCCAGATGTACAGGACGTCCCGGTCTGCAAAGAGGGTGCTGTACGCGTCGTACTCCAGCTCCAAAGGGGTGTCCAGGCGCACCACCATGCCCTCTTTTGCAGCCAGGTCGACGCCGGCGGCGTCGGCGAAGCCGGTCACGTCATACTCGCCGGACCGGTAGGAGGAGGGCAGCCGGAGAAAGCGCTCGCTGTCGCTGCCGTCCAGGTTGGAGCGGTAGATGGCCTGTTCGATCTCGGACAGGGCGTAAATCGTGTCGCCGCTGATGGTGAAGTTGTCCACCGGCGTGACAAAGCTGAGGACTTCCCTGTGGGCGCCGTCGTGGCTGACACGCACCAGCTCCCGGTCCCAGTTGATATAGTAGATGCCCTCCTCGTGCACAATAAGGCGCAGACTGTCGCCATAGGCCTCGTACAGATTCACCAGGGCGATGGGGGGGCCGCTGCCGTCGAGGGGCATGCGCATCAGGAACTCCTCGTTGTTGTCGTAGTAGTAAAGCCAATCCCCCAGCACATTGAGATACAGCGACTGCGCACCGTCCAGCAGCTTGGTGTCCTGGGAGCCGTCCGTTTTTTTCTTCCACAGGGAGGTTTCGTAGGCCACGCTGTCTATCTTCAAATAATAGATCCACTCGCCCTGCTGGGTCACAAAGCCCATGTACTGGATGTTGGCGGGGAGGTTGCCCATGGCTTCGCCGCTGTAATAGGCGGGGGTTTCGACCTCGTCCCGCGCCTCCGAGCGCTCGGATTCCTCGCGGCTCGCTCTGGACATCGGCCGGCCGGACTCGCTCGAAGCGACCTCGGGGCCGGCGGGCACCGTGTCGGGGTTCCGGGAGCGTATGTAGAGATAGCCCGCCACGCACACAGCCATCGCCAGCAGCACCGCCAACACAATGATAATCACGCGGCTGTTGTTTTTGGGCTGCGGAGGCACAGTCGGCTCCGGCGCGGGCCCGGATTGCTGCGGGGGCGGAGCCGGCTCTGTCCGCGGCGCAGGCTCCTCCCGGTTTTGCGCCGCGCCGCACCTGCCGCAGAATTTGGCGCCGTCCTTGAGGGTGTGGCCGCAATTTTTACAAAAAGGCATGTGCATATTCCTCCAAAATAACGAGTAATTGGATTTTTCAAACAGCCCCTAAGCAAAGAAGGAAGCCGGAGGCTTCCTTCTTGTAATGTCTTTGCGGTCGGGCCGGTCAGTTGCGGCGCTTGCCAAAAATCGCAAGCAGCCGTATAAACAGGTTGATGAAGTCCAGATAGAGCGCCAGCGCGCCATAAATCGCCATCTTCTTCACAACCTCGCCGGTGGCCTCCTGGCCGCTGGTGACAGCCATCACATACATGTCCTTGATCTTCTGGGCGTCGAAGGCAACGAGGCCGATGAAGAGGACGATGCCGATGCACAGAATCGCCAGCTCCGCGCCGGCGCTGCGGTAAACGATATAGTTGGTCAGACTGGCGGCGATGATGCCGATGAGGCCGAAGAAGCACAGGGAGCCCAGGCCGGTGAGGTCCTTCTTGGTGTTGTAGCCGTACAGCGACATCGCAAAGAAGACAAAGGCGGTGAGCCCGAAGACCGAGATGATGCTGGACATCTCAAAGACCAGCGCCAGCACCGACATCGTGACGCCGG
>Ga0153946_1001222_pt1 | contig 11043 bp, 8 predicted proteins | sample TSNJ030MetaG_FD_104751 | JGI IMG/M metagenome (GOLD analysis project Ga0153946, IMG submission 104751) | Attine ant fungus gardens microbial communities from New Jersey, USA - TSNJ030 MetaG | ecosystem: Host-associated > Fungi > Mycelium > Unclassified | place: USA: New Jersey, Wharton State... | reverse complement strand
GCTAAAAATGGTTTTTATATTCCTGTTGTAGATGTAAATGGAGAATTAAAATTTTCACCACAAGAATATGATGAATTAAGATCTAAAATGACAGGATTAACACAATATTATGGTGGAGATTATACTTTTGATAATTCTTTATCATCATCAGAAATTAATGAATTATCTAAACAAATATATGATAATGAATCAGATATTGCCAATAAGCATAATGCTATAAATACAGTATTATCAAATGCAATCGCAAATGTAAATTTAAGGTTAAAAACAGTTGTTGATGGAGATATTACAGAAGGTAGTATTGAACTGATCGACACAGGTTCAACTGGTCGTGGAACTAATATGCCAGGCAAAGGTGATTTTGATTTTATAATGAGATTAGATAAGAAGATTATTACTAATTCTGAAAAATTAAAAGAAATTAAAGATACTTTATTAAAAGCATTAGGTAGAAATGGTTCAAGTAAAATTACCAGAGATGGCGATTTTCGATTAAAACAGGTAATTATTGAAAGATTAGATGAGCCAGTAGATATAGATATTACTTTTGTAGAAAAAACCGATAAATTAACATATTCAACCGATATGTCATTACGAGATAGACTTGATACTATAAAAAAACAAGCACCAGAACAATATCCTTTGATTATTTCGAATATTTTATTAGCAAAACAAGTTTTAGAAAGTGCTGGTGTATATAAATCTGAGCATAGCGAAACTCCGCAGGGTGGATTAGGTGGAGTAGGAATTGAAAACTGGATTTTACAAAATGGTGGCTCATTTGTGAGTGCTGCGACAGAGTTTCTTAAAGCTTCTAATGGTAAATCCTTTGAAGAATTTAAAAAGAATTATCATATTTGGGATTTTGGTGAAAATCATTTAGCAAATAAAAGAGGATTATACCCTCACGATAACTTTGTTGAAAATAATATGAGTGAAGCAGGTTATCAAAAGATGAATGAAGTATTAACAAAATACTTAATCGAATTACAAAATCAACAAACTACAAAAAAACAAAGATAAAAACTGATAGGATTAATTGAAAAACCTATCAGTTTATTCTTCGTCATCAGTTAGTTGATCTATTTCATCAAATAATCTAAACATTAAACCCATTGCCTTATTAAATGATTGGAGTTTGAAACATTAATAGAAGATAATATAAGTATACATGAAAGACTACCAGCTTGGCTGGTAGATTTTTATTTATCTTTTTGATATAGTATTGAAAGGTGATGACTATGACATTTTCAACCCGAATTAAAGAAGAAATTTGTTCTAATCAAATATCAATTATGGAAATCCATCAAGAATTAGCTGCTATTATAAGATACGATGCAACTGTAACTAAAAGTTCCATTAGCTTAACTTTTGAAAATGGAACTGTTGCTAGACGTGTATATAAAGATATAAAATCTTTATTTAATATTGAAATCAAAGTAATTATAAGAAATCAAAAAAGACTTCGAAGTAAACAAATTTATATTTTAGAAATCAATCATAAAGTGAAGGGAATTTTAGAACGTTTAAATATTACTAAAAATAATCGTAAGATAGCAATGAATATTGATTATCTAGAAGCCCAAGAAGAAAAAAAAGCTTTTATTAAAGGAGCCTTTTTAGTGACAGGTTCCATTAGTGATCCTGCAACAAGTGGTTATCACTTAGAGTTTGTTTTTATTACACAAAGTGATGCAATCTTCTTAAAGAAATTATTAAAATCATTAGACATTCAAAGTAAGATACTAAAAAGAAGTACTCGCTATATGGTCTATTTAAAAACAAGTGAATCAATTAGTGATATGATCAAATTATTTGGAGCTACCATGTCTTTATTTTATTTTGAAGATATTAGAATTTATCGAGATCATAAAAATATGATTAATCGTTTAAATAACTGTGACATTGCAAATCAAGAAAAAACAACTTCAACAGGAATGAAACAATTAAAGGATATTGAATTTTTAAAAGAAAAAGATTTAATTGATTTATTGGATGATAAAGCCAAAATTATTTTACAATACCGAGAAAAATATCCAGAAAGTTCCTTCCAAGAATTAGCTGATATTATTACCTTAGAAACAGATTATCGCATTGGTAAAAGCGGAATTAATCATCATTTTATCAAAGTAAAAAAAATAATTGAACAATATGAAAAAAGAAAGAAATAGTTGAAATGAGTTCAACTTTTTTTTAATTATCTGCCCAATCAAAATACGAAAAAAAGCATATAATAATATATGCAAAGAAATAATAGAGGTGTGTATTTTTGAAAAAGGAACTTTTTGTTGAAGCGATTAAAACTTCGAATACCAGTATTTTAGTGGGTGATTTAGCCAAGTTATTAAAACAAAGTGGAATTGATACTGGCCAAAAAAGATTATTTGAATGGCTACGAAAGAATGGTTATCTAATGAAAATTGGTGATAGCAAAAATATGCCTACACAACGTTCTATGAATATGAAATTATTTGAAATAAAAGAGAATATAATGATGAATGAAAATGGTGTAAGAACAACTTTAACACCAAAAGTAACTGGAAAAGGCCAAATATATTTTTTCAACAAATTAAAAGATCAATTTGATCTTTTTTCTTTGATATCAGAAGTCCTTAAAAAAAGAGATTAAATAATCTCATCAATTAAACCATATTCTAAAGCGGTTTCTGCATCCATATAATTATCTCGTTCCATATCAGCTTCAATTTGTTCAATATCTTGACCTGTATTTAAAGCCATTAATTTGTTTAATTTGTTTTTTGTCTTCATAATACGATCACAGACAATTTTCATATCTGTTGCCTGCCCCTGCACTCCACCTAAAGGTTGGTGAATCATTACTTCTGCATTTTTAAGAGCACAACGTTTTCCTTTAGCCCCACTTGAAAGTAGAACCGCGGCCATACTTGCAGCCATGCCAATCACGATTGTCTTCACATCACTTTTAATAAAATTCATTGTGTCATAAATGGCAAACCCACTAGAAACACTTCCACCTGGAGAATTAATGTATAAATAGATATCTTCATGAGATTCTGAATCTAAATATAATAACTGTGATACTATGATATTACTAACGGAATCGTTTATCTCTCCAGATAAAAACACGATTCGATCTTTTAGTAATCTTGAGTATAAATCATATGCATATTCTCTATTACTACTTTTTTCTACAACCGTTGGAATAATATTCAATCTAATCACCTATTAATATAATAGATAAAAAGTTTAAAAAATATTCAAAAAAAGTGGATATTATGTTAAAATTAGATAGAATAAGAGGGTATGATATGGAAAACATTACAATTACGTATCGAGATGGTACTAAAAAGCAATTTGAAAAAGGTACTACTTACTATGAAATAAGTAAAAAATATAAAAAGAAATTTGAAGATGATATTTTAGGAGTTCGCATTGACAATGAAATCATTGCTTTAGAAGAAAAAGCAAATCATGATGCGACTGTTGATTTTTTTAACGTGGTTGATTTAACCGGTTATAAAATGTATCAATCCGCTCTTAAATATATTTTTGAAGTTGCAATCAAAGAATTATATCCAAAAAGTGAAGTAGTTTTTTTACATAGTGTACCAAAAGGAGTTCTTAGTGAAGTTCAAGTTGATATTAATTTAACCAATGAAGATATTAAACAAATTAAAGGCAAAATGGCTGAGATCATTGCTTCCAAAGAACGGTTTATAAAATATAATATAATAAAAAAAGATGCATTTCACTATTTTGAATCAACAAATGAATTAGAAAAAGCTAAAAATATTCAAAACGTATCCAATGAAGTTGTTACTTTCTATAAACTAAGAAAAAGAATTAATTATTATTATACAGTCTTGCCATACGATACAGGTGTTATTAATAAATATGATCTAGTTTATATTGGAAAAAATAGAATTGTTTTAGTTTGTCCAAGTGCAACAAGTAAAGGTTTAGTTCCTGAATATGTGCATTATGATAACATTATTAATAATTTTATGGAAAGTAAAAGTTGGTTAAAAAGAATGAAAGTTCCATATCTAGCCCAGATGAATGAATTGGTTAGCCAAGGAAAAATTAGAGATTTTATTGAAGCCAATGATTTAATTTTTAACGAATCAATTTTAAAAGCAGCCCAAGTAATTTTATCAAAAAGAGATATTAAAGTAATCTTAATTGCAGGACCTTCTTCCAGTGGAAAAACTACGACTACTCATGTTCTATCAACATTTTTAAGAGCAAAAGGATATGATCCTATCAAACTTTCAACAGATGACTTCTTTGTGGAAAGATCAGAAACTCCAAAAAATGAAGCTGGAGATTATGACTATGAATGTCTTCAAGCCATTGATTTAGAGTTATTCAATAATACCCTAATCAATTTATTACAAGGTGATACAGTTGAAATCCCAACCTATAATTTTGTCACTGGAAAAAAAGAATGGGATAAGAAATTTATAACCTTAAAAGAAAATAGTTTAATTCTAATTGAAGGACTACATTGCTTAAATGATGAACTGGTTCCATACATAAAAGATGAAAATAAATACAAAATATATTTAAGTCCATTTATTCCATTAAATATAGATCGTCATAATTATATTTCCACCTTAGATATGAGACTTATTAGAAGAATAATTAGAGACAATCGTACTCGTGGTAAAAAAGTTGATAAGACTATCGAAGAATGGCAAATAGTAAGAAACGGTGAGGAAAAATACATCTTTCCATTCGTTCATCAAGCTGATATTATCATCAACACGGCTTTATCATATGAATTAGGAATATTAAAAATCTATATTGAACCACTTCTTTATTCGGTAGCAATAACAAGTCCCTATTATGAAGAAGCAAGAAGAATTCTTAATTCATTAAAAGGATTCTATCCAATCAGCAGCGAATATGTAGCAGGAGACTCTATCTTAAGAGAATTTATTGGTCACGGAAAGGAAAATAGTAAATGATAAAAGTAGCAATTAATGGCTTTGGACGTATTGGACGTCTTGCCCTAAGAGAAATATTAACAACAAATGATTTTGATATTGTAGCAATTAATGATTTATCAAAAGCAGAAGATTTAGCTTATCTATTAAAATATGATACGAATCATCGTACATTTCATGAAGACAAAATAACAAATACAGAGAATGAAATCATAATTGATGGAAAGAAAAAAATACCTGTATTTGCCGAAAAAGATCCAGAAAACCTTCCTTGGAGAGATTTAAATGTTGATTTAGTACTTGAATGTACAGGTTTTTTTACAAGTGAAGAGGGTGCTATGAAACATATTAAAGCTGGAGCCAAAAAAGTATTGATTTCTGCACCAGCTACAGACGAAGTAAAAACAATTGTATATAATGTGAATCATCATATTCTAAATGAAAATGATATTATTGTTTCAGCAGCTTCCTGTACCACGAATTGTTTAGCCCCAGTTGTAAAAATAATTCATGATAATTATGGAATTATAAAAGGATTTATGTCAACAGTCCATGCTTATACAAATGATCAAGCTACATTAGATATTACTCATGAAAAAGGATATAAATCAAGAAGAGGAAGAGCTTGTGCTATGAATATAATTCCATCAAGTACCGGGGCAGCGAAAGCAATTGGTCGTGTTATCCCTGAATTGGAAGGAAGATTAGAAGGTCTTGCTTATCGAGTTCCTGTAAGTGATGGATCCGTGGTCGATATGGCTTTAGAAATAAATTCTAATGTTACAAAAGAAATTGTTAATCAATTGTTCATGGACAATATGAATGAAACAATTCATCTTACTTTTGATCCAGTCGTTTCAAGCGATATTATTGGCAGTAAATTAGGATCACTAATTGATGGAAACTTAACAAATGTATTAGAAGTAGAAGGAAAACAACTTTTAAAAGTAGTAGCATGGTATGACAACGAAATGGGTTATACTGCTCAAATGATGCGCACTGCAAGAGTAATGTTTAAATAAAAATACTTTTTCTTAGTATTTTTTTCGAATGAGGATGATAGAATGAAAAAATGTTTGCAAAATGTTAATATAAAAGATAAGACAGTAATCTTAAGAGTAGATTTTAATGTGCCATTAAAAAATGGTGAAATTTTAGATGATACAAAAATAGTTCTAGCTTTAGAAACTATTAATTATATCTTAAGTCAAAATTGTCGTTTAGTTATCTTAAGTCACTTAGGAAAAGTAAAAACAGAAGCCGATAAATATAAATATAGTTTACAACCAATCGCCAATAAATTAAAAGAATTAATTAATAAAGAAGTATATTTTATTAAAGAAACCGATGGTTTAGAGCTAAAAAAAAGAATAGAAAATGCAAAACCACAAGATGTATTAATGCTTGAAAATACAAGATACTTTGATGTACCCGATAAACTAGAAAGTGCATGTGACATTCAACTTTCAATGTTATTTGCATCCTTAGGAGATATCTATGTTAATGATGCCTTTGCAACCTCTCATCGAAAACACGCTTCCAATTATGGAATTGCCGAACATATTCCAAGTTGCATTGGTTTCTTAATGCAAAAAGAAATTAATATTCTAAATCAATTAATCATGAATCAAGATAAAAAAATGACGATTGTTATGGGTGGTGCCAAAGTTGATGATAAAATCAAACTTGTTGAAAACTTGATTCCCAAATCAAAACATTTCCTTTGTGGAGGAGCTATTGCCAATACTTGTTTAAAATCATTAGATATCAATGTAGGATCTTCCTTAGTCACCAACAATTATTTTGCGGTTGAAAAATTAAAAAAAGTGATGTTTGATCATAAAGAAAAAATCATGCTACCACTAGATTGTATTGTTGGCAGTACCTTTGATCAAAATTATGTAAAATATAAAAAAATCACTGAAGTAGATGACAATGATATTATTTTAGATATTGGGATAAAAACGTTAGAAAAATATAAAAAAGCAATTGATGATAGTGAAGTAATATTTTTAAATGGCACAATGGGATTATATGAAGATATGCGTTTTGCTAATGGAACCAAAGAATTCTTAAAAATGTTAGCAGAAAGTGATGCAATTACAGTTGTTGGTGGAGGAGACTCTGCTTCTAGTGTCAAAAAACTTGGGTTTGAAAATAAGCTAACTTATGTTTCTAGTGGTGGAGGTGCTACACTAGATTATATTGCAACGGGTAAATTAATTGCTTTAGAACCAATTGAAGAGGAGCTTGAAATTGAAGTACTTGATTTGTAATTTAAAAGAAGATAAAACCCTTCTTGAAATAATAGAATATAAAAAAGCACTAGAATATATTAAACATCCAAACTTAGAGTTAGTAATTTGTCCCTCTTATCCTTATCTACCAGTCATGCACTGTGATAACTATAAAATTGGAGCCCAAAATGTCTCTAAATTTGAGAATGGTATTTTTACTGGAGAAGTTAGCATCAAAACATTAAAAAGCTTAGATGTAAAATACGTCATTCTAGGTCACTCTGAGATACAAATAAGAGAAACAGAAGAAGAAGTCCTAGCTAAAATAAATATGGCTTTAAATTACAAAATAAGACCCATCTATACCATTGGTGAACCAGAGGATACTTATCAAAATAGACAATCAATTGAATATGTCCAAAAAAAATTAGATGCAATTATCACTAATATTCAAAAAGATAAAATAGAAAACTTAATCATTGCCTACGAACCTCCATGGTTAATCAATACTGAAAAAAATTTAAATATTAAATTTATTGAAGAAATGATTAATTTCATTAAAATTTATCTAAAAGAAAGAACCGGAAAAAAGATAACCGTCATTTATGGTGGAGGAATTAGCAAATATAATATTTATCCACTTCAAAACATCAGAAATTTAGATGGATTTCTAGTTGGTAAATTTGCTCAAGATTCCCAAAATATAGAATTTATTATCAAACAATAATACATAAACATCAAATAAACTTTTGATGTTTTTTTCAAGGAAAAACAATTTTTAGGTAGTTATATATAGATATATATTTATTTTTAATCAATTTAAGGTTATAATAAAACCATAGAGGATGATATCATGAAACAACAAATCAATAAAAATTACAAAATCATATTGATTATAATCGGTATATTACTTATTTCATCTATCACAATAGGGATCTCTTATGCTTACTGGCAAATAACCAAAAAACAAACCAATGCCAACATAACCGGCACTGGCTGTTTTGATTTGTCCTTTGAAGAAACCGGAAGTGATATCACCTTAAACCATACCCTTCCAGCAAGTGACCAAAAAGGCTTAAGCCAAACACCTTATAAATTCAAAATCAAAAATATATGTAATTATGATGCTGAATACTATGTCACTCTAAATACCTTTGGCGAAAAAACTACTTTACTATCAGAGAATGCCATTAAGTATGCCTTTGATTTGAGTACCAAAAGTAATCCAACTCCAAAAATCCTTGGCACCGCTGCAGAAAATACCAACACAGGTAATATCGATTTAACTAACTTAATCAAATCTTATTACCTAAAAGGTGGCCATCTAAGGACTGGTGAAGAAAAAGAGTTTAGTCTATATTTATGGTTAGATCAAGATGCTCCAATGACAGAAATGAACAAAACCTTCGCCTCAAAAATATATATTACAAGTGTAGCTACTGATAATGCTCCATTAATTGCTAATTTAAGGCTTGCATCAAGTGGGGATGCAACTACTAATTATTTAAATGGACCTCTAGTGAAAAGTACAATCGAGAAACTCGAGTTTGTTGAAACAAACAAAGTACCAAGTGATGCCATTGGATCATGGGATGTATCCGAACAACAAAATGGCGCCATAACTGCTTGGTATTATGATAGTGATAAAAATGGCAAATATGAAGTTTATGTTGGCCAAGAAGAAGGAGTCATAGCAAATCCCAATTCTAGTTCTTTGTTTCGTTCTTTAGAAAATTTAGATAAACTTAATTTAGATCAATTGATTGTTTCGGATGTAACCAATATGACTGCTATGTTTCAATATACTGGATATAAAAGTACAGTTTTTACACTTGATTTAGGAAAAAATTTTAATACTAATAAGGTAACAATTATGTTTTCTATGTTTGCTTCTACTGGATATAGTAGTCCTATTTATACTTTAAATCTAGGAGAACAATTTGATACTTCTAATGTGGTAAATATGAGTGATATGTTTAACGGAACAGGGTATAATAGTACAGTTTTCATGCTTGATTTAGGCGATAAATTTAATACTGCTAATGTAACAAATATGAATTCTATATTTTATAATACTGGCCGTAATAGTACTGTCTTTACCTTAAAATTGGGCGATAAATTTAATACATCAAGCGTAACAACTATGCAAAGTATGTTTTATTATACTGGCTATAGTAGTTCCGTTTTCACCTTAGACTTAGGCGATAAATTTGATACTTCGAATGTAACAACTATGGCGACAATGTTTTATTGTGTAGGATATAGTAGTCTTGTTTTCACCTTAGACTTAGGTGATAAATTTAATACTTTAAAAGTAATTAATATGAAATATATGTTTGAACGTGCTGGCTACAGTAGTCCCGTCTTCACGCTTGACTTAGGCGAAAATTTTGATACATCAAATGTAACAGATATGCTTTTTATGTTTAATAGTACTGGGTATAGTAGTCTCGTCTTCACGCTTGATTTAGGAAATCAATTTAATACTTCCAACGTAACAAATATGCAAAGCATGTTTTATTGTACTGGATATAGTAGTCCCATTTTCACATTAGAATTGGGATATCAATTCAATACTTCCAATGTAACAAATATGGCTAATATGTTTAATTCCGTTGGATATAATAGCTCTGTTTTCACTTTAAACTTAGGCGATAAATTTGATACTTCGAATGTAACAACTATGGCGACAATGTTTTATTTTACTGGCTATAGCAGTTCTGTTTTTACTATAAACTTAGGCAATCTATTTGATACTTCCAATGTGGCAAATATGTACCGCATGTTTTCTTATACTGGCTATAGTAGTTCAGGTTTCACTTTGAGTCTAGGAGATAAATTTGACACCTCAAAAGTAACGGATATATCCTATATGTTTACTAATACTGGATATAGTAGTACCGTCTTTACCTTAGACTTAGGAGAACTCTTTGATACTTCCAAAGCAACAAGTACGTCTCATATGTTTTATAATAATGGACGCATTAGCACAATTTTCAGTTTAAATTTGGGCGATAAATTTGATACTTCCAATGTAACGATTATGGAGAGAATGTTTTATCATACCGGATCTGGTAATTCGAGTTTTATCCTTGATTTAAAAACACTTAATTTCGATAATGTCATGAGTTTTGATAATATGTTTACTGGTTCCAAAACAACTCATAAAGCTTATGTTAAAAATGCTAGTGATAAAACATGGATTAGTGGTAAAGGTTTTGCTGGTACAATCATTGATTGCTCAAGTAACACTTGCCCTTAAGCAATATAAAAATAATAGAAGGAGTAGAATATGAAAATTAAATTAAATAAAAAATATAAAATCACCTTAATTATAATAAGTATTTTACTCCTTTTATGTATCACGATAGGCGTTTCTTATGCTTACTGGCAAATAACAAAAAAACAAACCAATGCCAATGTATTAAGTACCGGTTGCTTTGAAATTGCCTTTGAAGAAACAGGCAGTGACATTTCTTTAAATAATGCATTACCAATCAGCGATCAAAAAGGCTTAAGTAAAACACCTTATAAATTCAAAATCAAAAATATTTGCACCTATGATTCAGAATACTATGTTACTTTAAATTCGTTTGGAGCAACAGATAAATTATTAGATGAAAATGCAATTAAATATGCTTTTGATGTCAGTACAAAAACAAATCCTACACCAAAGATTTTAGGAACTGCTCCTGAAAATACCGAAACTAGTAGTATTGATTTAACTAATTTAATTAAATCTTATTATTTAAAAGCTGGCTACTTAAGAGCAGGAGAAGAAAAAGAATTTAGTTTATATTTATGGATGGATCAAGATGCGCCAATGAGTGAAATGAATAAAACTTTTTCTTCTAAAATATATGTTACGAGTATTG
>Ga0153946_1001221_pt1 | contig 11046 bp, 8 predicted proteins | sample TSNJ030MetaG_FD_104751 | JGI IMG/M metagenome (GOLD analysis project Ga0153946, IMG submission 104751) | Attine ant fungus gardens microbial communities from New Jersey, USA - TSNJ030 MetaG | ecosystem: Host-associated > Fungi > Mycelium > Unclassified | place: USA: New Jersey, Wharton State... | reverse complement strand
ATCTTTATAAGATTTTAAATTTAATTTTAAAGAGAGTATTTTGCAAGCTAAGAAGAAAGTATTCTTCTTTTCTTTTTCGACAAATTGTGCTACTATATAGACATGAAGAAATATTTTAAAATTTCTTACATATAGTTTGTAGAGGAGTGTGTTGTAAATGGATGCGTGGATTTTATGGTTAATCGTTGTTCTACTTTTAGTTTTCATTGAAGTAATAACAGTTAACCTAGTTGCAATATGGTTTATTGTAAGCGCTTTGATTGCTATGATCGTTTCAATTTATGTTGAAAGTTCATTAATTCAATTTGGAATTTTCGTCCTTGGCGGTTTAATTCTGATGTTATTAACCAAACCATTAATGCAAAAATATTTGAAAAAAGAACCAGAAGCACTCAACTTAGATCGAGTAATTGGTATGACTGGAATCGTAACTGAAGAAATTAAAAAGAATACCATTGGCGAAGTCAAAGTTGATGGCAAAAAATGGAGTGCTATTTCAGGCTCGAAAATTGAAGAAGATACTGAGGTAATCATTGAAAAAATCGACGGTGTTAAATTAGTCGTTAGAAAGAAATAGGAGATATTTATATGCAAATATTAATTATTATATTAGTCATTATTGCAGTTATTGCAATTCCAAATATTAAAGTAGTACCACAATCAAAAACCTATGTTATAGAAAGATTAGGATCTTATTATGCAACTTGGAATAATGGATTACATATTAAAATTCCATTTGTTGATCGCGTTGCTAATATTGTTACTTTAAAAGAACAAGCAAAGGACTTTAAACCTCAACCAGTTATTACAAAAGATAATGTTACCATGCAAATTGATACAGTTGTTTATTTTCAAATTTCCGATTCAAAATTATATACTTATGGAATTGAATATCCAGTAAGTGCAATTGAAAATTTAACAGCAACTACTTTACGTAATATTATTGGAGATTTAGAGTTAGATCAAACATTAACTTCAAGAGATATTATTAATACAAAAATGAGAGCTATCTTAGATGAAGCAACAGATCCTTGGGGAATTAAAGTGAATCGTGTTGAAGTTAAAAACATTCTTCCACCTAGAGATATTCAAGAAGCAATGGAAAAACAAATGCGTGCTGAACGTGAACGTCGTGAAACAATGCTTCGAGCAGAAGGAGAAAAGAAATCAAGTATCCTAATCGCTGAAGGTGAAAAACAAAGTGCAATTTTAAGAGCAGAAGCAGATAAAGAATCACAAATTAAACGTGCTGAGGGAGAAGCAGAAGCAATGCTTAAAGTACGTCAAGCAGAAGCAGATAGTATTAAATTACTTCGTGAAGCAAAAGCGGATGAAGCTGTTCTTAAATTAAAATCATATGAAACTCTATCTAAAATGGCTGATGGTCAATCAACAAAAATTATTCTACCAGCAGATCTTTCAGGAATAGCTAGCTTTGGAACAACACTTGCAGAAATGATGAAAGATAAAAAATAAATATAATCGAAAATACCTATAAAGTTTGTTTAATTAAGAATATAATTTAAAATAAAAAAAAGGTATTTTTTTTGTGTGAAAAGTCCCTATATATTAAAGTTTATCAAAAAAAAATTATTTTATTTTTAATAGGTTAATAAAATTTTATTTATATGATATTATATATATATATAGAGATAGGATAGATAATGATGAAAAGAAACAAAATAATGAATATTGCTTCTATTTGTATGGGAATAGCTATAATTCTCACAGTTATTATTGGTATTAGTTATGCTTACTGGCAAATAACACACAAACAAAAAGGCACAAATTCTATTAAAAGTGGTTGCTTTGAATTAACATTCGAAGAATTAAGCGATGCAATTAATCTTGCAAATGCTTTTCCAATTACAGATCAAGAAGGTTATAAAACACAACCTTATACCTTTAAAATAACAAATATTTGTAGTATTAATACAAAATATAATATAACATTGAACACATTAAGTACAAATACAACGAAAGATGAGTCAATAAAAGTATCTTTAGGAACAGATAATCCAAATGGATTATTATTAAATAATTTATCAATAAATAATGATACTAGCAATATTGATATTTCTAATTTAGGAACTTCCTATATAGTTAAAACAGGTTATCTTTTAGTAGGAGAAACTGTTACTTATAATTTAAGATTATGGATGGACGAAAATGCTGGACTTGAGGAAATGAATAAGATATTCCAATCTAAAATAGTCATTACTAGTGTTGTGACTGAATTTGCAACATTAATAGAAACAACAACTAGTATGCCTGCCACAGGGAACTTCTTAAACGGACCGATAATAAAATCATCAATTGAATCAATTGACATTATGGATTCTAATAAAGTTCCTGTAGATGCAATTGGATCGTGGGATGTATCAGAACAAAAAGACGGCTCAATTATGGCCTGGTATTATGATTTAGATGCAAACGGGCTTTATGAAGTCTATATTGGTCAAAACGGTGGAGTGATTGCTAATAAAAATAGCACAGGATTATTCTCGAATTTAACAAAATTAAAAAGAATTAATTTAGAACATTTAAATACATCAAGAGTTACCAATATGTATCAGATGTTTGCAATTACAGCTACTAGTGATGTTCTTGCCTCACTTTTAACTGATTTAGATTTGAGTAATTTTGACACCTCAAATGTAATTAATATGTCTTATATGTTTTCTGAACTTCGATTATTAACCAGTTTAAATGTGAGTAGCTTTGATACTTCCAATGTAACAACTATGAAATGTATGTTTTTAAGAACTTGGGCATTAACGAGTTTAGATTTAAGTAACTTTAATACATCAAGCGTAACGATAATGGAAGGAATGTTTCTTGAAACTTCCGCATTAACCAGTTTAAATGTGAGTAGTTTTGCTACATCAAATGTAACAAATATGAGTTCTATGTTTTATAAGTGTTCCAAATTAACCAGTTTAGATTTAAGTAATTTTGATATATCAAAAGTAACAAATATGAGTTCTATGTTTTATAATTGTTCCGAATTAACCAGTTTAGATTTAAGTAATTTTGATACATCAAAAGTAACAAATATGAGTTCTATGTTTTATAATTGTTCCAAATTAACCAGTTTAGATTTAAGTAATTTTGATACATCAAAAGTAACAGATATGAGTTCTATGTTTTATAATTGTTCCGAATTAACCAGTTTAAATGTGAGTAGGTTTGATACATCAAAAGTAACAACAATGCGACAAATGTTTGCTTTTGTAGAAATAGAGACTCTTGATTTGAGCTCTTTTGATACAACAAATGTAACAACAATGTATGGCATGTTTTATAACTTTAGTACAACTTCTTTAGATCTTAGCAACTTTTTTACTCCTAAACTAAATATTGTTGGTGCTAGTAGCTCTTACTCTATAGGAAATTCTGGTTACGGGATGTTTGAAAAAGCTAAAATATCGACAATTGATATTTCTAATATGACCTTTGATTTAGTAACTAATAATAGTTGGACATTTAGAAATATATCAGTACCAACAACAATTTATGTAAAAGATGAAACAGTTAAAAACTTTGTGACTGTAACAAAAACTAACTACGTAACAGTTGTCATTAAATAAATAAAATATAATGTTTGAATATTTAAAAGAATAAAAACTATATTATGTGTAAAAAATACGAATGCCAAAAGCATTTATAAATCAATCTAAAACGGCAGACTCACAAGTAATCAACGATTAAATTCGTTTTTTTCTATGATTATAGCAGTAAAATTTGTATTAAAAAAAGAAAGGAGGAAATTCTATGAATGACAAATTAATGGAAACTAGAAGAGATATGTTTGCAATTGACATTGCAAATCTTAGCGGTATTGGTAAAAATTTACTTTATGAATACGAAGATATAATTATCGTTCATTCTGATAAAAAAAGAACAATCGATGGGAAAGAACATATTTTTGTTAGAGCTGAACGACCAAGTGATAATTATAATGGTTTTGATTTTTGTGAAATTATTTTACCTGAAAATAGATTTTATTTAGCGTTTGGATTTGATGATAATGAGTTAATTTTTATTAGAGATTATTTAGAAAAAAGAATAGAAGAAATAATGGAATAGCTTAATTCTAATGCAGGATACATTTAGTATTGTTGGCTTTGAAACTGGTGGAGGAGGAGTATTAAAACTTTTACACTTCATGTATGTAGGAAAAACTACGAAAAAATGCTACGTCATTTAGCTAAGTTAAAAAGTTAAAATTAAATATGATGCTATAAAAAAATGCACTTTAATGGTGCATTTTTTAATGAGTTTGCATTTTGTTGGTTTAAGTTATAGAAAAGTAGATTACAAAATCAAAGAAACAGGAAAGCTTAATTATTAAGTTAAAATAATTTGAACGTTAGCGATAATCAATTTTGTTCGATTATTTAAAAAATATCTTGTAATGCAAAATTGCGAAAATAATTATTTTGAAAAATTAAATCAACATGCTATAATTAATTAAAGTAGTGGTGATATTATGAAAATTATGTTAAGTAGAAAACATAAAATCGCATTGATTGTAATTAGTATTTTAATTATTTCTTCAATTACAATCGGAATTTCTTATTCTTACTGGCAAATAACAAAAAACCAATCTGATTCCAATTTGATAAATACTGGTTGTTTTGAAGTGACATTTGAAGAAACAGGAAGCGATATTACATTAACAAATACATTCCCAATTTCTGATCAAGAGGGTTTAGCATTATCACCATATAAATTCAAAATCAAAAACATCTGTACTATAGATTCTGAATATTACGTCACGCTAAATTCATTTGGAGAAAGTAGTACTTTAATGGATGAAAATGCAATTGCCTATGCCTTTGATCTCAGTACAAAAACTAATCTGACACCTAAAATATTAGGTTCGGCGCCAGAAAATACTGATACAAGTAATATCGATTTAGATAATTTGATTAAATCTTATTATTTAAAAGGTGGCTATTTAAGAGTCGGAGAAGAAAAAGAATTTAGTTTATATCTATGGATGGACCAAGATGCTTCAATAAGTGAAATGAACAAAACATTTCATTCAAAAATATATATAACTAACATTGCAACTGATGAAGCGCCTTTGCTTGCTAATTTAACGACCACTAGTAATATTTCTGCTACAGGAAAATTTTTAAATGGTCCTCTAGTGAAGAATACGATTGAGAAACTTGAATTTGTTTCCTCAAATGGAGTGCCAGATGATGCCATTGGCTCATGGGATGTTTCAGCCCAACAAAACGGTGGGATAATGGCTTGGTATTATGATAGTGATTCTAATGGCTTATATGAAGTTTATATCGGTCAAGAGGAGGAAGTAATCGCCAATTCTAATTCTAGCTATTTGTTCCAAAATTTAACTTCACTTAAAAATATTAATTTATCTAATTTAGATACTTCTAATATAACAAATATGGCTAATATGTTTTCTAATGCTTCTAGTTTAATCAATTTAGATGTAAGTAGTTTTAATACATTAAAAGTAACAAATATGCATGGTATGTTTTCTGGATGCTCTTCCTTAACCAATCTAGATGTAAGTATTTTTAATACTTCTAATGTAATAATAATGTCAGGTATGTTTTCTAACTGTTCTTCCTTAACTAATTTAAATCTAAATAATTTTGATACTTCAAAAGTAACAATTATGAAATGGATGTTTGATGGATGTTCTTCCTTGACTAGTTTAAATCTAAATAATTTTGATACTTCTAATGTAATAGATATGTCCTATATGTTTAATAATATTGGCCATAACAGCAATGTTTTCACGCTTGATTTAGGTGATAAATTTGATACTTCCAAAGTAACAAATATGTCTTATATGTTTTCTAATGCTTCTAGTTTAATCAATTTAGATATAAGTAGTTTTAATACTTCAGAAGTAATGGATATGACGGGTATATTTACTGGATGTAGATCTTTAACCGATTTAGATGTAAGTAGTTTTAATACATCAAAAGTAACAAGTATGTATGATATGTTTTCTTATACTGGATTTGATAGCACCGTCTTCACGCTTGACTTAGGTGACAAATTTGATACTTCCAATGTAACAAATATGGAGGGTATGTTTTCTTATACTGGATTTGATAGCACTGTTTTAACACTTGACTTAGGTGATAAATTCGATACTTCTAATGTGACAACTATGCGCGGTATGTTTACTGCTATTGGCTATAGTAGTCTTGTATTCACGCTTGACTTAGGCGATAAATTTGATACTTCTAAAGTAACATTCATGGACGGTATGTTTCGTCAGATTGGAGAGAATAATACAGGTTTCACCTTAAATTTAGGAAATAAATTTGATACTTCCAATGTGGTAGATATGAACCAAATGTTTTATTGTACTGGGCGTAGCGGTCAAACCTTCACGCTTGACTTAGGCGACAAATTTGATACTTCCAATGTGTTGAATATGTCTTTTATGTTTGCTGATATTGGAGAATTTAATCCAATTTTTACGCTTGACTTTGGCACCAAATTTGATACTTCCAAGGTAACTGATATGTACAAAATGTTTGCTTTTGTTGGATCTAGAAATGCGAATTTTACTTTTGATTTAAGAACATTCAATTTTGATAATGTAACGAATTATGGATTTATGTTTGATAGTTCTGAAACAACTCACACAGCTTATGTTAAAAATGCCAGTGACACAACATGGATTAGTAATAAAGGTTTTAAAGGCAAAATCATTGATTGCTCAGCAAATACTTGCCCTTGATTCGATTTTAAGCATCAATTCATTTTAATTTTTTTACGTGTAAATTAGCTTTTAGATAACAATACGTTAACCACGGCTAATTAAATGTTTGTTTTTTAAAGATATAAGAAAGTAATTAATTAAGGAAAGCTAGTATTCGCTTTCTTTTTTTGTTATTATTAATTGAAAGAAGGTGATGATTTTTGTATATTGAAGTACTCGTTGAATTAAAAATAAAATCAATTGATAAAACTTTCACTTATTCGGTTCCCGAAAGCTTAAAACAGATGATTACGATTGGTAAAAGAGTTATCGTACCTTTTGGTCATCAACAATTAGCTGGTTTTATTTTAAGCATTACAAATCAACCTGATTATGAGACAAAAGAAATTATTTCTATTATCGATGATGAAGCAATATTAAATGAAGAATTGATTGAACTTGGAAAATTCTTGCAACAAAAAACTTTATGTAGTTTATCTAGTGCTTATGCTATTATGTTACCGAATGGTGCCAAAGCAAAGAAAAAAAATAATATACATAAAAAATATGAATCCTATTTAAAATTAAATATTGATTATTTATCCGCTTATAATTTATGTAAAAATGAAATGCAAAAGAAAATTATTGAGCTTTTTAATGAATTTGATGAAATACGAAAAAAAGAAGCCGAAGAGATTAGTGCTTCAGCCGTAAAAACCTTGATTAAAAATGAAATTATAACAATCTTTGAAAATGAAGTCTATCGTTTAAATATTCCTTTACAAGAATTAGAACAACCAAAAACCTTAACAGAAGATCAACAAAATGTGTATGATAATATCAAAATGAATCAATCTAAAACCTATTTACTTCATGGTGTTACTGGATCAGGAAAAACAGAAATTTATATGCAATTAATTGCTAATACTATAAAGGAAAATAAACAAGCTTTGATGCTAGTGCCAGAAATCAGCTTAACTGCTCAATTTATTAATAATTTTATTCATCGCTTTGGTGATAATGTAGCTATTATTCATAGTGCTTTATCTGATGGCGAGCGATATGATGAATGGCGAAAAATTAAAAATAAAGAAGCCAATATCATTGTTGGTGTAAGGAGTGCGATTTTTGCTCCAATTAATGATTTAGGAATTATTATATTAGATGAAGAACATTCTAACTCCTATAAACAAGATAGCATGATGCCAAAGTATCATACACTTGATGTCGCTAAATATCGAAGTAAAAAACATAATTGTCCTCTTGTTCTTGGAAGTGCAACACCAACATTAGAAACAATGAGTCGCGCTGAAAAGGGAGTCTATACCTATTTGGCATTAAACACACGAGTAAATCAAAGGCCTCTGCCAACAATAGAATTTATTGATATGCAATCTGAAATGAAAAAAGGGAATCAATTTTTAAGTGAAACATTAATAAATAAAATGAGTGAAACACTAAATAGAAATGAACAAATCATGATTTTATTGAATCGCAGAGGACATTCAACATTTATCAATTGTTCTTCTTGTGGCTTCACTTATAAATGCCCTAATTGTGATATCACATTAACTTATCATCAAAATAAGAAAAACTTACAATGTCATTACTGTGGTTATACCCGCTTTACATCCAATAAATGTCCCAATTGTTTAGAGGAAGCTCTGAATTTCTTTGGGCTTGGTACAGAAAAACTAGAAAGTCTGATCCAAGAAAAATTTCCTAATGCTAGAGTAATTCGAATGGATGCTGATACTACACAAAGAAAAAACGGGCATGAGAAAATAGTGAATTCATTTCTAAATCATGAATATGATATTTTAATTGGTACGCAAATGATTAGTAAAGGCCTTGATTTTCCAAAAGTTACTTTAGTTGGCGTTATAAATGCTGATACATCTTTAAATATTCCAAACTTTAGAAGTGGAGAAGAAACGTTTTCATTATTACAACAAACAAGTGGAAGAGCAGGAAGAGATTCATTATCAGGAGAAGTAATTATTCAAACATTTAATGAAGATAATGCAATATTACAATGTGTCAAAGAAAATGATTATCTGAAATTTTATCATTATGAAATGAATATCCGAAAGAAATTGAAATATCCACCTTTTTATTTTTTAGCAAATATTAAAATAAAATCAAAAGATTATGATCTTGCTTTACAAGAAGCAACTAATATCAAAGGGAATCTTGTTAATCAGATAGGAAACTATTCTATTATTTTAGGTCCAACTACATCTAGTATGATGAAAATAAATAACGTTTATTGTTTAGAAATTACAATCAAATATAAAGAGTTATCAAAAATAATTGCTATTCTAAAAAACATTGATGAACATTATATACAAGAAAAAAAAGTTCGAATTGAACTTGATTTAAACTGTTAATTTTATTATGATAATAAAGAAGGATTGATAAAATGAAAAAAGTAATATTTATGGGAACACCAGATTTTGCTGTACCAGTTCTTGACATGTTAATTCATAATTATGAAGTCGTATTAGTCGTGACACAACCAGATAAAATGACTGGAAGGAAACAAATTTTAACACCAACACCAGTAAAACAAAAAGCGTTAGAGCACAATATCAGAGTTTATCAACCAATTAAAATAAAAGATGAATATGATATTGTCTTAAACACCAAAGCTGATATCATTATCACTTGTGCTTATGGTCAATTTATTCCAAAAGTAATACTAGATTATCCAGAATTTGGTTGTGTGAATGTTCACGCTTCTTTACTTCCTAAATATAGAGGAGGAGCTCCAATTCATCAATGTTTAATCGATGGATGTGATAAAACAGGCATAACTATCATGTATATGGATTCTAAAATGGATCAAGGTGATATCATTGCTAATTGTGAGTATAAAATTAAAGATACAGACAATGTAGGAACTCTTCATGATGAATTATCTGTCTTGGGAGCTAAATTATTAAAAGAAACATTACCAGCCATTTTTAATCGAACTAATAAGAGAATAAAACAAGACGAAAACGAAGTAACCTATGCTTATAATATTAAAAGAGAACAAGAACATATCGATTTTAATAAACCAGGTAAAGAAATTTTAAATCAAATCAGAGGCCTAAACCCTTGGCCAGTAGCTAATTTTTTAATCGAAGATTTAGAATACAAAGTATTTGAGGCTTATTTTATCGAAACAGAAGTAAAGGAAGCTTCCATTCTCGTTGATATAAAAAAAGATGCAATTGGTATTACTTGTAAAAACGGAATTATTTATGTAACAGACATTAAACCTTTTGGAAAGAAAAGAATGAAAGTATTAGATTATCTAAACGGAATCAATAAAAATGAATTATTAAATAAAAGAGTGAAGTAGGGATAATATGCAAACACTAAAAGAACTTAGAAAGAAAATTAAAGAAATTAGAAAAACTGATCGAGGCAATGCTTTATTTAAATTAAGTATTTGGTTCTTGTTTTTGATTGGTGTATTCATCTTTGTTAACATCTTTAAACAGCCAACAACTGAAAATCAAAATCCCAATTACGAAGAAATAAAAAAACCAGAGTATTTTGAATCACTAAGCAAAATCTTTGAAACAACGAAAATTAGAAATTATAAGTTTACAATTAATTATGAAAATAACGAAACAAAAATTTTATATCACGGAGAACACGAAAACAATATTACAACTGGATATCGAGAAACGACTGAACAAATATTAAAATACAAAGTAATTAATAATGAAACTTATCAAATCTTACTTGAAGAAGAAATATTAATTACTGATTTATATCCAACAATAAGTGAACGTTATTTTAATGTGAATAATATTGTTGATATTATAAAAAATTTAGATTCAATACCATTTCATGAAGAAAAAAATCGTTATTATACTTATTCTTTGGAAGATTGTACGATTAAAATAAAAATAAATTATACCGAAATTGAAACGATTGAAATTACTGGAGAAGATTATCAAATTAATTTTGTATTAGAAACAAAGTGAATAAAATAAAAATTAAACTAAATAGAAATTATAAATTAAGATTAATTATAATTAGCAATACCTGTTCTTAAACATCAATTTGTTGCTGTTTTTTTCTTTTTTAAAATGAAAACAAACATGATATAATATTCTAGAGTGATAATTATGAAAAACATATATGGATTAACAGTAGAACAATTAGAAGCGTATTTCTTAAGTATCAATGAAAAGAAATTCAAAGCAACCCAAGTATTTGAATGGCTTTATCAGAAAAGAGAAAAAGAAGTAGATCACTTTAGTAATTTAAAAGTAAATATTAGAGAACAGCTAAAAACTGATTTTTCTTTTGATATGCCAAAAATAATAACGGTTGAAAAAGATACT
>Ga0153946_1001220_pt1 | contig 11055 bp, 11 predicted proteins | sample TSNJ030MetaG_FD_104751 | JGI IMG/M metagenome (GOLD analysis project Ga0153946, IMG submission 104751) | Attine ant fungus gardens microbial communities from New Jersey, USA - TSNJ030 MetaG | ecosystem: Host-associated > Fungi > Mycelium > Unclassified | place: USA: New Jersey, Wharton State... | reverse complement strand
TTACCGGATGGTTTTGGGCAGGGCGCTATCCGGGTCTTGGCAATTCCAGCCCGATTTTGCGTCCCCCCCAAACTCAAACCATCACCACACAAGATATTCCATCATTATTGATACAACTTTTTTATCATCTTTATTATATTCTACATAAATACTCCGTTCTGCATCATCACTGCTGAGATACCATATGCTGTAAGCAGTATCGGTCATATCATATGTCTCATCGGCTTCTCCATACACCGCCGTTACTTCATCAATCTTCATCCCCAGTTCCACTTTTCCCGGAAATACTACTTTGGTATCAGTATCACTCAAATCAAAGTCACTGACCGAAATACCCGTCACCAGTGCCGAGGATACCTTAACTGCTTCTTTGGAGCTGTTATAGAATGTTACCAATGCCGTCGCACTGTCATCATCAGACATCTGAACATCTGCATCTTCCAGATTTTCCGCAAGGATAGCCGTATCTTCCGTTATGCTTCCTTCCGGATCCAATACCAGTCCTGTCGCTGCAAACTGTTTATAAGTACAGGGAAAAGTCAATACTGTATCATTCACTGCTACGGTCATACTGTCCCAATCGTTACCGAGCTTGCTTTCCTGCGCAGTTCCTTTAAGCACTTCATCCGATACTTCGATGCCGGCATCACTGCCATCTTCTTCGGCATCAGCCGCAGCGGCCTCACTTGATGCCTCTGCGCTGCTTATCACGTCATCAGGTACTGTAATTTCTTCAATACTATTATACGAAGTATATGATATTTCCATCATACAAGTATTGCAGTCAATACCAGTCGACTCCTCTTCAAATACAGCCTGTATAACTGCCTGCATATCCATTGTAATCTTCGCCGGATAGTGACTGTCTTTGGCAATATATATTTTCATCGGAATCTCTGCACTATCCCAATCAGTCCCCTCAAACAGATCCGATGAATCGCCCATCGCGTCCATCGCTGAACCCATGATATCTTTTACAGTATCACCGCCAAGCATCCCTTTTAGCACATAACATTCAGCATCTTGAAACGTTTCCGTTTCCTCTTCAAGTTCAAAACTCTCATATACATCTTTCAATGACGCCAGATCAATACTTCCGGATGATTCCGGCGTTTCACTCTCAATCCGGTACCATTGTCCGTCCTCACCCTCTTGAGAATATGTAGCATACACATCATTTTCCTTGACCGTATAAGCTTTCATGATGGTGGTTTCCTTCTCACCCAGCATCGATACCAAGACCTTGCCATCGATGTAAGCCGCTTCCGGATCATTGGTAGATTGGATATCCATATCCAACTTTATATTCATATCAATGGCAGTACCCATAACCTCCCCACCGGCTTCCACCTCCATTTTCATGTTCATTTCAGCAGATTCTATCTCTGATGACTTCTCCGCCATATCGGCCAGCAGACTCTGCGGCGTCTCCTTGCCTGAACATCCGATCAGCCCCAGAACCATCATCGCTGTCAATGCTCCTGTTATTATTTTACTGTTAACCTTCTTCATACTTCATCCTCTTACTTTCATATCTTTTTCATTTACTACTATTATTCTATTATAGAATAGTTAAAATCGCCAGTAAAATCAAGAGGAGTTACCAATATGAAAGATTTTGTATTTAACAAGGAAAAAGCTGCTGCCTGAGGTGATTATTCAATCACCTAGTGCAACAGCCCCTAATTTATCATATTAACCTTCCTCAGCTTCTGCAATTGCCCTTGTTTGATGAACGGTTCCCCATGGGTGATTGGGTGGTGCATAAATAGTATACAGTTTGAGCGGTTTGTCTCCTGTATTGATTAAATTATGCCATGTACCGGCAGGTACAAAAATAGCAAAATCATCAAATACAGGCTGCTGCAAATACAAATTGTCTTTTCTATTTCCCATTTGAACTAAGCCCCGACCGTCCTCAATGCGTAAAAACTGATCAACGTCTGGGTGTACTTCCAGCCCTATGTCCTCGCCGACAGGAATACTCATCAAAGTAAGCTGCAAATGGCCTCCTGTCCACAGAGCAGTGCGGTATGTATCATTATACTGTGTGACCTTGTTTATATCCACAACAAATGGATTCGGTCCAAAGTCCGTATTTTCGGAAGAAGGATCAGGTCTACTGCCGTTATTAAAATTATTCATTTCACATATCTCCTTTTCTAACTTTATTTACATTATATGCAGTATGCAGGTCTAAGGTGCCAATGACATTTTATGCATAAAAAAAGGCATGGCGGGGAAAATAAAGTAATGATGCAAATAATCTAATATGGTATAAAGATCAGAAAGGAATGGTGTATATATGCCCTTAAACAATATCCCCCATGAAAAAGATATGGATGAAACTCTGGCCTTGTCACGGGAGGGCTATTTATATATAAAAAACAGATTAGATAAACATAAGTCAGATCTGTTTCAAACACACTTATTTGGGCAGGAAGTCATATGTATCAGCGGAAAAGAAGCTGCCGAGATATTTTACGATTCAAAGCGGTTCGCGCGAAGAGGCGCCGCACCTAAGCGGGTACAAAAGACCCTGACCGGTGAAAATGCTGTCCAAGGCATGGATGGCAAGGCACATGCGCACCGCAAGTCTCTTTTTATATCGCTGACAACGGAACAATATCCGAAGGTGTTGGCTGATCTTGTCTCTAAGGAATGGGAGGCTGTTATACCCAGGTGGGAAACAGCTGAAAAGATTAAGCTTTTCGCTGAAGCAAAAGTAATACTTTGCAAGATAGCCTGTGAGTGGGCGGGCGTCCCATTATTAGATTTTGAAACAAAGGAACGCGCTGATGATCTCGCCGCAATGGTCGATGCTTTTGGTGCTGCAGGACCGAGGTATTGGAAAGGAAAAACGGCAAGGACAAAAACGGAAGCGTGGATCGGAAATATTATTGACAATGTCCGTGCAGGCAGGTTGAAAACACCTGAAAGTTCACCGCTTTATATAACAGCAAATCATAAAGATCTTAATGGTACACAGTTGGACACGTCCATTGCAGCCAAAGAACTAATCAATTTAATTCGTCCGATTGTCGCAATATCAACTTATATCACATTTATGGCGCTGGCACTGTATGAGCATCCTGAGTATAAAAATCTACTCGCTGATGACGCTGACACGCCACATATGTTTGTGCAGGAAGTAAGGCGTTTTTATCCTTTTACGCCTTTTGTCGGTGCAAAAGTTAAAAAAGATTTCGTATGGAGTGGATGTAAATTTAAAGCGGGAACACTCGTAATGCTTGATGTTTTCGGCATAAACCACGATACGCGCATATGGGATAAGCCTTATGAATTTCAACCGGAAAGGTTCAGAAACTGGGAGTATAATCCTTATGAATTCATCCCGCATGGCGGAGGTGACCCTGCTAGCGGACACCGCTGCCCGGGAGAAGATATTACGGTCGAAGTTATGAAAGCAACCCTTCATTTTCTCGTTAATAAAATTGATTATCAGGTGCCGGAGCAGAATTTAAGTTATAATATGAAAAGAATACCCACATTCCCTAAGAGCGGTTTTATAATTAATAAAGTTTCAACTAAATAGTAATACTTAGCCGGGCGGAGAAAATATCTGCCCGGTTTCTTAAATCTATTCAGAAAACACAATCCAAATTATGGATAATTATAAATAATAATTATTATTATTATTGTTATTTAGAAGAATGTATAGTATAATACAATATATAAACTATACCAATTAAGTCAAGATTTAGGAGGATTTCTTATGGAGAAAATTGTAGTTATTGGAGCAAACCACGCAGGAACAGCAACACTTAATACTATTTTAGACCAGTACCCAGGAAAAGAAGTAATTGCATTTGACCGCAACTCGAATATCAGTTTTCTTGGCTGCGGGATGGCTCTTTGGATCGGTAATCAAATCTCTTCTTCAGATGGTTTGTTTTATTCTAACAAAGAGACCCTGGAAAAAAAGGGCGCTGAAATCTATATGGAAACAGAAATAGAAAAAGTGGACTTTGAAAAGAAGGTCGTTTATGCAGAAGGGAAAAATGGTCAAAAGTATGAACAGCCATACGATAAGTTAATTCTGGCTACAGGCTCCCTGCCGATCGTTCCACCGATTGAGGGTATTAATCTGGAGAATGTACAGCTTGTAAAACTATTCCAGAATGCACAGGAAGTTATTGATAAGTTAAAAGATGGAGACATCAAACATGTAACTGTTGTTGGTGCCGGATACATTGGTGTAGAATTAGCGGAGGCATTTAAGCGCAACGGATGTAAAGTAACTATGATTGATTGCGCCGATACCTGTTTGTCCGGATATTTTGACCCGGAATTCACTGAGCGGATGAAGGATAGATTGGAGAAAAACGGTGTACAGCTGGCATTTGGAGAAACGGTGCAAAAACTAATCGGTGATACAAAAGTGAAAAAGGTTGTGACAGATAAGGGAGAATACGATACCGATATGGTAGTACTTGCAATTGGATTCCGTCCGAATAACGGAATCGGAAAGGATAAGCTGGAGTTGTACCACAATGGGGCATATCTGGTAAACCGCGCCCAGGAAACCAGTGTAAAAGACGTGTATGCAATTGGTGATTGTGCAACTGTTTATGATAACGCGCTTCAGGATGTGAATTATATTGCATTGGCTACGAATGCCGTGCGTTCAGGAATTATTGCTGCACATAATGCATGCGGTACGAAACTTGAGACTGTTGGTGTACAGGGATCTAATGCCATCAGCATCTGGGGCCTTCATATGATTTCAACTGGCCTGACGCTGACAAAAGCCCGTAGATTTAATTATGATGCTGCAGCAACGGATTTTGAGGATTACCAGAAAGCATTATTTGTCGAGAGTGGAAATTATAAAGTGAAGATAAGAATTGTGTATGATAAGAAGACAAGAGTTATTCTGGGAGCACAGTTATGCTCTGATTATGATGTTTCAATGGCAATTCACATGTTCTCTCTGGCCATCCAGGAACAGGTTACGATTGACAAATTAAAATTATTGGATATCTTCTTTCTTCCTCATTTCAACCAGCCATATAACTATATTACCATGGCCGCATTATCAGCAGAATAAATGAAGGAATAGTCCGGATTATATATGCTCCGCAGAGCAATTGCTCTGCGGAGTTGTTAATATAAAATCTGCCGTATGTAGAATCCGGACATTCTGAGATGGTTTTGCAAAATACACGCTATGAGTTACATTGTTGCATGACCAGCTTGCATTGATCCGAATAATCTGTAATAATTGCATCCACACCCTTGTTAATCATTTTTATGCAGTCCTGTTCATTATTCACAGTCCAGACATGAACAGCCAATCCTTCTCTGCGGCAGCTTTCTGCAAACTTATTATCCAGCATTGCCCGAAAAGGGGGGTGTATGGCATTGGCTCCTATCTCCCTGGCATAAGCTACTGCCTCTTTCCATCTGCGTGAAAATAACATGCCGATTCTGGAATCCTTATCTAATTCACGCAGCTTCCCAATTGAATCCCAATGAAACGAAGAATATATCACACGTTCCTTCATATTATATTCTTTTACCAGATTAAAAACTTTTTTTTCAATCCCTTTATAGGGAAATATATCTGTCTTTAGTTCTATATTTACGAGCATCTGAGTGTTCTTAATCTTCTTAAGCACTTCTCTTAGTGTAGGAATTGTGACAAATTCGTATTCTTTTTTTCCTGAATTAAAATTCATTTGTTTCAATTCTTTTAACGGATAATCTTTTATAAATCCTTTGCCGTCACTGACACGTTCCAGTGACTCATCATGGGCCACCACTACTTCTCCGTCTCCAGATAAATGTACATCTAATTCTATGCCGTCCGCTCCCTGAGAATATGCCAGCAAAAAAGCTTCCATCGTATTCTCAGGTGCATAAGCACTAGCTCCTCTATGAGCCCATATTTGTGTATGCATATATATCCTCCTAATTCTCCTCTGTTTTGTTTTTATAGTCCGTTAATTATTTTTACCACAGAAGTAAATATAAAGCAAACCGCAATACCCATTACTGTTGGCACAAGCACCGAGATCATTGTCCACTTGAGGCTCTGGGTCTCTTTCTTTATAGTCAGACAGGTGGTGGAACATGGCCAGTGCATAAGGGAGAACAACATAACGCTTATCGCTGTGACCCACGTCCATCCATTTTCAACAAGCAGTTCCTTTAATAGTGAAAGATCGTTTATTTCCAATAAACTTCCCCTTGCCATATATGCCATTATAATAATTGGGATAACAATCTCATTCGCGGGAAAGCCAAGGATAAAGGCGAGCAGGATTATGCCGTCCATTCCCAAAAGTCTTGCAAAAGGATCCAAAAAACCGGAGCAATGCAGAAGCATTGTCTTATCGCCGATCATAATGTTTGCCATGAGCCATATTACCAGTCCTGCCGGTGCGGCCACGCATATGGACCGGCCAAGAACAAAAAGTGTCCTGTCAAATACTGAGCGGACAATCACCTTCCCAATCTGTGGTTTCCGGTATGGCGGGAGTTCCAGTGTAAATGATGATGGTACCCCTTTTAATATGGTCTTTGATAAAAATTTTGACGTTATAAAAGTCATAGAAATACCCAGTACAATAACTGCTGTTAATAATGCTGCGGACAGGATTGACTTCCTGCCTCCTGCTGCTGTTCCCACAAAGAACATTGATATAACTGCGATTAAGGTTGGGAATCTGCCGTTGCATGGAACAAAATTATTTGTCACTATAGCGATTAAACGCTCACGAGGTGAGTCAATTATCCGGCATCCGATAACGCCGGCAGCATTACACCCGAAGCCCATACACATTGTGAGTGCCTGTTTGCCGCAGGCACAGCATTTTTTAAAGCATTTATCTAAATTAAAAGCAATACGCGGCAGAACTCCCACATCTTCAAGCAAGGTAAAAAGAGGAAAGAATATCGCCATCGGCGGCAGCATAACTGAAACAACCCATGCCAATACTCTGTATACGCCTAAAACCAGCATTTCATAAAGAAACACAGGTGCATCAATCCATTTAAAAAATGCGATTAGCTGATCTTCTATCCAAAACAAAAAAATACTGATCATCTGGGAAGGATAATTGGCGCCGTTGATCGTAAGCCAGAATACTCCCATCAGCGCAAGAATCATAATAGGGAACGCTGTCCATTTCCCCGTTAGGATGTTATCAATTTTAGAGTTATTATTTTTATAATTTTTGTTATCATGTATAACTGCATCTTTGCATAATTCTTCTGCAGTATGTACTATAGACGATACAATGTCATCTTTGATTTCTCTTTCCGCAATCCCTTTATCTTCAAAGTCATCCTTAATATCATTAAGCCGCAGTAAAAGGCTCTCATCGGATAAAAAGTTGTATTTCAGATGCTGATCTATAAAACCATGCATATTTTGATCCCAATGCAAAAGCATTAAAGAAAGCCACCGGCTGTCTGCCAAATTTCCGCAGATCCTCTTTACACATGGCTCCAAAATGGATATGGCGTTTTCAATATAGTCGGGATATTGTATTTTAACAGAAGTATGACACGGATTTTTAATAGTTTTTGTTACCGCTTCCATTAACCCGTCAAGCCCTTTTTTGCTTCTTGCGGAAGTTCCAACAACCGGAATACCTAATTTCTCACTTAAGGATTGCAGATCGATTCTGATCCTTTTCTTTTTTGCCTCATCCATTAAATTAACGCATACGATTACGTTTGAAGTTATTTCAAGAGTTTGGAGAACAAGATTCAGGCTTCGCTCCAGACACGTGGCATCACAAACGATGACAACCGCGTCCGCACCTCCAAAACAGATAAAATCACGCGCGACTTCTTCTTCGCTGGAATGTGCCATCAGTGAATAGCATCCGGGCAGATCTACCAGGATATATCCGTGTTGATTATGTTTGCAATATCCCTGTGCGTTTGTCACAGTTTTGCCCGGCCAGTTGCCGGTATGCTGCCTGAGGCCCGTTAATTGGTTAAATACGGTGCTTTTTCCCACGTTTGGATTCCCACCTAAGGCTATAACTTTATCCGCATCATGGTTTTTCCTAATGACAAGACCTAAGTCCACGGCATTCAATCCCATAGAATCCTTGCTTAACCCCATTGCTTACACCTCGCAGTATTGAATTTGGACACATGATGAGTCTTCACACCGCAGGGCAATGACAGCTCCTCGTATTTGAAATGCGACGGGGTCTCCAAGAGGGCTTTTTTGTACACAGGTTACTTCGGTGCCTTTCGTCAACCCGAGATCCTGAAGCCGCCGGCGCATCCCCTCTCCTGAGTCAATTTTCAATACCAAGGCCCGATTACCTTGCTCAAGTTCGGATAATTTACCAATTCCAAGCATATATTTTCCCTCCAAATAATAAAGTTAGATTAAGGAAAACTTTTTTCCTAACACTAACTTATGCGGATTTGCATCATTGTGTTACTTTAAAGAGGTGTGTTTTATGGTTGACTTCAATGAGTTTTATACATTAAAAGGTTATTCTTCTATGAAAGAGGGCGAAACACTTACCACCGCTATGGAAGATTACTTAGAGATGATTTACAGGCTCTACTGTAATGAAGAGGATATACGGGTAAAGCGGTTGGCAGAGATCCTGCATGTAAAGCCGTCATCTGTATCAAAAATGACTAACATTCTGAAAGACTCGGGCTTTATTGAATTCGAAAAATACAGTCAGATCCGGCTGACTGAAAAAGGGAAGATAATGGGTGAATATCTTTTGTATCGGCATGAAATACTGCATCAATTTTTCTGCTGTATTAATAATTCCGACAACGAACTTACATTAGTTGAAAAAATCGAACATTTTATAGACAGGGAAACCGTTGACAATATAAAAATCTGGCTTAATAGCCGGGTCCTGTAAGGATTCGAACCCGCAATAAACTGTAATTCCAGAAAATCCCGAGTGCTGGTTATGCTCTCGGGATTTCTTCTGCTTTCCATAATGACTTATATACACATTAATGATGGTTACCGGAATGATGAGACGAAGAACTGTGATTTTTATGTGAATGACTGCTCTTTCTCGTACACTTCGAGGCACCGCACTTGTGATACGCGTGTCCGTCATTCTTGGAATGTCCATAATACTGTTTGCCGTTGTGACTATGCTTGCTTGATTTTTTACAGCTTGTTTTGCCGCATACACTATGGGTGTGCTTCTGTGTTTTGCTGCAGCTTGCAAAACTGCAGTATTTTGACGCTGCAAATGTCTGTGCCGGTACCAGTGCAGCCATCAAAAGTACTGCCAAAGCGAACGATAAAATTCTCTTTCTGATTGATTTCATTTTCATTGTCGATTCTCCTTTTCTAATTCGCATTTTATTGTTTTCAATAGTAATACGAATCGAATAAGAAAATCCATGCAAAATATTAATTTTTTATCACCGGCCCGGTTGGCTTGAACCTGTAATACTCTCATTTCAAATACTCAATCGCAGCCTTTGCATCCTCCAACGGATTGGTACTATCACAATCACATTCCACTGCCAGCTGAATCGTCTTTTCACTGCTCTTCAACAGTTCTACAATCGGTTTAAAGTCAATCATACCACGATCTATCGGGCAAAATGTCCCCTGTTCATCGACGCCTTTCAAATGGACATATTCAATTCTGTTCAAGTACTTTTTAGTCACCGCATATGGATCTCCACCACCAAGATATACATGCCCACAGTCCGGACACAGCAAGATCTGGCTGCATTCCATTACACGATCCAACTGATCCGGACTTTCGACCAGCGATCCCATATGCGGATGAAAACTGGCCGTCATCTCCATATCCCGAGCCATATCAGCCACCATATCCAGTGCACGTCCCAGCTTCTTATAGTCATCGCCTCTGATCCCGTCATATCTGATCGCACCACCTCCGATCACCAGCTGATCTGCTCCCAGTTCTCTAGCCATTTTAGCGGTTTTCTCTATCTTATATAATTCTTCATCTAATATCTCGTTATAGATAAAGTTTCCAGCACTGTAGACGCCTTTTAGGCTGACCTGATTGCGGCCCAGAAGTGCTTTTAAATCCTCCATGCGATTCTCATATGCCAGAAGGTTCCCATCAAACATCTCAATATACTCATAGCCGGCTTCAGCAATCGACCTGATTGCCGTCTCATCCTCGCCGGTTGCCATATAGTAAGCGCTGTTTACATTATTGGCGGCACCGCAATGAGCCATAACTGCCCCCCATGCATTTGTGCAATATGCTACCTTCATATATCCTCCTTTCGCGATCAACGATTCAACTGTTTACTCATTTCTTCTGCTACCGAAACACAGTCACCCAGAATTGCTTCATCACACATTGAGAAAATCAGTGCTGCCGGATCTGAATTAACCGCAATGACATGTTTCGCATTCCTGATTCCAATGGTATGCTGCAATGCTCCTGACACACCAAAGCTTATGTACAGATCCGGAGCAATTGTCTTGCCGGTCTGACCCACCTGGATATCAAAAGGTGCCCAACCCTCATCGACCACCTTTCTTGTGGCACCGATTGCCGCGCCCATCTTAACGGCCAATTTCTCGATCTTCTTGAAGTTTTCTTTACTGCCCACACCATATCCGGCAACGATTACTATATCCGCTTCCATCACATCTTTATGGGAAGTTGTATTTTCTTCGATCTTAGTAGTTCTTGTTCTCTTGATTCCAGTTTCGACAGGTATCTCGAGCTCTTCTATTTTCATCTCCCGGCTGCCTTTTCCCGTTTGTACAGTAAATACATTGGGACGTACTGATGCCATCTGGGGGCGATGATCCGGGGTCACGATAGATGCCATAATATTTCCGCCATAGGTTGGCCGAATCTGGATCAGGTTTCCGTTTTCATCTATGTCGAACCCGGTGCAATCCGCTGTCAGCCCGCTGCGCAGCATCGCAGATACTCTCGGAGCCAGATCTCTTCCTGTCTCAGAAGCGGCAAACAGCATAATCGACGGTTTACCGCGATTACTTACTTTTGTTATCACATCTGCAAATACATCTGTATTGTATTCTCTCAGTAAATCGTTTTTTACTACAATCCCGCG
>Ga0153946_1001219_pt1 | contig 11056 bp, 10 predicted proteins | sample TSNJ030MetaG_FD_104751 | JGI IMG/M metagenome (GOLD analysis project Ga0153946, IMG submission 104751) | Attine ant fungus gardens microbial communities from New Jersey, USA - TSNJ030 MetaG | ecosystem: Host-associated > Fungi > Mycelium > Unclassified | place: USA: New Jersey, Wharton State... | reverse complement strand
GTGATTAGTCTAGGAAATTGCTTCCTTGTGCGTTTCGCCGCGCTTCTGGGCGAAACGCTGGAATCAACGCAATTTCCTATGACATCAAAAACCTCGCAAAAGCGAGGTTTTTGACAGTCTACCGATGAACGCCTTATTCTGTTGTCTAAACCGGTTTAATGGCTTGCATAAGGCATTTCCCAACACATTGATAACAATTGATACATTTCTCTCTGATAATATAGGCCTTTTTATCCAATAGGCAAATCGCGCCGACCGGGCAATTTGTCACACAGTATCCGCAAGTAATACATTTTTCCCGATCTACTTTTAATGTCATATTCCTTGCCTCCATTGACCGGCTTCAGAAGGTTCCTTTTAAGATCCTGTTTAATGCAAAATATTAAACAGGATCTAACGCTTCGAGCACTGCGGCTGCACCCATTCCACCGCCTACGCACATTGATACTAACGCGAACCTGCCCTTTATCCTGCGCAACTCAGAAATTGCCTTACATGTCAAAATCGTACCGGTTGCCCCCAGCGGATGTCCTAGAGCCAACGCTCCGCCATTAGGGTTCACTCTCTTCGGATCAAGCCTCAACTCCTTAATACAAGCCAGTGCTTGAGCTGCAAACGCTTCATTTAGTTCAATAACGTCCATATTTTCAAGCTTCAGACCGGTCAAACTTAAGACTTTTGGGATAGCCTTTATAGGGCCGATTCCCATGTAAGAAGGATCTATGCCAACCGCCGAAAAAGCCAGAAACCTAGCAAGTGGTTTTAATGCTAGTTTTTCAGCTTTTTTTCTGGACATCAACACAGCCATGGCAGCGCCATCATTGGTTGGCGAAGATGTTCCCGCAGTGACCAGGCCATATTCTTTAAAGCATGGTTTTAATGCACTTAATGAGTTCGTGCTTGTATTGGGACGAACACATTCATCTTTGTCAAACAGGAAGCTGCTGCCTTTGTCATCCAGAGCGTGAACAGGGATAATATCCTCTGCCAGCTTACCGTTTTCCTGAGCCTCGGCTGCTTTCATATGGCTGTCAACGGCGAATCGCTCCATGTCCGCTCTTGTAACATGGTATCTTTCGGCTACATTTTCTGCGGTTAATCCCATGGAAATATAGCCGCCTGGTTCATGGTCGGCTATCCACGGGTCTTGATAGGCAGGATCGCCAATTCCCATAAAAGGAACAGCCGTCATAGACTCTACTCCGCCAGCTACCACAACATCTGCTTGCCCAGTCATGATCATGTTGGCCGCAATGGAGATGGACTGCAGACCTGAAGCACAGAAACGGTTCACTGTCTGGCCTGGAACATCATATGGTAATCCGGTTCGAAGTGTAATTAACTTCCCGATATTCTGACGTTGCTGCATTTCTGGCTTTGCACACCCAATGATAACATCATCAATATCCTGCCAATCAAGCTGAGGCACCTTCTTTAAAACCTCTGTCAATACCTCGCTGCTATATTCAATAGGATGAGTGTTTCTCAACGAGCCTTTTTGACCTGATCTGGCGATGGCGGATCGCCCATAGGCTACAATCACGGATTCTTCGAGTTTGGTATTCGTAATTCTCCCTCCTTTTTATACTAGATGGAAGGGTGATAATGATTTACAACTCAAAATCATTATCACCCTTCCATGAATCAATGAAAATGTTTGATGATTAACGAATCGATTTTAAAATGTTAATCACCAAACATATAGATAACCAAGTTTTAACACAAAAAATATCTGGTGTTTAGTTTAAAACTCTTTCATGGTAGAGCGCTTCAATTGTTTCAACATTATCACTCAACATTGAGATGTACTCTTCAAAGTTGAGGTAGCCAATGCCCTTCCCCAGAAATACTTGTTTAGAGTCAAGCAATCTGACAATCCTCAACTCTTCTTCAGATGGTTCTTGGGTAAACTTTAAATTCGGCGAAACTTTTAAAGTCCAGGAAACCTCTGCAATGACTTCTTCAACAGTAACGCCCGGATGCAGGCTGTCAAGATAGGCTTCTTTTGAATCGGGATCGAAGCGGAAGACGCATTTATCTGTTATGATCGCTGAAGGACCGCCGGTTGGCAGGCCGGCGCGCTTTCTGGAGTTACCTCCGGTCAGGTATCCGGGTGAGGTGATAAAGTCAATTTGTTCCGCAAACGCCCGTTTTTGCAGCTTCATTGTGATCAGAGTCCGCTGGCAGGAAGTTGCGATATCATTGGCGCCACCACTGCCGGGAAGTCGCCGCTTGATATGATAGTAGTCTCCGCCGCTGCCGAATATAGCGCTGCTGTTTAGGTTGCCATATTTGTCTACCTGGGCGCCTCCAATCATGCCGACGTCAAAATAACCCCTTTGCATATCGCTGAATAATTCCCATAGAGAAGTGGACAAAATGGCATCTTCATTAATCGCATTTGCACCGACGCCACATACAAGCCTGCGTGGCCGACATCCTATTCCTCCACCCTCCATAGCTACAATGCTGTTTGGCGCATGAGTCATTAAGGCAAGGATTGTGCCCAACAGAGGGAAGCCAATACCGGCTAAAACAATTTCACTGTCTTTAATTTCCTTTGCGGCGGTCACTACCTGCAGCTCCTGCAAAGAATATTTGGAAGAACTCATATATTAAACCCCCTCGTAAGGTATTTTATATAGCATTTTGCTGTCACTATTCGCTAAGGCCTGCAGTCTATCCCGGCCAACCATGTCTAAATGCGTCTCCCAATCCGGAACCTGCATAATATTGTTATCAACCCATTCTAAAAATCCTTCGCGGGTTTTAAAGGTTCTTAACTGATCGGATATGTAAGGGACATCAAATTCATACATGTAAGAACAATTGTGCGGGTGGCAGCCAAATGGAACCTCAACAACGGCATCAACACAATATTGAGGAATGGCGGTAAGGTCTGGGGCCCTCCTGATCCAATCATTTGATACAATTTTTTCACAAGTCACAATCGTATGCTTGGCAGCTCTTGCCATGGTTTTACTACTGGAACTATGTCCATAGATTTGACAGTTGCCATGCTGGTCAGCATAATGAACATGAACAATCGCGACATCTAAATCGGCGGCTGGAACCAAGGCAATCGGTTGTCCGGTATAAGGGTCGTTTTGAATTTTAATTTTTTCATTATATTTGCTAATATCGGAACCGAGCGTAGAGCGTGTAGGTAAATAAGACACATCCATGGCCCCGGCCAGAATACGCAAGCCAATTGTGTAGTTGGTATATTCCTCTAATTCAACTTTGTGAGGAATACCTTCCTGAATGGAGCGCATGAAGTTGATAGCCTGTCCGGGAATCCCATAGCCGATCCAAGCAATCTCAAGCTTGCTAACCTGACCTGTCCCGATCAGCAGGTCGACAATATCAGATGGAGAGTCACCTATCACAGTGAGATCTTTGATCCCTTGACGGACAATTTCATGTCCGGTTGCAATGGGTGAGATTGATCCCATGCCTCCAAAGCTGATTCTACTGTTGCCTTTCACAAGAGTTTTGACAGCGTCACTAAGACTCATCCGTTTGTCCTTTAAACGACGATAGTTAATTTCCGACATTATTCACTTCTCCTTTCTTAATGTTAATAGGGAAAATACAAAAAATGAAATCATGGTTAAAGATACCTCCTGTTACGATAAAATTTGGCCCCATTTTTGTGCTTTTCCACATACAATGTTATAGAGCAAAAAACATGCCAGATATTATCTCTGAGCTGGAAATATGTTCTGTGGGAAGACTGCATCTAATGCATCTATTGCATACTTAAAGATTTAGTTTTTTGTTATCTGCGGGCAGCGTGGTTTTTTGCCACAATAAATGCGAGATTGAAACATTGCTTGCAGCTGCTCTTTCAAGATTGAAACACTAAGAAGGGGTGGCGTTTCAGCAAACGAAATTTGTAAGGGCCTATTTCCTCTTTATAACGGTAAAATCGACTGTTTCAAAAAAATGCATCTGAAAAATTCGGTTATGGCACGTTTTTTGCATCTATATTAATTGTGCTAAACAATTCCATTCTTAAACCGTCATAAGGAAAGGAGGATATTATATCGCGGTAATCTCTGTCCTTGGTTAGCGTTGCGGCTATTCAAACAGGTTTGAAGCAAAACAGAATTATAGGAGGGAAAACAATGAGAACACAGGAACAATTTATGCAAGATATGGCAAAAATGAAGCCAAACATTTATTTGTATGGGGAAAAGGTGGGCCGCGACGATCCCCGGGTCGTAAAATCCAGTGCCACTATCCGAATGACCTTCAGCCTGGTGAACGATCCTGAATTTGAACCGCTGCTCACCGCCTATTCTCCTATTATCAAGGAGAAAATCAACCGCTTCACTCATATCTCGCAAAGTGTCGAAGACTTGCTCAAAAAACAGGAGCTGACCAGAAAAATCTGCGGATTAGCAGGCGGCTGTATTCAGCGCTGTATGGGCGTTGATATGCTCAATGGTATTTCTGTGGTCACCAAGGATTGCGATTTAAAACATGGTACTAATTATCATGAGAATTTTCTGAAATATGCCAAGCACTTTCAGAAAAATGACCTCGTGGGCGCCGGTTCACAGACAGACCCCAAGGGCGACAGAATCTTGAGGCCATCGCAGCAGGCGGATCCCGACCAATATCTGCATGTTGTCGAAAGAAGAGAGGACGGCATTGTTGTCCGTGGTTGCAAGCTACATAACACGATGGCCGCCTATGCGGATGAGCTGTTGGTGACTCCTACCCGCGCCATGGGCAAGGAAGAAGGAGACTGGGCTTTGTCCTTTGCCATTCCCGCCGATGCCGAGGGCGTGTACATCATTGCGAAAGAAGATGTGTTTGAAGATCGGGAATCAAATCTCCAGGCACCCATAACTAATATCGCGCACTTGGAATGCATGACCGTTTTTGACGATGTATTTGTTCCCAATGACAGAATCTTCCTGAACGGGGAAACAGATTTTGCCGGCAAAATGGCCCTGAGCTTTGCCCTTTTCCACAGGCATTCCTATACTGGATGTAAGCCGGGCTTGGGAGACATCATTGTGGGGCTGACAGCGCTCCTGGCCGAATACAACAATATTAAGAAGCAAAGCCATGTAAGAGGAAAGCTGGTAGATATCGTAAGCGTAAGCGAACTGATTTTTGCGGCAGGTCTCTCCTCCGCCTATAAGTCATCCAAGTCTGCCTCCGGCACCCAGGTTCCAAACATTATTTACGCGAATATAGGCAGAAGGCACGCCGGACACAATATATTCCATGAACTGAACATACTGTGTGATATTGCCGGAGGCCTCGCTGGTACGCTACCTCATTCCAAGGATTACAACAATCCTGAAATCGGCGATTGGATCAGGAAATATATCAAACGCAAGGAAGGGGTTTCGGGGGAGGATATCTATCGTGCTTATAATCTTGCTGCCGATTTGCTGACCAGCCAGTATAATACGACTTCGATGCTCATTGCAGGCACGCACGGAGGCGGTTCGCCTATCATGGAGGACATCGCCATCTATGGCCAATATGACTTCAACTCCAAAATGGAACTCGCAAAACGGCTGGCTGGTATAACAGACTAAATATGCCGGACGTGGACGCAGCCATGTTCCACCATGCGGCGCCCGCAAACGGCTTCCTTAGCAGAAAGCTTGCTAAGATAGCTATATATTCAGATAAACTGAAAGGGAATCGGATTATGGTTATGGTTGAAAGCTATAAGGAATTTATTCTCAAGGTTGAAAATGAAATCGCCTACTTGACAATTAACAGGCCGTCAATGAGAAATTCACTGAACGAAACATGCTTTGCTGAATTGAATCTTTTTTTGGATTTTATAGAAGAAAATCCGAAGATAAAGATTGCTATTATTACCGGAACCGGAGATAAGGCTTTTATAGCAGGCGCCGACATTGATGGAGTGAGGAACAAAAGCGGAATAGCGCATCTGAAGAATCCTGTCCTTGAGAACATCTACCAAAAACTTGAGAATTGCACAAAACCGATTCTGGCAGCCATAAACGGGCTGGCTTTTGGCGGCGGTTTTGAATTGGCTATGGCCTGTGACATTCGAATCGCTTCTGAAAACGCGAAGTTTGGTCTTCCGGAGACTAGCTTGGGAATCCATCCCGGAGCGGGAGGAACCCAGCGATTATCCAGATTGGCAGGCGTCGGGGTAGCAAAAGAGGTCATTATGGCCGGAAGAATAATAACTGCGGATGAGGCGAAAAATTTGGGGCTTGTAATGCGGGTTGTCCCTTTAGCTTCGTTGATGGAGGAAACGGTTTCCGTAGCAAAAAAAATGCTGGAAAAAGGTCCGCTTGCCTTACTCTTGGCTAAAAAAGCAATCAATGCCTCATTAAGTACAGATCTGTCAACAGGGTTACTCATTGAAACCCTGGGTTATGCAATGCTGATGGACAGTGGTGATAAGCAGGAAGGAATCCAATCGTTTCTGGAAAAAAGGCCGCCTAATTTTAAAGGCGAACAGAAAGGTTCTGAGGAATGTATGAAATGAAAGAGATTAGGAAGGTATGTGTAGTCGGCGGAGGCTTAATGGGTCGGCAGATTGCCCTGAACACTGCAATGTACGGATATGAGGTTAAATTAACCGACACAGTGAAAGCCGTGCTGGACAATACCGAAGAATGGATAAAAGGTTATTTAGCCGAGCGTGTAAAAAAGGGGAAATTATCTGAAACAGAAGCCTCGGAAATTCAAAGACAGATTCAACTGGTGACCATGCTGGAAGCGGCGGCAAAAGATGCAGATTTGGTCATAGAGGCAATAGTGGAAGATCGGCAGAAAAAAGAGGAGCTGTTTGCCAAAATCAGCGGAATCGTGGGCGAGGACACCATTATTACCACCAATTCAAGCTATATGGGCTCATCCGCATTTGCTCCCTTCGTAAAGAATCCATCACGATTGGCTAACTTGCATTATTTCAATCCCGCCTTGGTAATGAAGCTGACCGAAATTGTACAGGGTCCGTATACTAGCAAAGAAACTGTAGATGCATTGATGGAGTTTGCAAAAAAATCAGGAAAACAGCCAGTATGGCTCAGAAAAGAAATCGATGGCTTTATTGCAAACAGAATCGTGCGGGCCGTTACGAATGAAGCCCTTTATATTTTAAGCGAAGAAATCGCAACACCGCAAGAAATTGATACCGCAGTTGAAAAGGGACTGAATTATCCGATGGGACCATTTCGTTTGCAGGATCTGACGGGGATTGATTTAGCCTATATTGCTGCAAAACAGGTGGCGGATGAAACTGGTCACAAAAAGCCCGGATTTGATATGTTAGAGCAGAAATTTGTGTCTGGGGAATATGGCAGAAAAACTGGTAAAGGTTGGTATGAATATTAGCATTCCTGAGTCAATTTTTTACGCAGCTTCTTTCGATTTTCCGGACGCTTCCTACCGGCTTTCTGCTGGCAAGGCATATGGGGAGGTTCGAGGAAATCTGTAAGGATCATTCTAGTTAAATAAGGGGGGAAAATTTTGACAACGAACGCAATTACAGGAAATTCAAGTTTTTTCGCGTCAAAGAAAAAAGTTATCGGCCTGATTATTGGATTAGTAGTAGGAGTCCTTTTCTTTGCTTTACCACCGGCAGAGGGCATGTCCGTAGAAGGGATGCGCTGTACGGGTATATTACTGGGCGGCTTGGCCTGGATCATTTTGGACGTATTCCCTAACTATGCTGTTATGTTGAGCATTTTTTCACTATGGGCGGTATTTAAAGTGGTTCCCTTCACAGCGGCCTTTGCCTCCTTCTCCGGTTCAACATTCTGGCTGATGACGGGAGCGGTCGGTATGGGGGTTGCAGGCTTAAAAAGCGGCTTGTTGGAAAGGCTGGCTTTAACAGTGATGAAGATATTTCCGGCTACCTACAAGGGTCAGTTGACCGCTTTGGTAGTCTCAGGCATCATCATTGCACCGCTGATTCCAAGTACAACAGCGAAAGCCGCTATCATAGCGCCTGTGGCGCTGTCCATCAGCGACTCAATGGGATATAAGAGAAAGAGCCGGGAATCAGTAGGTCTTTTCAGCGGATTCTTTCTCGGATATGTGACTACATGGTCCACCTTCCTCAGCGCATCCTTTGTAGGCTATACCGTTCTAGGTCTTTTCCCTGAGGAGATTGCTAAAGAATTTACCTGGATACAATGGTTCATCGCGGCGTTGCCTTGGAGTATCGTCGTGCTTGTAATCACCTATATTGTAATTCTTAAGACCTATGCACCCAAAGAAGATGTCAAGATTGAAACCAAACAGATTGATGAGAAGATCGCCAGTCTTGGTCCATTGAAGCTTTCCGAAAAGATTACAATGCTTGTATTGATTGTCTCTTTGTTGTTTTGGATGACGGAAAGGCTGCATGGGATATCCTCCGCTTTGGTTGCCATGGTCGCCATGTGTGTTTTAATCGCTGTGAATGTAACCAACAGTAAGGATTTTAACTCGGAGATGGGTTGGAGCAACCTCATCTTTATCGGGTGTATTGTTGGGATCGGCGGGGTCTTGTCTGCAACAGGCGTGAACGCATATTTAGCAGACGTCTTTGCCGGCTTTATCACTCCGTTAATGGAAAATATTTGGCTGCTAGTTCCTGTTCTGGCCATACTGACCTATCTGCTCCGCTTTTTAATTGTCTCTACCACCACGACAATCACCATTCTGGCGGTCGTCCTATTCCCATTTGCTCAAGCAGCGGGTATACATCCCTTCGTTGTTGGATTTATTCTCTATGTCTCAGTACACATTTGGCTGACGGAATATCAACTGCCAAACTTTTTGACCTGTCAGGCCGCAACTAAGGGGGCTATGTTGGATCACAAGCAATTTATCCCCCAGGGAATATGGTACGTTGTCTTAAGCTTGATTGGCCTCTTTGTCAGTATCCCGTGGTGGAAGTTCTTAGGTATGTGCTAATTGCCCATTGTGATTGAATTGTACAGTGGATCGACTTATATTCTCACTTGATGCCAGCACAATGCAGAGAATATAAGTCGACTCCTGCTGTTATCACAAATTGTCAAAGTACTGGCTCTCTTGTATCTTCTTTATGGGAGTCTCCGGGCTTGTATATGGGTCACTACTTCCCTGTTCTTTTATTATAGAAAGGAATCCTATAATGAGCTTGTTTACAATTGACATCAATAAATGTAAGCGCGACGGCATTTGCAGCGACCAATGTCCAACCAGGGTGATAAAATTCAATGGAAGTGGTACTGTACCTTTTCCAGCGGATAATACTGAGAATATCTGTCTCAACTGTGGGCACTGCGTTGCAGTTTGCCCTCAAGGCGCATTTTCTTTGGATACCATGAATCCAGAAGACTGTATTCCGGTACAAAATGAACTGATTCCTACAGTGGACCAGTTTGAACATTTTCTGCTGTCTCGTCGGTCCATTCGTAATTTCAAGAAGCAGCCAGTCGAAAAAGAGAGCATTATGAAAATTATAAATATAGCTAACTGTGCTCCTTCAGGCCACAATACCCGTCCTGTTCACTGGACTATCATATATGACACTAAAGAAGTAAAGCGTTTATCGTCAATGACAATTGATTGGATGCGAGATACACTGCGAGAAAATCCAGACTTAGCGCGGCAACTAAGCATGGATAATGTGATTGACACTTGGGAAGATGGTTATGACAGGATCAGTCGTTCGGCACCTCATATAATTATTGCGCATGGCAGTCGGCATATTTCGGCGACCAGGCAGGCTTGTACCATTGCACTTTCATACTTGGAACAAGCTGCCTATTCCGAGGGGCTTGGAGCCTGTTGGGCCGGTTTTTTTGGCAATGCTGCGTACGCTTACCCCTCCTTAAGGCAGCAACTATCTCTCCCTGATACACACCAATGTTTTGGTGCGATGCTAATTGGCTATCCACAATATCGCTACTGTCGAATTCCACTTAGGCCGGAGCCTAAGATTACTTGGCTAAATGAATGAGTTTCATTCTTGTAGTGAGGAGGCTTTGGTAATAATTCAAATAAGTAAAGTCTAATCAATGTCGAGATTTTACAAGCTCGTGGCTTTAGCCATGAGTCATTGATGTTTAACATCCGTTGGACAGAATTTTAAAAGTGTAAACGTGATTTGAATACAAAAGCCTATAGCGACGGCCGAAATTACAGTCCCGATCCCAACCTCGCCTCCTAAGAGCCACCCGGCGCATAAGGCTATAAGCTCGATTGCACTCCTGCATACCCCAGGGGGCAGCCTTGTTATTCTGGTCAGCGCAACCATTAAGCTGTCTCTGGGGCCGGATCCAAAGGCCGAGCCCATATAAAAGAAGGTCGCGAATGCTATTACAAAGAGTCCGGATATCAGCATTAATATTCCCAATATAAAATTGGGCGCGGCAGGTATGAAGCCTATGGCTAAAAGGATATCAATGATCAGTCCGATTAATATTATATTGGCGATTGTTCCGATGCCAAGCTTTTCTCCCAGCAGTACCGCAATGATAATAATCACAATCCCCACAATTATTGAAGCGGTTCCAAAGCTGATGCCGGTGGTTTTAGAAAGCCCGTCGTGAAAAACATCCCAGGGCGCGTAGCCTATTTTGGCCTGCAATGTAACTACAATTCCCAGCGCGTAAAGGAAAATTCCTAAAAACAGGCGAATTAAGCGCCTAAAATATAAATTCATATTTAAATATCCCTTCCAAATCCTCTGCCCATTATACTTGCAAGGACTTCTATCTCCTTGCATAAGGCCGCGAACTTCTTCGGATTCAAGGATTGAGGACCGTCTGACAAGGCGATTTCCGGCCTGGGATGCACTTCTATCATTAAACCGTCGGCGCCGGCGGACACCGCGGCTCTGGCCATGGGGGAAACGTATTCCCATTGGCCTGTGCCATGGCTTGGATCAACAATGACAGGCAAATGAGTCTTCAATTTGCAAACCGCCACGGCGCTGATGTCCAAGGTGTTCCGGGTAGCCGTTTCAAAGGTGCGTATGCCCCGTTCGCAAAGAATTACGTTCGGATTTCCCTCGCTCATGATATATTCCGCCGCGTTCAGCCATTCGTCTATAGTAGATGCC
>Ga0153946_1001208_pt1 | contig 11142 bp, 9 predicted proteins | sample TSNJ030MetaG_FD_104751 | JGI IMG/M metagenome (GOLD analysis project Ga0153946, IMG submission 104751) | Attine ant fungus gardens microbial communities from New Jersey, USA - TSNJ030 MetaG | ecosystem: Host-associated > Fungi > Mycelium > Unclassified | place: USA: New Jersey, Wharton State... | reverse complement strand
ACTTGACAGTTAAATGTCTGCCGTGTGAGGAGCTAGTTATACCAGTTCCCCAGAAGAAGCAAATTGTAAGACTCATAGTAAGAGAGCCAGAGCAGATGTAGCTTAGTCTTATGCTGGATGCATCTTCTTGGATCACTCTGAATGGAAAGGATGGAGCACCAAAACAGGAATGTCCAGAAGTTTAATTGCCAAAATATAGAGATACATGTTACATATTTTTACAGGAAAGAAAGCTAAGACTGTTTCGAAGTACACGCATATCACCCTCCGGGGAAATTAGCACATCGTCCATGTTGTTGCGCCCGCCCACGAGGTCGTCATTGAGTTGATCCAAAGGGACAGGGTATCTTGCCTTGCCAGCCTCACCTCCCCAATCGAAATCGATCAGGATAGGCTTCTGGCGATTGTAAAGTATGTTCGGGGCCCGTAAATCACCATGAACCAACTTCCTGTCATGGATGGCAGACACCAAGGCCTGAAGCTCTTGGACCCACTCTGAACCCGGAAGTTCCGCATCAGTGATGAAGCCGTGCTTCCACAGTTGCCCTACTTCGAACAAGGATCGAGCAGATTCCAAATATTCCATCGCAATGCCGTACCATCCACCAGGTAAGCGCTCAAACCCAAAAATTCTGGGCGCATTGCCGCTGCGCTGGCAGAAATTGTGTAACTCGACGGAGTACCAACGCGTGAATTTGACTAGTATGGAGATCTGGGGTTGATCTGATATTGTAGCAAGGTACACCCATCGGTCATTCTGCCTGGACGCGTGGAATTTCCGAATGCTGAAATCAACTGAATCCTCCTCACTCCCCTCATTGTGCGGATAACGCTGAAGCTGGGTTACAGCGGGAAAGCGGTGGCAGCCTGCCGGGATAGGACGAGGTGGTGTTGCGGAGTATTTTGTGCTGTCTTTGAGTATTTCCGCTAACAGAACATGGGCTGCTTCAAAAGCGGTATACAACTTCTCTCGATCGGCGCCATCGTTTGCATGACGGACACAGGAAAGTGTAGAGGTAAGAGGGACCAGCCGATATTGGTGACCAAGCGCAATAATTGCGTAGAAGGTGACGGCAGGTCCTGACAACAAGTTCAGTCAGCCTTAGGTGCCTCGACGAGAGAAGGTGGATCACTAACCGACGACAGTCATACCTAGGCACGGCAGCCTCCATCCCTTGAAGAGAGGTCTGAGTTCCTCTGGAAGTTCGGTGTGCGACTGTGCGGTGTAGGCGGCTGCTTGGACCTTTGCGTTAGATTTATTTCCCGTGTCCTCGTTCTTAAACTCGACGACATGGGAAATGCCATGGTGGGCACTTGTGAAGTGACCGTCGGATGTCCAGGTCGACCTGGAGGATGGGAGAAGCTCTGGAAAGGGAGTAGGGCCATTTCGCGACCGGTAGATTTCATTGAGGCAATCCAACCCAGCATCTCGCCTGTCCACTTCTTTTTGGAAGAAATCGCACATCCGATTTGCAAATGTGTCGACTGCCTTTCTGAGCCTCGGACGATCAATTTGGTCGTGGCCTGGAGCTGTTCTTCTACCACTACAGACATCGATGAAGTGACCGAAGCCTGAGTAGAGCAGCGAAATTGGAGGTATCCCGGCATCTGGAGCGGGGCGATCATCCAGTAATTTCTCATCAGGATTTTCTTGCATTGATTTGTATACAGAAGATTGGGCCACAGTCGAGGGGGTTTCATGGACCAGCTTGGAACGCACTAGACGCTCGAAAACGTCGTCGCCTTCCCGCGAGCGCTTGTTTGAATGCCCTGATAAATAGTCAGTTGGAATGGATGATGAGAAGGTGAAGCGTGCATACGTTTACGTTGAATAAACACAAGCAATGTCTCTCCTTTCTCTACACCCAAGTCCTGCAGACTTTTCCACTCTGCGAGCACCTCAACCTCCTCTTCCGAGTCAAAGTCAATGCTTCGGACGTGTTCTTGCATGGCCGCAACGTTATTTATTCGGGAGAGCGCCACTTCGGAGAGCTTTGTTTTACATCGCAGTATCTTAAGCTCTTCAGGAAGTAGACCAGGTTCATCTTCGAATTTAGAGGCCTGTCCTTCCTTGATATCGCTCTGTAACTTTGCAATGCTTGCATTTCGTTCCACAGGTAGGTAGAACACAGTTCCGACAAGGTTTTTATCTTGATCCACAACGAGAAGGAGCTGGTTCCTGTTAGTCGTCATCACTGGGACCTGGTTTCTAGACAGTGGTGGGTGATGATTGGGTCTGAGGTGCCATCGCAGACGAAGGCTCCTGCCACTGCCAGGGAACCACCACTGTTTGGCTGTATTTGCCGCTCGCAAGTATCACGTGGTATTCAAGGGAAGTGCGAGATCTCAGATGGTTCAGGAATGTCCGAGCCCACTAAGTCTGCATTACGGATGTTTAAAGTGAAACATGAGCAATTCAGGATAACGACGCGGAGAAAGCGTACAGAAGACACAGGCACTCCAAGTCTATGGTACCGCCGTGGATAATTTTATTTGTGAACCCCAAAAGTGGTTTGAACCCTCATCATGATCAACCATCCTTATTCGTGAACCCTGAGAAATGCGTGACAAAAAGTATGACGGCAGTTTTCATCGAAAATTATAGGTGTGGAGCGGCGGTGTGGTTTTGGTGTGGGTCGAGGCTCGGCTATCATTTCCCCACGCAACTAATTGGCTTCGGCGACGCCTTCGACAGCGACGAAGACCTTAATGACAGCCTAGGAGGGCGGATATTTTGCAAAGGTTCCCTGGACTAAGTTGAACGGCGTTACCCATATCGGGAATGACAGACTTTGGTCAAGAGCCGTCATATTTCTATATATGGCTTGATTTTCACCGACCGGGTAGCCTCCTTCAAGTAGATCTGACTAAGTGGGGTCTTTGATGCCCCTATCATATATGCTAATGACCAATATCCGAGTATTATAGAGAGCATACAAAGAAAGTGACAGTGCTAAATGCACCTAAGGTGTCCCCGAGAGACTCCTGCCGCCCGCTGCCTATCTCCGGAGCTTGGGCTTAAAAAGGATAATCACGCTGATCACCTGCTAAGCCGATCCTTGATGGCACAAAACCACACCTTGGATTCGTGCAAAAGGTTGAATCAGGAATCGGCCAAAAAGCAGAACCTGGCACCAGGAATAATTTCCGATGAAAACTGACGTCTTAAAAAAGAATTTATATTTATCAGATTATGTAATTACTTGCCGCCAATGGGCAAATGGCGTTCGAATGCTTGAGATATCACCATTGCCCCTGTGGCGAAGCCGAGGTGGAAACTAGAGAGCACATCTTCATGCAATGCAATCTATACGACGCAGCCTGGCGCCCCACAGACATCAACATCACAAGCTTCCCGGACTTTATCACAGGCAATCCAACCTCATTCTGCTTTGATAACGGATGACAAACCTAGCAGCATGGCCCTGCGAGGCAATAGCGCAGCTGGTGAAGTATGGAGGATTTCTTCTACTTCCTCTATTTCTTCCCCTTCGTCTCCTACTCTCTCTCTTCTCCTTTTCCCTGTCTTTCTTCTTTCTTTCCATTTTTCTTATCTAAGTAGGTATAATGTATCTACCACGGCCTGCCTACGCGCTCCGTGTAACAAATTGATAATTTTTTTTTAAAAAAAAAGAATGCTTGAGATATAGTTTGGAAAGGTTTCTTGACTTCATGGGGTATGTGTGAAATATCAGAAGCATACTCCTGCCTTGTGAGTCCTTCTCGATTTCATAGGGGTTTTATGGGGGTGTAGAAAGGCATCCGGGGTGCCAACAAAATGATTACACCAGCGACGCGGCTTGCTCAAGTCCTCAACCCCTCTTCATCGGTATACCGGGTGTAGTGTTGCAGCGGCTCAGCTTGGCTAAGCTTAGCTCAGCTTAGGGATGGCTCATGAGCTGATAGGCACATGAGCTGAGCGGAGCCGATATCGGCAGCTTGGCTCGGGCTCAAGCTGTGGCTCCAAATTAGATTACTATATTTGGCTATTTACACCTTGGATCATTTTTGTTCTTCCCTTTTCCTGGCGTTTAAGCATCGTGTAGGCGTATATTTAACATAGTGTGCGGCCCACAAGTCTAGTTGAAGCAAAGGACGCTTTTTGGGATGTCAAGAGACTGGGTTTTCCCGAAGAATGCGAAGAACTTGTGAAGAACCGGGAAGAACCTCAAAAACTGAACTCCTCTGAAGTCGTGATTGGAGCCTAGAACGACCATCACAGATATTTGCGGGGTTGAAGCTCTCATGTAGATGCATATTTGCTCTTTGGGTATTTCGTATAGCTTTCGTGAGTAATCAATGCCTTACTGACCTCATATGGCATGGAATACTCGCTGAGAGGGCGAAGTAGAGCAGTTCAGAAACGGATTCTCACTAGAGAGTGTCAGCAACCCATCTCGAGATGAAATCCAGCGAGCAGAATTTCGACTGCCCCACCTTCCTTTAAAGTCGCGTTCGACCGAAATCCTGATGACTCATATGAGTCAGCATGATTGGTCCGCATCCAGGCAACGAGGACGCTTGGTTTCGCGTTCTGCGCGGTAATATTGCCATGAAACACTCACCATGGCTGCTGGACATGTATATCCGCCCATATGTATGCTTAAACGCGCGTAAAATGTCTGTTGATGAACTCAGCGATATTTCTTGAATCTTCTGTTTTAGGCAAGAGCTCCGAATTTTGGCCCTACGAATTTCAAATTGGAGAGAATCTCGTTCGAGCCATCAACTCCATCCTGAGATGGTTGCTGACACTCTCTACTGCCGAAAATCCTCTCTGATCTCACGCTCCAATGCGTGGTCCTGGTAGACACCCGAAGCGAGTACCGTTTTGGAGGCCAGGAACCCTCCAAAAGATGAGAGGAAGCCCTCCAAAAACTATGAGAGACTGACATACAGTTGTGTACCAGACTCGTATGCGTTGGAATAGTCTAAAATGTGCTATTATTGCTTGATATGACGGCCTGGACATCCCTGGTCAGTAGCAAGCAGTGGTGTCCTCGATGAAATCGCCCGAAAAGGAAATACAATGCTCGCAGCTCACTCGGCTTGAGCCGGGAGCCCTACAGTTAAGGGTGTTGGCAACCTCAAAATTCCGGCTCTCCGCGCCTGGCGCTGGCGACACCGTCTGGAGGTGGGGTGGCGAGCCCTGGCGCCGGCTGGCAAACTTGGCGTAGCCATGTTTGGCACTTTTCGGCGAATTTCAGGCCTGAAAATGGCCGATTCCCGCCACAAATTGGATTAAAACCATCAGGAAAAAGCTTTCCAAGATAAAATGCTGCTCATGTTTTCCATAAATGCATTTTTTACCGCAAACCTTATATGGTTTGCAACCTTTGTAAACTTTGAACGTAATTTGAAAGACTTATGAACTATAATAAATGGTCTCAGACGCCCAGTGTGGTAGATGACTGAGTGAGCTTACAATAAATAGCTATTTATACTGATTCGGCTGTTTCAGATTTATAATAATGATAGAAAGAGTATCGAAACGACGTCATAATGATCAGTCCTGTCCAACAGAAAGTCGTTTCGAGATTTAATCAGGAATTATGCTTGAACTGTAGGCTACTGTTCAAGCTGGTGAGAGCCGTAAGCCGAGTGACAAGGCTAGACTCGGCTAAAACACGGCTCAACTCACCAATGAGCAGGCTCTGAGCCAACCTGTTGCAACACTTGTCCTGAAGAATGAGCAGGCTCTAATTAAGCATGAATATCGCATTAATAGTCTGTTGGGGCGAAATTGAACCGCGGAGCTCCCGCCAAACTACCCGGGTGGCTCAGCCTGACGGAGGCTTGGAGTGTGGGAACACTAGGTGCACTTGTGACAAGCATGTCATGCACAATGTGACATTTGCACCGATCACGCTTCAAATAAGAGTGCAGAGAAACTTGGCAAGCAAGGTAATCCACCATCTTACCAACTCGAATCACTAGTAAGTGGCAAACGATACACCTTCTACATGCGTCACCTGCGTTCAAAACCAAAGGCAGAATCTTATGACGCATTAGCAAACTTTTCTAAGGTAGGTATTAATTCGAACATCACTACCAAAATTGAACAAGCGCCTGTCCAAATGGAGGCAGGGTCCGTGAACGTTGGACGCTAATTCGCGTGTGGCTAACATGAATAGGAGCCTGGGTAGAGTGTCGCCGAGCTTCGTATGCTTCAAAACTACTCCTCGCTTAGCAGGTCCGAGACTTATGTCAACCTCAGATCTATTCCCTTCGCAAATCCTGCTTCTGCACACGGTAAGGCACTGGCGGGCTCAACACCTGGCGGTTTGCTCTCTCTTTCGTAGTGCACTCCGATGGGTCAGTACATATAAGTCAGATATTATCGGGATAGAGAGATCCCGAGATACAGCCGACGAGAGGAGTTAACCCTCTAGCTGCCTGCTAGATGCTGGTGGTTAACTGCCCCAAGTCTCCGAGGCTACACCAAAAAAAAAAAGTCAGATATTGTCTACTCTGTATTTTTATCCCGCTTTCGGAGCATTTTACTCCAAAAGACGGCCTCTCAAAGGCAGCGGGAAGGGGCGAGGAAACTCCCTGGGTGGCTATCAGCCGGAGCTTTCTCTATTTGGTGCATCGGAAGCGGAACTCACCAGCGGAAATCTTTTGCGGGAAATCCCGTTTCCGACGCTTTCTGGGCACTCCCGTGACCTCGGACGCATCCCTCGTCACGTGATCGCTGCCGGACACTATGAGCACGACTCCCGCATATCTGAGGTTCAAATTTGGCTACGCACAGCTAGGATACAAGCTACTTGTCTACATCATATACCTTATAGGAGAAAAAGAAGCCAGGATCGGTCTAACTGAGCTAATTCAGCCTTGCTCCCACCAGGAGCACTATAGCTATCTCCGCAATGGCTGTAGATATAGATAAATCGTCGTGGGTACGTAGTAATTGTAAGGATCAAGGTTCTCAATAAGAGATCAGACGAATGAAGGCAAGTTTCGATACAGTGTGTTGCTTCGACAAGGTAAACGAGTACAAAGTAGCTTAGTTTATAAAGATTTTGGTACGAAAAGAGGAGAATGTCCGTAATAAGTAAGAGATAGGATAAAATCCAAGGAGTAATCAGATGATAGACTAAAGTGGAGAATTACAGGAGAAACTCGTACATGTGATAATTAAATATAGTAATTAAAGGAGAAATGTCGAGACATACGAAGGGGAAATGAGACCGGAATAGGAAACCTGAGGGACTTAGCGTAGAAACATTACAGTAATGCACACTTATTTCGCCCGGGAAAGGTACTACAAACATATCGGCGCCACCCGATGTGGCGCAAATACCGGATATAGCTTCATAGTGATACCAGGCTGCCTATGTCAGTATCCCAAGACCCACCTCAGAGAATGGCTGTATAAATTAAATGCATTATACTGTTGGAACACTACTTCTTCAATGTTTACACCACTTAATGATGGATTTATCACCGGGCGCACTCATGACATCTTGGAGAAATTGAGCATTCTACACAGAATAGTCGTGACAGTCAAGTCCAGAAGAGTTCAACCGTCAACTAGAGGTATATACCAGTCAGAATTAGCGGCTATAGAAAGTCCTATTACTCTCAGACTAGCGTAGTACTTGTTAAAAGCATTTGGGTCTGCCAAATTGCCCTCTGACGATTGCTGCAAGTAGCTCATGTGCAGATCCAGCACAATGCCATAGGTATTGCCTATATATACTCCGTTATTAGAAGTATTGCTGTTGCAACGCCCACATGAGCTGATCCCAGTCCACGAGAAATGAAAAACTAATCCTAAAAACTCGGTATTGGGACCTGGGATCACCTAAGATAGCATAGATTATGTGTTTCTGCGCTATGTAGTGTGAAATTGATGTATATATACTAGAATAGCTACCTCTGAGACGTATGGTAGCGATGAGGAAGCAAGGAAGTACGAGAGAGTGTAAAATGAGTGGATTAATGCAAGTGCTATTTAACTCGCATACTGCGTGGTCTAGTGTGCTTGTTTTTCCTCCCTGACGTCAGTTTAAACTTCGAACAAATTCGAAGTCAGATAAACGCCGTTGTAAGGTGCCACTCAGCTTCGCAGTCAAAATGTGGTATTATCTTATCTCGTAATAAGCGCCCGGTCGCGGATCCTTTCGCGGACTCGAACAGTAGGAGTATATCTACGCAAATACGAAGCTCCTGAGCAAAAAAAACGTTTCGGAGGAGAGGCGAGATGGTTTGACGAATCCAGGAGAAGTCGAAGCTCGGACGGCAGAAACTCAAAGTTGAAAGCCCGATTGACGCCATCAAGATCCTGATACCGGAAATGAAGCTGTCTAGTCCCTGTTGCCATATGAGATGGTTGCTGACACTCTCTATTGGCTCCGTTTGTTAGGTTTGGCCCCAACTGCAAACACGGTTTCCACGGCCAAGAAATCGAAAGAGGTCTATCGAGGCTGTGAGCCATCGTGGTGGTTGCTGACCCTCTATTGACCATTTGTAATCAGATCGATCAGATTAAGGTGGCTATGAGTGTGTACCTTTTCTGACGACCAAAAATGTGTGTATCTTTTCTCGAGTCGTTCCAAAACGTGCGTATCTTTTTCTCTCGGACTCGGATTTCACTCGACTTGGGACACTCAAGCTCACGTAAAACTTAATCATACATGCATCTCGAAAAACACACAATTTTTATTTTGTGTGCAATCTGAACAGCATAGCAGCTCGAGCCCTACGTAAATGAGAGTTTGGGTAATAAAGCATCTACTTTGGCATATGTGTGTCAAACATACTTTCCACACCAGAGTCGCTTTGTGTGAATGGTATTACTTGCGAAAACAGCAACAAAATACAACAATGCAGCCAAGTACCAATTGATACCACCTAGCCCAAAGTCAGCCTAACAGGAAGGTATAAATTCAACTCTAAATTGCCCCCTTGGCTGAGGCTGCTCTTCTTCTATCTTCTTCTCCATCACATGGGCAAGCAGCTTATCCAACTTCGGACTACATATTGATTGATATTTTCCTTTGAGGTGTACCCTTTTCAGCCTGGCAGCAACTGGATTTGCGAGGAGTTCCGGAATAAGATGTCGAAAATCCTTGCTGAATTCCATTGGAAGCACTTCGGGAGTTGTTCTCTCCAGAAACAGTCGGAGAGTATCCGTCAATCGCGGTGTAATCTTTCTAACTTCAAGGGTACTGACCTGGCGCCAAGCGATTCCTGGGCCATTCAACTTTGCTTAGCTTTTAACGCTTTATTAAGACCGCTGAGATCATGGGGCAGCACTCTCTATAACTTACGAGCTTGGTTTGGGACACCACATGGCGACATCATTGATTGTAGGGCATCTGGTAAGGGTTAATAGGCATTTCTGATGGTGGTCGTCGGGCAAGGCAAACATGGGACCTATCAGCGTGGGGCTTTTCAACCGGTTTCGGGGTCCCGGTCAATGGTGGTTCAACCTGGTTTCGGGTCCTCACAATCTTTGTCATTTTAGATAATGTTGGGGTGGTTGAGATAGGTGAGGTCGATCTCTGCCCAGACCTGGAAGCACTGAAGTGGCGAGAAAATTATCGAAAAAGCGCATCATATTGCAGTGGTTGTGTTATAGCTGTGTCCACTAAATAGAGGTCATAAAATCAATATCAGTCAGGGTTGAGGGAGAAAATGTAAGGGGAAAACTGTGTACATAAAAGGCGTTTCTGCCGCGAGCAGGTAGAATTGAAGAGTTATGTTGACTCTGAGTCTCACAAAATCTTTATATTTTTCGAGTCCTCTATTGGAGTATCTCCAGGTTAATCAAAATGCCAACACATTCTTTCCAGGAAACATCTTCTCGGCTCCTCTGTTTTGGCACAAACGAGGAAAGTCTTTTCAACTCGATTCCATTGATTATCTTATTGTCTTCTTGTTTTTTGAAGAAATAGTAAGAACTAGTTAAGTTGATCAGGTATCGACAATGATCAAGTATTTCCAAGAACAACGATATCGTTATACCTATACAAGTGAAAGAAGGCACTGGGACCGTTTTCATGACTCCGTACTCGCCTATTTAGGCATAGTTCAGAATTTTCCTAATGGCTCTTGCATATAGAGAGATAGAGTGGCCAAAGTAAGACATCTGGGTGCCTCCCTTTGCATACGTTGAGATAGTTTCTTTGCGCTTCTCCGCGTTGATGGTCAGGGAGTTCTTTCCTCGTGTTTCACCTCCGGAAAATTTTGTTGCCCACTCGTTTTGCTGCTCATTTTGCTCAGTGCATCGAGTGACGCGCGCATTCGCTCCTCAGCAAAGTACTGAATTCTAGTTGATCGATCGAGAAATAATCCATGATAGAAATGCCAAGCTATTGGACAGAACTAATCAGCTCTATGACGTCCTTCTTTCATCATCCATCTGTATTATGAATCCGAGACACTGACTTTATCTGCTACACCGGGTGACGTCTGAGATATTATTATTCTAGATTTTAAGTCAAGCATTGATCAAGGCACCAATCACTGATTCAGGAAAATCAAGAAATAATCCAGGAACCAAGACTGGCAAAGTATGGTCTATCAAGGACAAGGATGCCCTACTTTGGGACACAGCCAAAAGTTATGGACAGTATACAGTGTGTTCGCACATTTCGCACACCGAATGTCAAAATATAGAAGTGTAATTTTATTCTGGAACAAATATGATCCCTGTAGCAATCCGCAGATGTAGGATAATTACATGTCTCGGTGCTTGTCATCTACTTCTCAGGCACGGACTTTCATACAGCAAGAATTACTTCTAGATCCTCATGAGCCATTACAACAACTCTGGAAAAGCTAGCAGCACTGAGAATTTGTTATTAGCAGAAATTTACCAGCAAAATGTAATTTGACAGGGGACGTCATCAAGACATGGTATGAAGCTTGGATCCGTCTGTCCATAAAAGGCTAGAGGGAATTTTGGCAAGGTCACAACATCCAACCCTCGGCAAACAAAGTATCTGAAATGATCGATCAACAGTAACAAAGTGAAAACTATGACTTCTCGATCAGTGGCAGTGAGCGTGCCCCAATGTGATGTGATGTGACTGCCAATGAGGTGGTTCAAAATAGACACAGGAATAGATCAAAGCCATGTCACAATCATTAAATGATGTTTCCATTGTCAGTTTCCGGCTATCATTCAGT
>Ga0153946_1001204_pt1 | contig 11166 bp, 12 predicted proteins | sample TSNJ030MetaG_FD_104751 | JGI IMG/M metagenome (GOLD analysis project Ga0153946, IMG submission 104751) | Attine ant fungus gardens microbial communities from New Jersey, USA - TSNJ030 MetaG | ecosystem: Host-associated > Fungi > Mycelium > Unclassified | place: USA: New Jersey, Wharton State... | reverse complement strand
TTTCCATGTTGGACTATTATCTGAAAGTCTGTGAAAACTAGAGAACCGCCTTGGTACCGAACGGTATGCCAGGTGGTGTGGGAGGTCGGCTAACCAACTAATGGTTAGCCTCCTACCCGATCACTTCATATCTCTATTATATAAACGGTTAAGTCCTATTCTAAAAGGCAGTTTTGGCGACCGCTTTATCACACCAGATAGTTTTGATGAAAAGCATCTCTGGTTTTTCTTCACATAGCCCCCCTAATATGATAAAATACACTTAGGAGGGGGGGGTGAGATGAACACACTACGTGATGATTTAATCAACAAGATCAAACAATGCCAGAGGAATGGCTCACAATCGCCGGAGTATTCGGCAACGATATCTGGAGTGATAGATAACCTGTAAAGCAGAATAGAAGATGAGGTGCCTATGGAAATGTATCAATTAGAATATTTTAAATCTTTGGCAAAAAATAAAAGCTATACGAAAGCATCTATCGAAATGAATGTTTCACAGCCGGCAATTTCCATTGCAATTGCTAAGTTTGAAAGAGAGTTGGGTGTTCCCCTTCTGGAAAAAACAGAAAAAACCATTATACTGACACCGTTTGGAGAGTCAGTATTGGAAAGGACAGACCGTATTATAATGGAGGTTGAGAACATTCATAAAGAGGCGGAAGAATATTCAGAGCAATCTGAAGAAATTATTTGCTTTGGATTACCTTTTACTTTTTGTAATTATCTGATTCCCTTACTAAAAAAGGACTTTAGTCGAGAACATTCTAATATTCACATTGATATTTCCCAACAAGGCATTGAGCGTCTGGAAATGGAACTTGTGCTTGGAACTTACGATTTCACTATTATGTTGTCCCCGGAAAGAAATAAAGAAATTGAATTTGTCCAATTTAGGACTGCGGAACTTTACATTTGCTTCTCGGAAGAACACCACTTTTCAGCATTTGATGAAATTACGCCTGAAATGCTGGTTAAGGAAAATCTTCTGATTTCCAGCAAGGAAGTTGGAGTTACAAAAATCATTATGGCTTACCTGAGAAAACAAAATATAGAATACAGTTGTGGAAGAGAAAGAAATGGTCTGTATCTCCCACAGGATATGCTTAATTTAGCAGAAATGAATATGGGCGTAGCAATTGTAGATGGAGATTTTGCAGCTTCAAGTAATGCCCGAATTGAGTGTTGTCCAATGAACCCACCTCTTATGGTCGATTTGGTTCTGGCATGGAATAAAAATAAATTTATGAGCAAAGCAAAGAGTATTTTTAAGTCATTTCTTCTAAGGAATAGCTGATATAAAAAGGGTATTGCCTGTAATCAGATTTATGGGCAATACCCTTTTTTTATTGTGTGTCAATAACATTAACCAAGAAAAGATTGAGTTCCTGGAACAAAGTCCGTATCTTCATCCCATGCATATGCAGCTCTGGCGGTTACTTCGGTTGACTCTAAAATCTCGCGAGACGGAATGTTAAGATCTGGTCTGCCTGCGCAGAAAGTGCAGCTCGGGTGTAGTGGAAGTTTGTATAAACGAGCTGCATTACCGCCGACAATTAAGTTGATTTCATCTTGCGTGCACATTTCCAGGTCGTGAAGTCTATGTACCTGATGCATTGCCCATCCATAATAGTCTGGTTGATAGTCTACCTCTCTTGTTCCATTCAACAACCAGTTGTTTCTGTTGTTATAAATTTTAGATTTTTCTGTAAGTACAGCTCCATGATTTAACTGTGGATACCATAGACGACTTCCAGTATCTCCACCGCCCCAGACTAATTTCTGTGCTCCGACGAGATTATCTCGCAGTGCGAATTCATAGTATTCTGCGCGCCAGTAGCCGGTTTCTAAATAGATATTCTCATATAATCCGGCAAGCCAACAGGCTTTTTCAATTTCGTAAGCTTTTTGTCCGCCCCCATGCGCGATGATGACTTTGAATTTGGGATACTTTGAACAGATATTTGCAAGCATAGTAAATGGTTCATCTAAGTTAATACTGCTGTATTCATGGAAGTAGCATGGTACATCATAATGAGTACAGAGCTCGGCAATCTGACACCATTCCTTATATCTTTCCATTCTGGTAGGGCGATCGCGTACAACGCCCATGCATCCCGGAGCAAATTCCCCAACCCCTACAAATACATCCGGTTCCTTAGAAAAGCGCTCATCAAGTTCTTTTATTGCATTTTCAATTTTCCACTCTTTTCCGTGGGCTGCATCAAGGCGTGTCTGGGTATCAACTGCACAGGTACGGAAACGCGTTGGATTCTTGCGTACAATGCCTGCATACATTTCGTTTGTAGTTCCTGTAAAGCTTGGGAGCAAAATTCCCATATCCACTCCATAAACATCCATATCGAATAATGCCATGTCAGAATTATCTACCGACTCAACTTCTGCTTGTACTCCCTGTATTTTTGATTCTTCTTTTGCGGCATCTTTTTTTCCGCAGTGAATGTGGCCATCCACAACAAATCTTCCTAATTTCATAGTTAATGCTTCTCCTCCTTTTTGGATTGAATGATTAGATACAATAATATTTGATTTGTAGTTTTATGCGGTAGTGCTACTACAACACCAATGTATAATAGAACTAAGGGAAAGTCTAATTAAACAAAAAAAGAGTGTATAAATAACTTTTATTTGACCAAAATGCGCAGTTGAATTATCATTATCGTAATATTTGATTTGGAAAATGTGAAATAAAATGCGGAAGATCATGTGATAAGTTGTTCCTTATAAACAATACGGAACAGAATTTTGGAGGGAGAGAAAAATGTTACTTGCAATTATGGGATATATTGTATTTGCGTTGATGATTTATCTGCTTATGAGCGAAAAGGCACATGTTATTGTCGCATTTGCGTTAGTGCCAGTGGTGGGGTGTGTTCTGGCGGGGATTCCTGTTGCCAGCATAAGTGCATATGCATTGAGCGGGATAGGGAAAGTATCGACTACAATTGTCATGCTGATATTTGCAGTATTGTACTTTGCTCTTATGAATGACACTGGAATGTTTGAGGGTGCTGTCAATAAACTGGCCGCAAAAGCGGGGGATAATGTTGTGGCGGTTGCTATCGTTACAGCGTTTATTGCGGCACTTGGTCATTTAGACGGAGCATCTGCATCTACGGTATTGATTACGGTTCCCTTGATGATGCCTATTTATAAAAGGCTGCATATGCGTATGGAACTCTTGCTTTTTATCACAGGTCTGTCCATGGCATTTATGACATTTGTATCGTGGAATGGCTCTACTGCAAAGGCGGCGGTTACTTTGGGTATAAGTGCGACTACCTTATGGCATGATTTTGTTCCAACACAGATTGTAACTTTTGTAGTGGCAATCATTGCAGCAGGGTTTTTTGGCTTCAAAGAAAAACAAAGAATTGTCAGGTTGGGCTTGGCAGAAGGCGGCGCTTCGGCGGATTTGGGCATAGGAATTGATGAAAAAGGTGGTGTTGCAGGTAATCCGGAAGAAGGGAAAGTCCTTACTGAAAGACAGAAAAAATTAGTTCCGGTCAATGTGATTCTTACAATTATAATAATTGCCGCTGTGATTGTGAAATTAATGGATTCTGCAGTTCTGTTTATGCTTGGAACATGTATTGCACTAATTATCAATTATCCAAAAGTAAAGGAACAGCAGGCGGTAATCAAGAAATACGCCTCTTTGGCGCTGATAACAGGTATTGCCTGCATGGCAGCGGGAGTTATGATTGGCACGGTTTCAGATTCTGGTATGCTTCAGGCGATGGTAGAAATATTAATAAAAATACTTCCCAACGTTATCAGTGAAAATCTGCAAGTACTGATGGGAATTATCTCTTTGCCATTAGGTGCAGCTACTGGTATGACTGGATTTTATCTTGGAATTATGCCATTCATTGTAGCTTTGGGTGAGCAAGTTGGAATTGCTTCCCAAAATATGTTTATATGGGCAGCGATTGGGGAACACTTTGGGGAATTTCTGCACCCGGCTCTTCCAGGAGTTATTTTAGCTCTTGGTCTTACAGAAGTAAGTTATGGGGATCATTTGAAATTTAGTTTCCTAAAGACTTGGGCGATAGCCATAATATGTCTGGTTATAGCGGTCATAATGGGACAGGCGGTTATATAAAAGCCACAAACGGAGAGTGTGAGGTTTATTATGAATAATGCTATATATGATTTACGTTCAGCAATTGAAGCATTAAAGAAAATTCCCGGGCAGCTGCTCGAAACAGACAAATTGGTGAATCCAAATGCAGAAATTGCAGGGATATATCGGCATGTAGGTGCCCGTGGTACAGTGAAGAGACCCACGAAGATTGGTCCTATGATGCTCTTTAATGATATAGATGGTTATCCGGATTCGCGGGTAGCAATCGGTGTGCTAAGCAGCCGTGAGCGGGTGGGGCATCTCTTGCATGTAAATCCGGAAGAATTAGGAAGGTTTTACGTAGAATGTTTGAATAGTCCCATAAAGCCAGTAGTATTAGAAAATGAAAAAGCGTTATGTCAGGAAGAGGTACATCTTGCAACCGATCCGGGATTTGATTTGCGTAAATTAATACCAGCACCGGTTAATACAGAGATGGATGCAGGTCCTTATATTACGATGGGGCTTTGCTATGCTCGTGATCCTGATACCAGAGAGGGAAATGCCACCATACACCGTATGTGTATTCAGGGGAAAGATGAAATGACAATAGGATTTGGAGGATACCGCCATATTGGAGTATTTAGGGAGAAAGCAGCTGCGAGGGGGGAAAGTCTTCCGATATCTGTTAGCATTGGAATTGATCCGGCCATCTATCTTGCTTCCTGCTTTGAGCCACCGACAACACCCTTGGGATTTGATGAGTTGACTATTGCCGGAGCGATGCGGAAGAAACCTGTAGAATTGACTCGCTGTAAGACAGTAAATGAATATTGCATTGCAAATGCGGAAATTGTCATTGAAGGCGAAATACTTCCGGACTATAAAGTCTGGGAAGATCAGCACAGCCACACCGGAAGGGCAATGCCTGAATTTGCCGGATATATAGGCACAGCAAAGAATCTGCCGGTTTTGAAAGTGAGCGCGGTTACATGCAGGAGAAATCCAATCATGCAAATTTGTATTGGTTCCAGTGAGGAGCATGTAAATATGGCTGGGATTCCCACCGAAGCGGCTATTCTGCAATATTTGGAGAGAGCGATGCCTGGGAAGGCATTGAATGTATATTGCCCTCCAAGCGGTGGGGGAAAACTGAGTGCTGTCATACAGTTTAAAAAGAGCGTTCAATCGGATGAAGGCAGACAGCGACAGGCAGGAATTGGTGCGCTTGGAACCTGTTCGGAGTTAAAAAATGTAATTATTGTTGATGAAGATGTTGATATCTTTGATCCGCATGATGTTATGTGGGCAATGACGACACGTTTCCGACCGGACAAAGATCTGATTGTATTGCCGGGGGTGAGATGTCATCCCGGTGATCCTACGCAAAAGCAGTTTTATGATCCTCAGCTACTTGATGTCGGCCTTGCCCACAAGTCTATTTATGACTGCACAGTGCCATTTCATGCAAAGAATGAGTTTGAGCGTCCTGAATTTATGGAAGTAGATGTATCTGAATTTATGGATTAATCAGGAGGTAAGTATGGAAAAAACCATGAAAGCAGTAGTAATGCATGGGGCAAATGACTGCGCATATGAAAATGTAGAAATACCGGTACCCGGAGCAAAAGAGGTCTTGGTAAAGATAAAAGCGATTTCGATATGCGGATCGGATCCCAAAGTGTTTAATGGCAGTTATTTAAATATTCACTGGCCGCCGGCTTTTCCGTTTATTCCCGGACATGAATTTGCCGGAGAAGTGGTGGAAGTGGGAGAAGGAGTTACTGGATTTCAGGTTGGGGACCGGGTGGCTGGTGAAGCACACTGCGGCTGCGGTACTTGTGAAAATTGCATGAAAGGTCTTTATAACCTGTGTCTCAATTATGGAAAGCCGGAGACCGGACACAGACATTATGGTTTTACTTATCAGGGCGCATATGCGGAATATAATGCATACAATACCAAAGCTTTGACGAAACTGCCGGACAATGTTTCCTTTGAGGAAGCCTCCCTGACGGATACTGCCGGAACGGCTTTGCAGGCAATCCGTCTGACCGGAGTGGTGCCGGGCGGCTATTCCCTGATGATTGGACCGGGGCCGATTGGCATCTTTGCCATGGAACTGGCGAAGGCGATGGGCAGCAAAACGATCATGGTCGGCAGAAAGGCGCGTCTGGCTCTGGCCGGAGAACTGGGGGCTGATTACCTGGTTGATTATGAGCAGGTCGATGATATTGTCGGAGCTGTGAGGAGGATCACCGGCGGTATCGGCGTGGATCAGGCGTTTGAGTGTGCAGGCACTGACGCGGCGATGAAACAGTGTATTTTATGTACCAGAAAGAACGGACATGTGGCATTTATCGCGCTTCCGACTGTGGATGAGCATCCGCTTCCGATCAAGACCCTGGTGATGAACCAGATTCACCTGCATGGTTCGCGAGCCAATCCGAATTGTGCCAGGGAAGTGCTGGAACTGATGAGCAGCGGAACAATTAACGCCAAAGGCATGATTACTCATGTGCTTCCGCTGAGCGATTTCCCGAAGGCTATGGATATCTTTGTAAATCGTTTGGACGGTGCGATGAAGGTAGTCGTGAAGCCACATGGAATTGATGATTAGGAGTGGCATCTGGTATATTATTCTTCGATGTGTTATACTGGGGTATGTTTGAAACTACGGAGAACTATTGCAGTCAGGAGGATGTATATATGCAGAATATCAATCTGGATCCTGCTCCTTCCAAAAAAATCATCGCTTACAATGGCATCAAGCAGCTGATTAAAGAAGGCACTTTTGCCAGGGATACGCCGCTGGTTGAGCGCCAGTTGTGTGAGGTGCTGGAAGTGAGCAGGACACCGGTTCGGGAAGCTCTTAGGGAACTGGCCAATGAGGGTCTGGTGGAGATTATCGAGGGCAAGGGGGTTTATGTAAAACGAATCGATTATAAAGATATGATCGAGATATTTGAACTGCGGGAAGCGTTGGAGATGATGACGATCAAGCTGTTTCTTGAACGGGCCGGGCAGTATGAGGTTCAGCGGTTTGAGGAGCTCATGGAGGAGCAGGAAGAAGCTTATCAAAAAGAAGAGCATGCGAAATTCATGAAGAATGATATGAAGCTTCACAATCTGATTGCCGAAGGTGCTCAGAATAGCAGAATCAGGCAGGTGATCAGCAATATCTACGACCAGATTCAACAGATGGCCATATCTGTTAAGGATGACTCGACGATTCGAGATATGGCAATCCGGGCTCACCGCAGTATTCTGGAGGCGATCAAGGCCAAGGATGTGGAGCAGGCTCAGAAGGCTATGGCGGCCCATGTGGTTGAAGTCAAAGAGTTTTACAAAGATAAGTATTATTTATTGTAATCAGGAGCAATCCTTCACGCTTGCATTTGACAGGAAATGAATCCTCCGTTTTGCGGCTGCTGCAGAACGGAGAAAAAAACAAAATCAATGGTATACCAAGTGGATACTAATGGAGTACTAAATGGATTCCGAGCTGAGTATAATAAAGGAGGAACGACAGGAGTGGAGAAAAATGAAAAAGAATATCTGCAGAATTTATGCAGACGAATCAGGTACCTGACAATTGATGAAATTGCTGAGCTGGGAGTCGGGCATGCCGGCGGCAGTATGTCTCCCATAGAAGCGCTGGTAGTTCTTTATTACAAACATATGAGGGTAGACCCAAACAATCCTAAGTTGGCAGGCCGGGACCGTTTTATCCTCTCCAAAGCTCATGCTGGTCCGGGACTTTATGCGGTACTTGCCGATAAAGGCTATTTCTCGCTGGAAAAGCTGAAAACCCTGAACAAACCAGGGACATCGCTGCCGAGTCATGTGGATATGGTCAGAACTCCCGGTATTGATATGACGGCCGGTTCGCTGGGCCAGGGATTATCCTGTGCGGTAGGTCAGGCATTGGGAGCGAAACTGAGAAAAGAGAATGCCCGCATCTATGTGATGATTGGTGACGGCGAGACGAATGAAGGCCAGATTTGGGAAGCGGCGATGTATGCCGGGCACCGAAAGCTGAATAACCTGATCTGCTTTACGGATTACAACAAAATGCAGCTGGATGGCGAAACTACGGAAATCAATGATTTGGAGCCGCTGAGTGATAAATGGCGGGCGTTTGGATTTGAAGTACACAGTGTGGATGGCCATGATGTGGAAGCGATTGATGAGGCGGTTACTGCCGCCAGACAAAGCCAGGATAAACCGGTAATGATTATCCTGCATACGCTTAAGGGCAAAGGGGTATCCTTCCTGGAAGAAAAATGGATGAACAATCACAATGTTACCATCTCGAAAGAGCAGCGTGATCTGGCTTTTAAAGAACTGGAACAAGGTAAGTCTTCCTTGTCGGCATGTGAAGGAACAGGAGGTGCAGTTCCATGTATGAAACAGTAGAAATGCGGAAAGTGATGGCTGACTGGCTGGAACAGAAAATGCTGGAAGATGAAAATGCAATTATTCTTGATGCGGATCTGGCCAGAGCCAATGGAACCTTGGAGCTTAAGAGGCGGATGCCAGAGCGTTTTATTGATGTGGGTGTTGCGGAATGCAATATGGCTTCCATCGGAGCCGGACTGGCTGCCTATGGATTTAAACCGTTTATCTTTTCCTTCTGTCCGTTTGTGACCAGAAGAATCTGTGACCAGGTTACGATTTCGATTATATATGCCAGACAAAATGTGAAAATTGTCGGTACTGACCCGGGCCTGTCGGCGGCCTTGAATGGCGGCACGCATATGACATTGGAGGATATCGGGGTGATGCGTTCCATTCCGGGGATGGTGATTTTTGAACCGGTTGATGGTGATCAGCTGGCTAAGGCGCTGCCACAGATATACGACTATGATGGTGCCATATATATCCGGCTGTACCGCAAGGCGGCGCCGCTGACGGTATTTAATAAAGAAGATTATCAGTTTGATTTGTTTCAGGCGGATACCATTCAGGAAGGTACGGATGTTACCCTTTTTGCTTCGGGGATTGAGGTAAAGGAAGCCGTTGAAGCTGCAAAATTGTTGGCGAAGGAGGGCATCCGGGCGGAAGTAATCAATATCCATACGATGAAACCGATTGACCGGGAAGCGGTTGTTTTGTCCGTGAAAAAGACCGGCTGCGCAGTGACCTGTGAAAATCATAATATCATTGGTGGGCTGGGCAGTGCCGTGGCTGAGGTGCTGGCCGATGAATATCCGGCACCGTTGGAATATATCGGGATGAAGGACTCCTTCAGTGAAGTCGGCAAGTTGGATTATGTGATAAAGAAATACCATATGGATGCGGAGAGTATCCGGGAAGCGGCAAAAAAATGCATCGCAAAAAAGGAGATGAAATAACATGAGAGAATTGTTGATTGCTCCTGAGCTTCACAGCTTTTTAACCTTTCGGGAATTTGCGGCGGAATTTTATCAGGGGCCGAAACGGACGGCATATACCGAGGTTTTTTCCGTTGCAGCGATTAGAGCCAGGCTGATATCGAAGAAATATATCAGGCAAGATTGTAAAGGGTTTTTATGAACACACTCCGGTGCTGTGCTTAAAAATAGAAAGAAGAAAAAAGGAGAAGAAAAATATGGATCAGTGGATAACAACAGAATACCCGCAAATTAACTTTGAGGACAGTGAGATTGGAAGACTGAAAAAGGAAATTTTCGAGATGCCTTTTGACGAGGTGGTGAGAGTATTAAAAGAAGACTTTGATATTCCCAATGCTAATGAGTGTGAGATTGGTGTTGCCGGCTCCTACATACAAAACACCCCAAGAAATAAAGTGATTGAGAAAAGAAAAAAAAATGATATTGTACTGGTTCCGGTCGGCTGTACTGAAAATCATGGTATCCATAACCCGAGTGGCCTTGATACTTATATGTGTACCGCGCTTTGCGAGGCAGTGAGACGTTATACCAAAAAAATGGGTTATGAAGTATCAGTTGCGCTGCCAGTATTAAATTACGGCGGTCATCCATATCATCACATTGGAATGCCGGGTACTGTAATTATGTCAGAAGAAGTTGTGCGCGAGACGATTGTGTATACTCTTGCCGGCCTTTGGGATGATGGTTTCAGAAAGATTATTCTGGTTAACAACCATGGTCATAAATGGATGCTGGAGGCAGGAGTTCAGGAATTCTTCAAGCGATTCCAGGTTCCGGCGATTGTGTCCGAGCTGGAATGGCACAGAGCGATTCGTGAATTCTGGGTGCCGACCGACAGAGAGCATTCATTAACAACTCATTTTATTCATGCGGATGAGGCTGAGACGGCTGTTGCCAACTTGCTGTTCCCGTCGATGGTTGATATGAGTGTCTGTGTCGATGCCCAGGCAGTACCGCTGACATTGAGAAACCATTATGACACCTCCGTTGACAGTATGCAGAGACCGCATACCTGGTCGGAGGGTGAAGGCCAGAGCATGATCGAGCGCTTCGGTACCCCGGAAGGCGTAGTCGGCTATCCGTCCAGAGGTTCTGCAGATAAGGCGATGAGACCGGTTTTGGCAGCCTGCAAGTATATTGTAAAAATGATTGATGATATTCTGGCAGATTATCCGGCCGGAACGGTTCCGGTAGACGGATTTACCTTCCGTGCCAGAGATGAAGTGGAAGCTTGTCTGAAAGAACCGCAGAGCGAAGGATGGAAGTCCATTCATGAAATAAAGAAAATCGGAATCTTCTAAAGCAGGAGCAAGAGATTTTGGCGGGGAGGATTCTCTCCGCCTTTGCAAAGGTTGAGGGAAGATGCAGAGGAGAGAATGGTAATACTGATTGCCTGCCATTGCCCATGAAGTTTTGCTGAAATCAAGAAGCCATATACAGGATTGTTGCCTGCATATGGCTTCTTTTGAGATTGAAAAAAGGACCAGTTTGCTCACTTCTGACATATGATATGTATATATTTATATATTGAGAACAGCAAGACCTCACAATGGAAGGAGACAAACAACATGAGCATCATAAATATAACCGTTTTTACGTTTAACGACATTACAGCAGCAATACAAAGCGCACAAGCCGGGGATACCATTAATTTTTTCATCCAAAATGATATCGTTTTCCCAA
>Ga0153946_1001201_pt1 | contig 11189 bp, 8 predicted proteins | sample TSNJ030MetaG_FD_104751 | JGI IMG/M metagenome (GOLD analysis project Ga0153946, IMG submission 104751) | Attine ant fungus gardens microbial communities from New Jersey, USA - TSNJ030 MetaG | ecosystem: Host-associated > Fungi > Mycelium > Unclassified | place: USA: New Jersey, Wharton State... | reverse complement strand
TGCGGCGGATAAAGAATTTCCTCTCCCGGCACATATAGCCTTCCGCGCCGATGGCAGACGCCGCGCCCGCGCCCATCAGGGTAACGTCCGCGCCGGCTTCCGCCAAGTCAAGAGCAAATTCTGACGCTGTGAAACCGTAGATCACAATTTTTTTCTTGAACTGGTCGAGGGAGCGGAATTCTCGTTTACGCTTCATGGCTTCGAGATGATCCATGACCATCAAGCCGCCTTTTACGCTATCCGGAACGACCATTCTCGAACCGGTGGCCAGGATGACAACGTCAGGGGCGAAAGCCTTGATTCTTTCCAAAGAGGCCTCATAGCAGCACCGCACGTCAACGCCTAATTCAGCCAGACGCGCAATCTGGTAATCCGCCACATTCTGGAATTCGGAAGTCAAAGGCGTAGTAGCGAGAATTGAAGCGATGCCGCCCAGAACGCCTTCCTTCTCCCAAAGGGTTGTATCGTGCCCCTTCATCTTAGCAACAGCGGCCGCTTCCATACCTGCCACGCCGCCGCCAATAACCAGCACCTTTCGCGGGTTTTCAGAAGGATCAAGCGTTGGCTTGGGAGGTGTGTTGGTTTCCACATAGGACAGGTTGTACCGGTCCTCATAGTTCAGGGTACAGTTGATGCAGCCGGGCTTCAGACATGCAATGCACTGGCGGGTAGCGGTATACTCTTTCTTACCGTCGAGGAAGTTCTGCAAGGTATTTTTGTCAGCAAAAATCTGACGGCCCATATAAATAATATCGCAGCAGCCTTCTTGGAGATATTTCTCACACATTTCGATTGTGGTCAAACGTCCAACGCCCAATACCGGCAGTTTTGTTGATTCCTTGATCTGTTTGATCTTATCCATCCAAAATCCGCGGGGATAGTACATTGGAGGCAAGGGTCCATGGGTGGTGTAAGCCGGGCCTCCGAAGGACAGGTCGATGGCGTCAAAGCCGGCTTCCTCAAGAATAGGGATAACGTGTTTGCATATGTCCTCCGTGGTATTTCCGAGTTCACCCTTCAAATCATCGCCATTGATACGAATGAGGATCGGGTAATCATCGCCGACCAGTTCGCGCATACGCTTAATAGTTTTAATGTGAAGCTGGAGAGAACGATGCACATCGCCGCCAAACTCGTCGTCGCGGTGATTGAAGAAAGGATCGAGCGCGTTTGCGTAAAGCAGACCGGTGCTGTGCGCAGAATGGACCTCAACACAATCGAAGCCGGCCTCCTTATAGCGGCGGGTGCCTTGAGCGACATGCTCAACTAAATTATCGAGTTCTTCAACGGTCCAAACGTGCTGGTCGCCCAACGCCTTTTCACCAAAGGAAAAAGATTTGTACATTTCATACGCAGGGATTTGTTCGGACATAGAGTTGCCCCCTTGGGGACCCCATTCGCCAATCTGCGCTCCCAGCTTGCATCCATAGCTATGCGCCATCTCAGATAGCTGCTTCCATCCTTCTATGTAGCTGTCATCAATAATTGAGGCGGGGTTTACGGGCCTCTTAACCAGGTTCTGCGCGATACCATCGTTGCCAACAAACTTGGATTCCTCAGGTACAACGCGGATTGGGCCGGCCATCAATAGGCCGATACCGCTTTCGAAAAGGCTTCTGCAGTTATTAAGAGAGTAGGTGGAACATTCGCCATTTGCGCCGCCGGAAGGGATGGAGCCGAAGGGAGCATTAGCAAGTCTGTTTTTTAGAGTCATTCCATTAATGGTAAAGGGCTCCAAAATTTTTAGAGATTTGTTCATTTTCGTGATCTCTCCTTTACATAGTTTTTTAGGGAACAGGCCAGATGAGTTGTTTTGACATAAATCACAAGTTGTAGTATTAATGCTGCATAGAATTGAATTATTTATTGGTAATTTGCATTCTACCATTTATATTTCTTGTGAGCATCGACATAAATTCAGAAAATGTCTATAGATTTTCTATGGTTTTGACGAACTGCGAGGTATATGACTTGGTGTGTGTTTTCTTGCAAAGCAGGCTGTGCGCGAATTGTTTTCCGCGATTTGTCTATGAAATTGCTTTCTTTTGCCTTTCGCCGCGCTTCAGGGCGAAACGCTGGAATCAACGCAGTTTCCTATGACATGAGAAAACCTCCGGCTGTGCCGGAGGTTCTAAAAAAGCTTTAGCGTTTCATTTGTAAATAAAACTCCTTTTGATATAATAAAGGTGCGGTCTATATCCGCTATTTGGCTGCGAGATGGCCCATCTTTCTGCGGTCATCCGCCATCACCTTGTAGGTATCGAACCAGCTCTTCCCCGGAGGCAGATATATTTCCTCCTTGAGGTCAAGCATTGCGGCGTTTGTTGGGCAGGTGGATGCACACAGGCCACATCCATTACAGCGGGAAACGTCATGTCTAAGTTTTCCATTTTCCATCTTCAAAGCATCCATTACACAGCGCTCAGCGCACAAACCGCAGTTGATACATTTTTCTTCATCCAAAGCCATATAATAATTTGTCACTTGATCTACTTTGACACCTTCAGGAAAAAAGGTGTACGCTCTGATCAGCCCGCAACAGCAAGAACAACAACAGCAGATGATCTCTGTTTCCTCCGAGTTTGCACAGTGGACCGAAAGCCCTTCAGCATCACAGAGTTTTAGTATCTCCAATGCTTCCTCGTAAGATATGTATTTCCCATCCTCGTTTTCCACATAATAATCTGCCCAACCATTGATTGCCATGCAAGTCTGCATCGTATGCTTGCAATCGCCGCCTGTTTGCTTCTTAATCGTACGGCAGATACAATTAGCCAACGCAATGGCTCTTGCATTTTTCAGATATTTACGCACGTCGTCCTCAGGCAGAATTTTGCCGTCTTTGACAACATCGGCATTGATGGGCATAGAGCGTTGAAACGGTTCGTAAGCATAATATCGCGGCCGCAGCCCGGCCGCGGCAATCTTACCAAATGCTTTGAGCTGTTCAGTGGTGTGCCGATTGACATTAAACTCAACAATTCCATGCAGAAGCGGGACCGGGCGGTAGTGGAGAACACCATCGATTTTTTCTCGGTACGCCAGTCCCCGACGAGACATACCATACAGTTGTTCAGCCGCTTCTCTTGGTTCCCGACCAACACGCGCGGCGATCTGGTCCACTGTTTCCAATTCTTCTATCATTTCGATAAAATAGGTTGCGTCTTCGTCACCGAATATCAATTCCAAGTATGTCGGTTCATCAGATTCTGGCGTCTTCGTAATTCCAAAACCGATATTGTCTATCTTCTCGAATAATTTATCATAAAGTTCCTTCGTCATAAGCTGGATCACCCTTTCTCATATTTCATTACTTTTGCTTGGACACATCAAAATGCCTGTGCGATTTCTCCTTCTAACCAATCGCACCATTTCTCTATACCTTCGCCAGTTTTACAAGAAGCTTCAAAAATCGGCATATTCGGATTTAGTACGGCAGCACGATCCCGCAGCCTGTCTGTGTCAAAATCAAACAAAGAATTTGCATCAATTTTATTAACGACAAGCGCGTCTGAGACTGAAAACATCAGTGGGTATTTTAGAATTTTATCATCTCCCTCCGGAACGCTGAGGATCATCATCCGCTTATGGCTGCCTGTATCAAATTCCGCGGGACAAACGAGGTTTCCGATATTTTCGATAAAGATAAGATCGTACTGTTCCAAGTCAATTTTGCCAAGGGCAGGCTGGATCATTCCAGCATCCAAATGGCAGTCGCCTCCTGTCTGAATCTGAATGGCAACAACCCCCTCATCAATAATTTTCTGAGAGTCTACCATGGAGTCAATATCTCCCTCGATAACAGCAATCCGGTATTTGCGCTTAAGCCTGCGGATCGCGGCAACAATCATGCTGGTTTTACCAGCGCCAGGAGAAGCCATCACGTTGAGCATAAATACCCTGTTTTCAGTCAGCCTCCCGCGAATCTCCTCCGCAAGGTTCTGGTTGTCTGATAAAATCAGTTCTTTGATGTTAATCAATTCAATATCCTGCATATATGCGCCCAATCCTTTCTCTTCATCGTAGATCCAGCTAATTATTGATACATTTCTGCACTTACAACCGCAGATTCATTTGAAACTGGATGCTTGCTCTCTTTATCCGCATTTCGATACAAGGCCTGGAGCAGCCAGAAGGATATTACTGTGCAAGCCGCAAAAGCAAGATATGGCAGAGTTAGTGTTCCTGTCTTATCACAGAGATATCCTGCAAAGGTAACTCCCAACGTATTAAACACCGAACCAACGATCCGCACTATACTGTATGCGGAAGTATACGCTTCTTCACCAAAGAGGTCCATAGTCCATAAGGGAATCGGAATGGTACCGATTGGAACTGAAAGACCCATAAGAATCGAAAATAAGTAAGGAGATGCGGAGAATTTGCCGACCAAGGTACTAAACAGGAATGTAATAGAATAAAGGGCAAAAATGTAGCGGTTTGCCTTGTAGTTGCCGGATTTATCAATCATCAGTCCATACAAAAGCTTTCCTCCGATAAGTACCGCGCCGTACAGTGACACCATAGATGCCGAGAATGACGAACTATATCCGGCAGTTATGTAGAACAGGGAGTTGTAGGTGAGAACTGCCAGTACCGATACAAACAGAAATGCATGGGACGCGAGAAAAATATAAAACCGGGGCTGGTGGATTACCTCGCTAAACGATGGCTTTCGCACCAGCTCGGAAGCTCTCTTCTTTACATCGACAACAATTTCATCTGCGCCGTACGCATCCATCCCCATGTCTTGCGGCCAATCCCGGACCAGGAGAAACATGACCAACACCATCACTGCGATACATCCCCCTTGGAACAGAAGGGCAGTAGATAGGCCCCGGTCCATTATAATGTTAGAGATTACAGGTGGAAAGATTACTGCGGCCAGCCCTGAGCCTGCCGACGCAAGACTGAGAACAAATCCTCGCTTTTTATGAAACCATCGGTTAATAAGAAGCGAAGCCGGGAATATGGTTCCGCTGCCGTAGCCTAGGCCAATCACTACCGCGCCCACATAGCACATGAGTAAGCTGTCGGAAAAAGCATAGATCACATACCCCAACACAAACAGACATCCACAGGCCCCAGTAACTTTACGGGCGCTAAACTTGCTGTACAAAATGCCGGAAAATAAAATAGAGATCGTTGACGCTATATTTTGCACACTGACAATCGAGGAGCCCTCTGCAGTTGTTACGTTCAATCGTTCGATAATGTGAGGAAGAAACACCGAAAAACTATGCAGAGCCAAGCCATAACCGTAGAACATCATCAGGCAACCGCCAAGAGCCACCCACCATCCGTAATGAATCCGCTTCTTCATATTGTATCCTCAGAAATCAACATGCTTTTGTTCACACTCTTTCCAGAATTGTTACAGCAAAGCTGGACGCTTCATCTAATATGCTCCCGCCATGGTTTTCTGCTAATGCTACACACGCACCTTTTACCTGACGCACTCCCGCCTCCCCGCGCAGTTGTAACATCAGTTCGTAAATCTGCGCTAGACCGGTAGCCCCCAAGGGATGTCCCCGGGCGATTAAGCCACCGGAAGTGTTGACGGGCAGTTTCCCGCCGATCTGGGTCGCACCGGACAGCGCGAACTCGCCGCCCTTGCCGACGGGACAGAACCCCATGTCCTCGTATATAAGCATTTCACCGGGCGCAGAAGCGTCGTGCAACTCCGCCACATCAACGTCCTCAGGAGTTTTTCCTGCTTTTTTATAGGCGCGTTGGGCCAAAAGCCTGCCGCTTCCCTCGTCGTAGTCGTTGAGCTTCCGCCCGCTACAGTACTCACTGGCAAGGATCTTTACTGCTCGGTTTTGCTGTTCCTGAGGTAATGTACGCAGGAAATCCTCAGAACAAAGAATTGCACATGCGGCGCCATCTCCTATAGGTGAACACATAGAACGCGTAAGGGGATAGGAAACCATGCGGTCATTTATGGCTTCTTCCGGCGTTTGATCAAACTGATATTGTGCCTTGGGATTCAACGAACCATTGTGGTGATTTTTGGCCGCAATCACCGCAAAAGCCATGGGATCCGTATCGTATTTAACCATATGGCTGAGCGCATAAAAGGCATAGGAGTCCATAAACCGGCTTCGTTCTCCTTCCGCTTGCGGTATGTTGATCTTCTCCATGAGCTTTTCAAGCTTCGCCGCCCGGATGTCAGCCATTTCATCCATACGGACTACATCCACAAAAGAGTTAAACGCTTTAAACTGCTTTTCTTTGTTGTCCATATTAAGCTTTTCCACGCCAACGGCCATCGTACAATCATATAGGCCGGTGAGGATATCCTTCCATGCACTGTGCAAAGCAAGAGTACCGCTGGTACAGGCCGCTTCTACGTTGGTAACTGGAATGCCGTCAAACCCGCAATGACGCATGGCGATATGTCCGCGGATGCCATGCTGCCCATTGTAGAAGCCCCACAGACAATTGGCGAAATGTACCGATTGAATGCAGTCCTTATCAATGTTTGCGTCTTCCAAAGCGGCATCCACTGTCATTTTCGCTAGTTCCCGGTGATCCAAATCTATATATTTGCCGAACTTCGTCGCGTCGGCGGCGATAATGTAAACATTTCTCATCATATCAGTCCTTTCTGGCTAGAGAGCATTTATCGCCCAGTAAATATAGGTTTGCGTTTTTCCCTAAATGCTGCTGCGCCTTCTCGTTTATCTTCAGTAGTTGTCAACATACTGAAACACTTTGACTCATATTGCAGGCCGTCTTCGAGAGCAAGTTGTCCACCAATATTAACTGCTGTTTTTGACATGGCCATTGATAGCGGCGCTTTTTTCGCAAGACGTGACGCAAACTCCACAGCCGTTTGAAACAGTTTGCCTTCGGGCACTATACGGTTAACAAGCCCAATCTCCAACGCCCGTTGTCCTGATATTTTATCCCCCGTAAACAATAGCTCCTTAGCAATTGAACTACCCACCAATCGAGGAAGCCGTTGTGTGCCGCCGGCCCCTGGAATAGTTCCCAAGATGACCTCTGGCAAACCAATCCGAGCGTTCTCCGAGGCTATGCGGATGTCACAACTCAGTGCAAGCTCCAGCGAACCACCTAATGCATATCCGCCTATTGCTGCTATAACTGGTTTCGGCAAAGTTTCAAACTTGCCGCATAACCCGTGGAGTCTGCGTGAATATGCATGTGCCTCGAACACAGTCGTCGGTCGGTTTTCCTTCTCTACAATATCCGCACCGACACCGAACAATGTCTCGCTTCCCCAGAGGATAACCGCTCGAACATCCACATCGTTATGAAACTGGCTGAGTGCTTCCCCCAACTCCTCACTCATTCGATAGCTCAGAGCATTCATGGATTCAGGTCTGTTAAAGGTTATGGTCGCGACTTTGTCAGCAATTTCCACAGTGATTGTTTCATACATTGCCATTGCTCTCCTTCCCCGAATTATTTTATAACTCTAGGATAAAGAGGCCGCCATAAACACTAGAGTTAAATATTTGCTTTCGACTGTTGTTCCACGGGAACTCAGGGCAATGGGTACCGTTCCGCCTGTAACGCAGCCGAGAGATTTCGCCTTTGCGAATTTTAGAGATTTGACCAGGATGTTGGCCGCGGCAATGTCGGGAAGAACCAGTAAATCCGCATCGCCCGCCACAGGGCTTTTATAACCTTTTGCTTCTACAGCTGATGGGTTGGTAGCCAGGTCCAATGAAATCGGCCCCTCCACAATAGCTCTGGGAAATGCTCCTCGCGCCGCCATAGCCTTGAGTGCGGCAGCATCTTCCGTCTCTGGCATCTTGGAGTTAACATTCTCAATAGCCGCAAGAACCGCTACCTTAATATCCCCTTCATAACCGCAATCCCGCATGAAGCTTAATGCATTTTCTAGCATCGCTTTTTTCATGTTCAGATCAGGTTTGATAAGTACAGCGCTGTCTGTAATGGCGAGAAGCTTATGATATGTAGGAATCTCAAAGAATGCTAAGTGGGACAGGGTTTCGCCTTTGCGCAGACCTGTTTTGCTGCTCATAACAGGACGAAGGAATACGGAAGAATCCAGCTTCCCCTTCATTAATAGCTGAGCCTTGCCACGAAAACAGAGATCCACCGCCTTTGCGGCGGATTCTTCATCGCTTGCAGAAGGAACGACACAGTTTTTCAGCTCCGGATGATGAAGCTCATCCAGCAATGCCGCAATTCTGTCACGGTCTCCGATCAGATATGGTTCAATAATGCCCTCACTATGCGCTCTGATAACCGCTTCCAACGTGTGCATATCGGCCGCGGCCGGAATGGCCACCTTCCTGCGGCGGCCGCTCCTTGCGCGGGAAAGAATCTCGTCAATTGTATTAAACGCCATTTGCTTACACCGTAACAGGGGACTCGCCAAACACTTCCTCATATGTAGGTATTCCACCCTCATACACCGGGTATACTACCATTGTGTGGTTTTGCAGCGTAGTGTAGTTGAGGTTATCCGAGAAGCTGTTTCCGCCCCAGGTTCCGCCTCCAACCGATGTGGATGGTGGAAGTCCATTTCGACGGGTCAAATTAGGTGTTCCACCGGAGCCTTGGTTGACCAAGCAGCGCACCACCGGAACCCTCTTGGCGTAGCGGTCAATCTCATTCTGATTGTTGGACCAGATAATGGCGGTATGACCTGCCCCCTCATGAAAGAGATTGGAACGCGCGATTTCAACCGCATCATTAAAATCATCATAGAACTGGAAGCGCAGGGTAGGATTCATGATCTCCTGATCCAGGACATCCTCCCCGCCACGGGTACCGTCTTTTAATCTCACCAGAATGGCCCGTGTATTTTCGGGCACGCCAATTCCATAACTTTCCGCAATTTTGATTGCCGGCCGACCGACAATATCGCGGTTGATCCGATGACCGCCTTCAGGAAATACGCCCTTGCGGATATTATCGATCACTGCTTCATCCTCAACAATGTACCCGCCATTCTTTACGAATAAAGGCATAATTTTTTCTTCCATAGCACGGGGGATAAGTACAACCTGGGGACTGTTACATGGCATGCCAAAGTCGTTAGCGCGGTCAGTGATAATGGTATCTGTTACCATATCCAGTTCTTCAACTGGATAATCTTTACTAATAACAACAGGTACGTTACCCTGACCGACACCGAAAGCAGGTGTGCCACTGGAATATGCAGCTTTTACCATATCCGCTCCGCCAGTGCCTACGACTGCGTCGCAGGTTGCCATCAATTCACCGGACAACTCAATAGTGGGGTTTTCCACACTCTGGATCAAATGATCCGGCCCTCCTGCTTCCTTGATGGCCGCGCAGAGCAGTTCAGTTAATCGCTTGGAAGACTTCCACGCCCGGGGATGAGGGCTTAAAATGGCGGCATTACCGGATTTAACGGACTTCATGCAGATTTCAAACCCGTTAGCAATATTGGTGGTGGATGGTGTAAGCACGGCAATAACGCCCATAGCTTTCCCATAAGTTTCAATTTTTGTTTCCTGATCTGTGCTTAGAAGGCCAAAAGCATCCCTTCCTTTTAGATATGACCAGAATGTAAGCGGGAATATTTTCATTTGGCGGATTTTTGCATTCACATCGCCGAGAGCGGTTTCCTCATGGACCATCCTGCCCAACTCTTCCGCATGAAGATAGACTGTTTTTGCCATCTTTTCCAGCATTGCGTCAATCTGATCCTGCGAAAAATCTGCAATTGCCCAATATGCTTTTTTTCCGTTTTCATACAATTCCTTAATATAACTCTGACTCATTTACATTTCCCTCCATTTATTTATGTATTTGTTTGTTTGTGACATTGTATCGGCGCAAGAACTCTTTATGGTCCCATACGGGCCTGCCATCAAACAGCATTGCTTCCTCCTCACCCCGCAGCACGCGGAGTGCGCCAGCAGCCAAAGCCTCCATCTCAAATTCACCTGCGATAACAGCTATAGGTCCAATCCAACTAAGCTGCCGCCGCATTTCGGATACACAGTATTCATCTCGCGCGATACCGCCAGTTAAGATGATCGCGTCTACGCTTCCCTCAAGAGATACCGCCATGCTCCCTGCATATTTGGCAATTTGGTACATCATCGCCTCATACACCAATGCGGCGTATCGATCTCCATCCTTAATGCGCCCCACTACTTCACGTACGTCAGAGGTACCCAAATGATCTACCAATCCTCCGTCTCTGGACGCGCGGGTCCAGAGTTCTTTGTAGGTATATTCCCCAGAGCAGGCCATTTCCAACAGATCCTGTACAGGCAGCGTGCCAGCCCGTGTAGGCGCCATAGGGCCATCTCCAGCCATAATAGCGCTTGAATCAATCATTCGCCCTTTTCTATGAGCCGTTACTGTGATTCCTCCACCGATGTGACAAACAATCAAGTTCAGTTCCTCATAAGACTTCCCGAGGGAATTTGCGTACCTTATCGCAACCTCCTTTTGATTAAGGGCATGAACACCACTTCTGCGCCAGATATCGCGGAATCCTGTAATGCGGGCTACTTCAATAAATTCATCTACCGTCGGTGGATTCACCATGAATGCGGTTCCACCTTGCTCACAGGCAATTTCATTGGCGATATGCGGCGCAAGACCACATGGATGATTCATTGGAATAGATAGGTTGATATAATCAAGGAGCGTTTGCTCTACCAAATATGTACCGCCGGGAATGCACCCCATCTTGCCACCCCTTGCGGAAAACGCTTTAATCTCCTCTAGTTTGCAGCCATTGTCTCGCAAAGTGGAAAGCACCATTTCTTTGCGGTACTCGTACTGATCATTTACCGTGGCAAATTGTGCCAGTTCAGATGCTTGGTGCGTAATGTTCTCGGAGAAAATCTCTACCTCATTCTCAAACAGAGCTATCTTTGTGGATGTGGAACCTGGATTGATTGCCAATATTTTGTATTTGTCATTTACAGCCAAATTATCACTCCTTTCTTACCCGCCGTACTCTGAAATTTCATTCAACAATTGACGCGCCTATCTTCTCGTGCTATGATAATATCAACAAATATATTAACTAAATATGCTTTTGTTATGTACATTTGATTAAATATATTCTCTTCATCCTTTGTTATTTTGATTTAAGTATATTGCGTTTTAGAGATGAGGTCACTGTCATCAGGTGACAAAACTTAGACAGTATTTTAGTGTGACACTGCTTAAGGGAGTCGAAATCGAATATGAATATT
>Ga0153946_1001198_pt1 | contig 11201 bp, 8 predicted proteins | sample TSNJ030MetaG_FD_104751 | JGI IMG/M metagenome (GOLD analysis project Ga0153946, IMG submission 104751) | Attine ant fungus gardens microbial communities from New Jersey, USA - TSNJ030 MetaG | ecosystem: Host-associated > Fungi > Mycelium > Unclassified | place: USA: New Jersey, Wharton State... | reverse complement strand
CAAATCAATCCGATGGCTTGGGATTTTATTAAGTTCATTCACTAAGTTCTGGCTATTAAGACACCATTGCCAAACACCTTTCCAGCCATTATAGGTACTTCGATCAATAGCACTTATATCTGGTTGGATTAATCGGCATATACAATCCGGGTAAATTAGTTGAACAATGTTTTCGATAATATCATAATCACGTGTTCCCTCTGCTATTATCCCAATTATCATAAATTCGGCACCCCTCCCAATGCCCCGGATAACCAAAGTGTGGACAGGCTTGACTTGCTTAGTTTCTCATCAACTTGTACTGGTGTGATCGAAGCAAAGCCATTTTTCGTACGATCCATCGTAAATAGCTTTATCTGGGGGTTCAGTAAATCAAGCCCATCTAATACTAATGGATTATGTGTAGTAACAAAAGCATATTTGTTGTTTGCAATAACATTTTCACAAAAACACTTCATTGTGGCTCTTGCCAATCTAGGATTCATAGCTTGGTCAAAATTATCAATCGCAAAGGCCTTGGGAGCATACGGATGGAGAGATAGTGTCAAAACAAATAAAACATATAATGCGCCTTCGCTAGCGTCATATGATGAAAGCCGGTCATTCCCGGGTTTCATATATTTATCAGTAAACTGGATCACGCGTTGCGGGGTAGGGACTCCTGTAGGTACCATATCTTTTTGCGGTTTACCTATTTCAATTTCTTTTACCCAGTCCAACAACTCATATAAATCTTCGACATCCATTGTACCGAACATATCATCATTAACATTCATTAAATCGCTTATAGCCTCTGCTAATCTCCCCCCATGAAGTCCAATTGGTCTTTTCTGAGACACATCAATTGATACACCACGTAACATATCAGTAGACGGTGTATAGACAGCATAATCTTTAAACATATCATAAAAGCCAGATATAAAAGCTGTTTTGCTGGTATTTTTGAAAAATGTTAGAATCCCTCTGTATTTATCAACATCAAAAGAATTATTTTCTTTATTATTTAGTGATACACTTTTAGGGCTTTGACCGCGGGTAAGTTCTGGAATATTTATACCATCTTTAGTTAGTGATTCGGAAAAATAACTCCAGCAAGGTTCAGGGTTATCTGTTGAATTAGAAAGATTTACTTTGTATCCATAATTGCTTTCTTCATCAGACCAATCAATTGCAAATTCTATTGTATTTGGTAGTCTATCTATTGATTTAAACGATGATTTATACAGTTTAGGCGTTCCCAAACGTACACCGCGACGATACAAGCTTTCATCATCTACCCGATCATTAACAGAAGCGCTTAAAATACCAATAGCTTCTAACACCGATGATTTCCCTACCCCATTTGTTCCGATAAAAATATTGACAGAACCTAATTCAAAATCAATTTCTTTAAGCGCTTTATAATTATTAACAGCAAATCTGGTAAGTTTCATAATCTGACCTCCCTTGCATGTATTTAACAATTCTCATTATAGCGCAACGCTCATACAATTGCCACAGCAGTTTTCGGCTCTGAATAAGGTCAAAGGTTTTGCTGTTTTTGATTCAAGATTGATAATATCACTATATATGTTTATAATAAATTGAAACCGATTAATTATTAAGACCAGCTAGTTAATGTCAAGCCGATGAACAAAAATATTCAGAACGAAAAAGAGAAAGAAAAAAGGGCGTGACAAAGAAGCCTACAGAAAGGGAATACTGGAAAGCGGAAAGGAGTGCATGTAGAGCAAAACAATTAAGCAGCATTTGAAGCAGAAAGCGCATGAAGGCAAATATGCTCCTTCGGCGATCTAAGCACAAAAGAAGAATCATCCCGCAGGACAGCGAAAATGATATTACAGACTTTGTGCATAATAGCGCCAAGCGCAACCTTTTTAAACTTAGAAACAACTTTTCCCTGATAGTAAGCCTGTAAGACAGCATTCATCGGCTGACTGTTAGGCTTGTTGCGAATCGAGGCAAGCGCGATGGAATACAAGACGCGTCTAGCAAAGCGGGAACCACGCTTAGACATATGATTTCTGGAGCCTTTGAACTTACCGGAATCGTTGACTGAAGGATCCACGCCAAAATAAGAAAATAATTGTTTTGGATTTTTGAATGCCTTGAAGTCGCCAATTTCGCACATGATTGTGACAGCGGACAGGAAGCCGACTCCTGGGATGGAGTCGATCAGCTGAATCTGTCTAACAAATACATGGTCGTGGTTGTCGTCCAGAATACTGTTGATTGTTTTTAAGATGTCATCCATCTGCTGATCAATCAAAGAAATATGGTTGATAATGGAATGGATGAGAGTAAAAACATTTGGCAGTTGCATGGAAAGCGTCTTGGAAACTGTAGCCGCGTCAAGGATTGCGATGTATTTTTCAGCGGCATACTTCTTCCCCTTGCGGGCCGCCTTAGCGATGAGACCAATGATTTCATCATCAGAAGCGGACAGGAGATGGTCAAGCGACTGGGTATAGTTTAGAACAGCCAAAGAAGCACCGCCGGCAAGTTGGGAGAAGATACCGATAAAGGCCGGGAATACAAGGCGCACATACCCGGAGAGCTTATTTATAAGCGCAGTTCTGTCATCAGACAGGGAGTAATATTCCCGGCATAAGAAACGGAGATTCAAAACGAACCCGTCCGGGATGAGGGATTTCCTGATTGTGGGATCCAAACCAAACTTGTCATTTTTTACTTTTCTAATGTCCATATTTTTGGTAGAATGGATGATGAGGGGATTGATTACGCTTACTTCAAAGCCTGATTCCCTCAAAAAGCAGAAAAGTGGAAAATGAAATATACCCGTGGACTCAAGGAAAATCTGGGATTTCATTTGAAACTCAACTTCTGCTTTTTTTATTGTGCTAACCGCTTTATTCATAGAGCTCAGGTCGGTATGCACGACCTTAAAGGGCTTGCAGAATAGTTCGTAGCTCGGCATCATGATGCAGACGTAGGAAAAATCGGCGCCCACATCAATGCCGACACTTATGTAGGGATTGTTCATGATTAATAAAACCGCCTTTTATGAAAGTATAGAGTATCCACCATGCCATGAGTACACAGCCTAGCATGTGACACGGGTATGCCCTTAAAGGGTTCCAACCAGCCGAAACGTAAATCCTCATAGCGTGGAGTATTAGTCTTTTTCACGGGTATGGGCCGCACAGGCCTCCCTGGAGGGATACAATTATCCTCTATGACTACGAGAGATTTTACAGAAAAAGGCCGGTTGAGTCTATACCCAATAAAGGCAGGCAATTCTTGCGCCGTGGAAACCGTGGAAAACCTAATTCATTAAGTGGCCGTTTCCGCTCAGGGCATGGACAATTCCATGGAAAACGATGAAGCGTGTTTTCCACTGAATTGCCCACACCCTTCACGGACGTCCACTAAATTCATTACGGTTTCCCACTGTTCCCACAGCGCCTACTGCTACTAAAAGCAGTAATGTGTGTATATATGTTGTTGTTCACTGTGGTCTTTGACCACAGCAATATTATACTAGGGAGGGATTTTATGCATTGTACAAAAAAAGTTACAAATGATTTGACATGGATCGGTGCAAATGATCGGCGCCTGGCTATGTTTGAAGGCGTTTATTCCGTTCCGGATGGTGTGTCATATAATTCGTATCTTTTAAATGATGAGAAAACCGTACTGTTTGATACCGTGGATAAAGCGGTGCGGGAAAGATTTATGGAAAATATCGCGGAGACGTTAGGAGACAGAAAGCTGGATTATCTCGTGGTGCAGCATATGGAGCCCGACCATTCCGCCGCTCTGCAAGAGCTGGTAAACCGGTATCCTGATATAAGGGTCGTATGCAGCGCCAAAACATTAGCTTTCATTAAGCAATTCTTTGATTTTGATATCGATTCCCGCGCTCATATTGTCAAAGAAAATGATACGCTGAACACGGGAAAGCATACTCTGCATTTTCTTATGGCTCCCATGGTGCATTGGCCCGAGGTCATGGTTACTTATGATTCTACCGACAAAATACTTTTTTCCGCTGACGCGTTCGGGTGCTTCGGGGCGTTAAACGGCGCTATTTTTGCCGATGAAGTGGATTTCGCCAAGGACTATATGGACGAGGCGAGACGCTATTACTCTAATATTGTTGGGAAATACGGAACACAGGTTCAAGGGCTTTTAAATAAAGCGTCCAAGCTCACAATCAACATGATATGTCCTCTTCATGGCTTTGTATGGCGTAATAATATAAGCGAAATTGTTTCGAAATATACGCTTTGGAGCGGCTATGACCCGGAAGAGTATGGAGTTGTTATCGCCTATGCGTCCGTTTATGGAAACACGGAGAACGCCGCGGAAATACTTGCCTGCCGGCTGCGGGACAACGGGATAAGGACGGTAATGTTCGATGTTTCCGTTACACCGGCGTCGGAGATCATATCGGAGGTATTTAGGTGGAGCCATCTGGTTCTAGCGTCCACAACATACAACGCGGGAATTTTTGTAACCATGGAAGCGTTAATTAACGATCTGGTCGCGCACAATATTCAAAACCGTACGGTGGCTATAATTGAAAACGGCTCGTGGGCTGCCGCCAGCGGCGGCTTGATCCGCGGCAAGCTGGAAAAATGCAAGAATATGACGCTTCTTGATAATAAAATCAGCATAAAATCAAGCTTGAAGAGATCACAGCTTTCGGAAATCGACTCAATGGCGGATGAGCTGGCCGCAACCCTTCCAAATACCGGAAGCGGAACAAAAAAAGAGGGCCGGGATGAGCCGGTCGACTTAAATATTGTGGAACCCGGTACCATGTTCAAGCTATCCTACGGCTTGTTTATCTTATCAGCCAAGGACGGCGATAAGGACAATGGCTGCGTTATCAATACCGCTATTCAAATAACCGAGACACCGCTGAGAATATCCATTACCGTTAATAAAGCCAATTTTACTCACGATATGATACTAAAGACAGGAGAATTTAATGTCTCAATTTTAACTGAGCAAACACCCTTCAACATTTTTAAGCAATTTGGATTTAGCAGTGGAAAAAACACTGATAAATTTGAAGGCAGCAGTTATAACGAGCGCACGGCTAACGGAATCCGTTATATACCGGAATATACGAACGGCGTGATTTCCGGGAAGGTTAGGGAAGTATTTGATAACGGTACTCATACGCTGTTTATCGCGGACGTTACACAAGCGTTTGTATTGTCGAACAAGCCAAGCGTTACGTACCAATACTACTTTGACAATATCAAGCCCAAGCCCCAGGCGCCGAAGGAGAAGAAAAAGGGATTTGTCTGTAAAATATGCGGATATGTATATGAAGGCGATGTTTTGCCGGACGATTTCATCTGTCCTTGGTGCAAGCATGGGGTGGAAGCTTTCGAGCCGATTTAAACAAAATACCCCAAAACCGCGAACAGCCCCAACCTTACAAGGTTGGGGCTGTTCGCATATTATCCTGCTTATTATTCTTTTGTCCTCTTAGTATAAGTCGTATGCAGCAGCTCGTGAGCCTTGTGGCTGTTTGGTTCGCCCAGGAATTCCGCGTAGAGCTGTTTTATTTCTTTATTTTCATGGCTCAAGCGTATAGGCTTGTCTCTATCCTCGGCATAAAGGCCCGCGGCGCGTTTTTCAAGTATTGGCAGCTTATTGTTTCCGTAGGGCTGCCCGCCGCCTCCGACGCAGCCGCCGGGACACGCCATAACCTCAATAGCTTGATAATTGGCTTCACCGGCTTCTATTTTTTCAAGTATCTTACGGGCGGAGCCTAAGCCGTTGGTAACCGCAATGTTAAGCTCCAGGTCGCCTATCTTAACCTTGGCCTCCTTGATGCCGTCCATACCGCGGACGTCGTTAAACTCTACGCTTTGCAGCTTTTCGCCGGAGATCCATTCGGCTGCCGTACGCAGAGCGGCTTCCATAACGCCGCCGCTTGCGCCGAAGATAACGCTTGCGCCCGTAGATTCGCCCATAACGCTGTCAAAGTCTTCATCAGGCAGGTTTTTAAAATCTATACCGGCTTCCCTGATCATCTCGGCAAGCTCTCTTGTGCTGAGCACGTAGTCAACATAAGGATGACCTTCCTTATAACCATGCTCCGGACGATTGGCCTCGTACTTTTTGGCAAGGCAGGGCATGATGGATACTACAACTATCTTATCAGGGTCTATACCCATCTTTTCGGCTAAATATGTCTTGGCTATGGGGCCCAGCATTTCATGGGGTGATTTGCAGGTGGACGGCAGATGTAAAAGATACGGGAATTGATGCTCTATAAATTTGACCCACGCAGGGCAGCAGCTTGTTATAAGAGGCAGCGGCCCGCCGTTTTTGACCCGGCTTATGAGCTCGGCGGCTTCCTCCATAATCGTCAAATCCGCGGCGAAATCCGTATCATATACCTTATCAAAGCCCATCCGTCTGAGGGCGGCCGCCATTTTGCCCGTTACCCTGGCTCCGGATTCAAGTCCGAATTCGTCACCCAGGGCCACCCGGACAGCGGGAGCCGTCTGAACCATCACTACCTTATCCTTATTATCCAAAGCTTCCCAAACCTCGTCGGTATGGCTGACCAGAGTCAAGGCTCCGGTAGGGCATACCGATACGCACTGTCCGCAGAAGGTACAGGACGTCTCCATCATCGGCATGTCAAAGGCAGTGCTTACTACAGTATCAAAGCCTCTGTTGACGGCGGAGTACACGCCTACGGTTTGTATGTTATTGCACATAGTCTCACAGTGATGGCAAAGGATACACTTGTTAGGATCCCGAATTATTGAGTAGCTTGAGGTATCCTTTTCATACTTGGACTGTACGCCCTGATATTTTATTTTTCTGATACCCATTTCCGCTGCTAATGCCTGCAGCTCGCAGTTTTGGTTACGGGCGCAGGTAAGACATTCATTGGGGTGGTCGGATAACAGCAGTTCAACTACGGTCCTTCTGGCCTTGATGACCCTCAGAGAATTTGTATGGACCACCATGCCGTCCAAAGACTCTGTGCAGCACGCGGGCACCAGATTTTTTCTTCCTTCTACTTCTACGACACACACCCGGCATGTACCTATCTTGTTTTCCGTACCGTGAAGATTCATATAGCATAAGGTAGGGATGTGTATATCCGCCTTATTGGCCGCGTCCAGAATGGTAGCGCCGTTTTCAATCTCTACTTTTTGATTATTTATAGTTACGGTTATCAATATCCTGACCTCCTATCCTTTCACAATTGCTTTTACAGGGCATTTGGAGAAGCAAACGCCGCATTTGATGCATTTTTCTTGATCAATAACATGGGCGGCCTTCCGCTCTCCGCTGATGCAGGATGCGGGGCAATGCTTAGCGCAAAGAGTACAACCGATACATTTATCAGCTAAGACCTCATAGGACATAAGGGATGTACACTTGCCCGCCGGACATCTTTTTTCCACCACATGAGCCTCGTATTCATCATAAAAATGCTTGAGCGTAGAAAGCACAGGATTGGGAGCTGTCTGGCCCAGAGCGCAAAGGGAGGCGTCCCGTATGGTTTCGGCCAGATCCCTCAGCCTGTCAAGGTCTCTCTTTGTGCCCTGGCCGTTTGTGATCTTTTCCAATATTTCCAGCATACGTTTATTGCCTATACGGCAGGGCGTACACCGTCCGCAGCTTTCCTCTACGGTAAATTCCAGATAAAACTTGGCGATATCGACCATACAGTCGTCCTCGTCCATTACTATCATGCCGCCGGAGCCCATCATGGAGCCGGCCGCGCTAAGAGACTCATAATCTATTTTTAAATCAAGCTGAGAGGCGGGGATACAGCCGCCGGAGGGGCCGCCTGTCTGCACAGCCTTGAACTTCTTGCCGTTGCGGATGCCGCCGCCGATGCCGTTTATAATGTCATCCAGAGAGGTGCCCATAGGCACTTCCACCAGGCCCACGTTATTTACCTTGCCCGTCAGCGCGAAAACCTTGGTTCCCTTGCTTGTCTTAGTGCCGATCTGATTAAACCAGTCCGCGCCGTTTAAAATTATTGGACATACGTTGGCATAAGTTTCTACGTTGTTGATATTGGTAGGCTTGCCCCAAAGGCCGGAGTTAGCGGGGAATGGAGGCTTGACTCTAGGCTCGCCCCTTCCGCCTTCCACTGAATTGATAAGAGCGGTTTCCTCGCCGCAGACAAACGCTCCCGCGCCAAGGTTTATCTTTATATGGAAGCTAAAATCGCTGCCCATAATGTTATCGCCTAAAAGGCCCATTTCCTCCGCCTGGCTTATGGCGTTTCTAAGGCGCTGCACGGCCAGGGGATATTCGGCACGTATGTATATTATGCCTTCATCCGAACCTACGGCGTAGCCTGCTATTGCCATTGCTTCCAGCACGCCGTGGGGGTCGCCCTCCAGAATGGAACGATCCATAAATGCCCCCGGGTCGCCTTCGTCGGCGTTCATCATGATATATTTTTTATCTCCGGCGGCCTTACGGGTAAACTCCCATTTAAGCCCCGTAGGGAAGCCAGCGCCTCCACGGCCCTTGAGGCCGCTGTCCTTAATTACGTTAATAACCTCTTCCGGAGTCATTTCATAGATAGCCTTTCCCAAGGCTTCATATCCCCGAAGGCCAATATAGTCTTCTATCTTTTCCGGGTCTATTATTCCACAGTTTCTCAATGCTATACGTATCTGCTTGCTGTAAAAGCTCATATGCCTGTGCTCGGCTTCGGTTTCATGCTTTTGCGGATCCATATAAAGCAAACGGTTTACTAAGCGTCCCTTGATAACGTGCTCAAGAACGATTTCCTCCGCGTCCTCAGGCTTAACCTGTACATAGAGAATATTATCAGGGTATATTTTAACTATAGGGCCTTGCTCGCAAAAGCCGAAGCATCCGGTAATTACAACCTGTACTTCCTGGTCCATATTGTGCTTTTGCAAATTTTCATTCAATTGGTTTATTATCTCGTGGCTGTTTGAAGAAACACAACCTGTACCGCCGCAAACCAGAATGTGCATTCTGTAGTTATTCAAGACGGTTCACCTCCTGGCTTAATATAGCGTTATCCAATAATGCGCCGCCTACGATATGCTTTTCTATTATTTCTATGGCTCTGGCAGCGTCAACATTACCATAGCGTATAGGGTCTTTGCCAGGCTCCCGAACCTCTACAAGGGGCTCGGCATAGCAATAACCAAGACATCCTGTAGTTATTACAGAAACATTTTCCAGCTTATGCTCCGTTACCTTGTCTACAAGAGCGGCAAGGGTCTCTCTCGCGCCGGCGGCAATACCACAGGTGGCCATACCGACAGCCAGAATGATTCTGTCGGGATTTTCCCCTGTTGTGCGCAAACCGGTATTTTGTGTTGCCTGTTCACGAATCTTTTTAAGTTCGTCCAAAGATTTGATTTTGGCCATTATTTATCCTCCCTCTGCTAAAAGCGCAAATTAATCGTTATACTCCGCTAAAATTGTTTTTACATCTTCAGGCTTTATCCGGCCGTATACCTTACCGTTTACAGACAGAACGGGAGCGAGTCCGCAGGCGCCTACGCAGCGCAGAGCGTCCAGAGAAAACCTATTGTCCTCTGTTGTTTCGCCAGGGCTTATACCCAGGATATTTGTAAATTCATTAATTATTTCCTGCGCGCCGCGTATAAAGCAGGCAGTACCAAGACAACAATTTATCTGATATTCACCTTTTGGCTTGGTGTTGAAAAAGGAGTAGAAGGTCACAGTGCCATAAACCTTTGAGGACGGGATTTCAAGTTTATAGGCTATGTGCTGCTGCACCTCTTTGGGAAGATAGCCAAAAATATCCTGCGCTTCATGGAGAACGGATATTAGCGCGCCTTCTTTAGTTTCCAAGCTGTCGATAAAGCTGTCTAGTTTTTTGTACATTTTTACGTCAAATTCACTTGTTTTAGTCATGAATAATTAACCTCCTATCATATTAAACTAAAAGCTACATCATTAAAGCTCAGTTGATATTTTTTTATCAAAAGAACTCTGTAGCATTATACAAGATATATTGACGGAATTCAAATGGTTATTGTATTATTTACTGAGAGAAAATTAACCAATTCTTTAGATTTTATACGGACGTTAACAGTACAATAATGATTTGGAGGATGATTTTATTTTGTTTAGGGGAATTACAAAAATTATAAAGATGCTTTCCGGGATTAAAAAAGACGGGGAAGTAACAGAGAACGAAGTGCGCTTGATGGTGGACGCCGTAGCGGAATCAGGTACTATTGATGAAAGCGAAATGGCAATGATTCACAATGTTTTTAAATTCGACGATAAAACCGCGGAGGATATCGCGACTCATCGGACGGATATAGAAGCCATATCTTCTGATGCCAGTGAGGAAGATGTAATGAGCATCACGTCGGAGGTAAAATATTCCCGGCTTCCTGTTTATGAAGACTCCATTGATAATATCGTAGGGATACTCCATATCAAAGACCTGCTGAAATACATACTAAAAAAGGGAAGAGGAGAATTTCAGCTGAAGGTAATAATGCGAAAGCCTTATTTTGTTCCGCTGTCTAAAAAGCTTGATGAGCTTTTTGAAGAAATGCAGAAAAATAAACAGCATATGGCTATAGTAGTGGATGAGTATGGGGGAACTATCGGCCTTGTTACTATGGAGGATATTATTGAGGAGATAATGGGGAATATTTGGGATGAGTACGATGAGGAGGAAGGTCCTGACATTCAGGAAATAGACATAAATACCTATCGCATGAACGGTACCGCCAATCTGGATGACGTAGCCGAGGTTTTGGGCGTAAACCTGCCTGAGGATGATTATGATACTCTGGGAGGCTTTATTATAGGGCAGCTTGGAAGAATCCCCGCGGAGGAAGAGCAGCCGGAGATCGAGTTTAACGGGTTGGTGTTTAAAGTAAAGAGTATGGATGAAAAAAGAATAGATTCGGTCATAGTATGCAAGAGTGAATAAAAGAAAAAGGGCAAAAAAATAAGCGCGAAACGGGATTCGAACCCGCGGCCCTCGCCTTGGCAAGGCGATGCTCTACCACTGAGCCATTCGCGCGTGTCTTAAAGCTTTTTAAGACGAAAACTAGTATATCGTATTAAAAACGGATTGTCAAGGATTAGAAATATTTTTTTCGGGAGGGTAAATTCCGGTAAATTCCCCGCAAATATAATAGCACTTGACTTTTCGCAATCACAATGTTATTTTAAAGGAAAAAAATATCATTTTATAACAT